>OGFG01002278.1_pt1 | contig 16302 bp, 10 predicted proteins | sample 1570761 | NCBI WGS metagenome assembly OGFG01 (sample SAMEA2581938, study PRJEB24529) | metagenome | biome: Human gut stool | place: China | collected 2011 | reverse complement strand
GCTGGCCGCGCTGTGCGAGGCTGTGCCGGGCGTGCGCATCCGGCTCGGCTCTCTGGAGCCGCGCACGATCGACGAGGCGTTCTGCAAGACGCTTTCCGGATATGCGAATCTCTGCCCGCAGTTCCATCTGAGCCTGCAATCCGGCTCGGATACCGTCCTGAAGCGGATGCACCGCAAATACGATACGGCCCGGTACCTCGAAAGCGTCCGGCTGCTGCGGAAGTATTTCCCCGGCTGCGCCGTCACGACCGACCTGATCGTCGGCTTCCCCGGCGAAACGGAGGAGGAATTCGCGGAATCGCTGGAATTTCTGAAGACCTGCGGACTTTCCATGTTCCACATCTTCCCCTACTCCCGCCGCAAGGGCACGCCTGCGGCGGACATGCCCGGCCAGATCCCGAACGCCGTCAAGGAGCGCCGCGCGGCCGAGGCCGCATCCGCCGCGGCAGAGCTGGAGGCCGCGTACCACGCGTCCATGCTCGGCACGACGCAGCAGGTGCTGTTCGAGCAGGAGGAAAACGGCCTGTACGCCGGTCATGCCATGAATTACGTTAAGGTCTATGTACAGGCGGCGCAGCTGCATAACGAGCTGCGCGCCGTGCGCGTGACGGACCTCTGCCGGGACGGGGTGTTCGGGGAATTAGAATAAGCGGTACTGCGGCAGCGGCTCGCCGAGAGCCAGAAGCCGAAGTCCATCGTCCAGAAGCACTGCCAGCAGCGCAATGAACAGCCACGCGCAGAAATACTGCGGGCAGATCTGCCCGCGAACATTGTGCGGCAGACCGCGGTAGTCCCAGACGGCATACGAGCGGTTGAACAGGGAGCCGAACACCAGCTCCGAACCCGTTATGACGCAGGCGCCGAGAAGCGCCTGCGCACTCAGCGGCAGCCCCGGCGCCCATTCGTTGAGCATACCGATGAGCGCCGCGCACAGGCCGCTGTCCAGAAACATACTCCAATGGGAGCGGCCGCGCCAGAGAAGCTCTATGCAGACATAGACCGTCCCGCCCGCAAGCACGATCAGGCAGAAATATCGAAGCGTCATTTTATCACCCCGGCGTTAGTATGGAGCAAATACACAGAAAAATTTCTAAAAAAGTGAAAGATTCCGGTTGACAAATCGATCTGAATCCCTTATAATACATCGTGCCCGTGAGATGCGGCGCAAGTAAATATGGCGGCATAGCTCAGTTGGTAGAGCATTCGGTTCATACCCGGAGTGTCATCTGTTCGAGTCAGATTGCCGCTACCAGGCCCGTTGGTCAAAAGGTTAAGACACCGCCCTTTCACGGCGGTAATATGGGTTCGATTCCCGTACGGGTCACCAAAAAAGAAACCATCCATCCGGATGGTTTCTTTTTTGGTGATTCGTATGCCGGACCGAACCCATTGGGTTCGATCGCCCGGCAATTCCATGCGCAAGCATGGCAGCGGTATGTAATATCGCAGCCTTCAGATAACACAAAAATCCAGACATCCTTATGATGCCTGGATTTTTCGCTCCTGAGAACACCACTGCGATCCGAACGCCCAAGAGATGGACGCAAAAATATAAAAAATTAGAATCCGAACGATGAGGTCCGGCGTATTCTTTCTCATTCTGCTTGGAATTCGTGTGGGTTTCAAGGGAGCCTTTTTGCGCTGTCTTGCTTGACAGGCTGGTGGAAATGTGGTACTTTATATTTAGCAATACAAAATACTTAGAAATGCAAGGGTGGTGCGGATGGAAGAACGTTTTTTGCAGCAGCTCAAGAAGGGCGTGCTGGAGCTGCTGGTTTTGCAGACGATCTGCCGGGGGCCGACCTATGGCTACGAGCTGATCGCGCAGCTCGGCAGCCGCTCCGGCGGGCTGTTTACGCTCAGGGAGGGAACGCTCTACCCGATTTTATACCGGCTGGAGGACGACGGGCTGATCGAAGCGGTCTGGCAGCAGGAGACAGGGCGTGCGGCTCCGCGGAAGATCTATTCCGCGACGGAAAAGGGCAGAGAAGAAAATGAACGCCGTCTCGGCCTCTGGGCCGGATTCCGGACGGCAGTGGACCATTTTTGCGGGGAGGATGCAGGACATGAATGAAAAACAGCTGGCGCGCTATCTGCGCGCTGTCCGGCGGCGGCTGCCGCTATCGGGGCAAATGAAGGACCGGGTGATGGACGACCTGCGCAGCTCGATCAATGAGCGGTGCGAGGCCGGGCAGACGGATGCGGAGATCTTTGCCGCGCTTGGCCCGGCAAAGCAGGCCGCGGCAGAGCTTACCGCGCAGCTGCCGGGCTACGCGTTCCGCAAAAGCCCGCTGCGGTTCGTCTGCCTTGGCGCGGCGGTGCTTGCGCTGCTGGCCGGGCTTCTGAAAACCGTCACGAATCTGCGCGGCTTTGCGTCCGTCGGCGTTATCGGCGGCGCGGACGGGCCAACGGAAATTTTCATCGCCGGGCCGCAGATTTTTGATTGGGCAGACGTGATCGCCGCCGGGATCGTGCTGGTGCTCGGACTCATCGGATATCTGCTCCTGCGCCGTCTGCCGCCGAAAAAGGGCTGAAGCCCATATAGGAGGAATGACGCACATCCGCCGGGGCATCCGTCCGGCTATGCCGGCAGCAGCAGATTGACGGCTCCGGCCAGAAGCATGACGAGGATCGGGCTGAGCTTTGTTTTGCGGAGCAGGACAAGGCAGACGGCAAAAATCGCCGCCATGGCGACAAGATCGGCGAACTCCTGCAGACTGAGCCAGCTGTGCTGCGTGACGATCACATACCCGCCGCCGAATGTAAACGCGCTGAGATACAGCGTGGAAAGAAACAGCTTTTTCAGCACCTGTTTTCTGCTCTTCATCCGATTCGTCTCCAATCTTACGCGGCCATGCGCCGCGCTTCTTTGACCATCGTACCACAGGAAGCGGGACTGTAAATGCCGGATTCGGTCTGCGCCTCCGGTGCGCAAAAAACGTCCCCTGCCATGCGTATGGCAGGGGACGTCGCGGAATGCCGGGTTACAGCAGGATCTTTGCCAGCTCGTCGATCGTCTCGTCGAACACGCGCAGCGCGCTGCGGACGGTGTCGGGCTTCGTGAGGTCGACGCCTGCGATCTTGAGCTCTTCGAGCGGATAATCGCTGCCGCCGGTCGTGAGGAACTTCAGATAGCCGCTTGCGTCGCCGGTCGTCAGGATGTGCTCGGCGATGGCCACGGCGGAGGAGAAGCCGGTCGCGTACTGATAGACGTAGAACGCGCGGTAGAAGTGGGGGACATACGACCATTCGGGGTCGATGTCCGCGTCGATGCCGATGCCGTCATAATAGGTGGCTTCGAGATCGTGATAGACCTTGTTGAGCGATGTGGCCGTCAGCGGCTGGCCCGCAGCGTAGAGATCGTGCGCCTTGCGCTCGAACTCTGCGAACAGCGTCTGCCGGTAGAGCGTCGTGCGGAAGCTCTCAAGGAAGTGGTTGAGGATGTATGCGCGGCGCTTTTCGTCCGTCTCGGTCTTCAGCAGATACTTGGTCAGCAGGACCTCGTTGACCGTCGAGGCGACCTCGGCGACCATGATGCGGTAATCGTGGTTGACATAATCCTGCGTCGTATCGGAGAACCAGGAGTGCATGGAGTGGCCCAGCTCATGCGCCAGCGTGAATGCGTCGTTGAGTGTTCCGGCATAGTTCATCAGCACATACGGATGCACGCCGAACACACCGCACGAGAACGCGCCGGACTGCTTGCCGTCGTTCTCATACACGTCGACCCAGCGCTCTGCAAACGCGCGGTCCAGCAGCTTCTGGTATTCCTCGCCCAGCGGCAGCGTCGCCTTCTTGACCAGCTCCTTCGCGTCCTCAAACGCGATGGGATAGTCGACGTCCTCCACGATGGGGACATACAGATCAAACACGTCGATTTTGTCGAGCTTGAGCGCGCGGCGGCGCAGCTCCAGATATTTGCGCATGGAGGGCAGGCTTTCGTGCACGGCCTCGATCAGGCTGTCATAGACGGACACGGGCACGTTGCCGCCGTCCAGCGCCGCCTCGCACGCGGAGGCGTAGCCGCGCTGATTGGAGAAATAGGTGTCGAATTTGACGGAGCCGCCATAGAGCGTGGCAATGGCGTCGCCGAACTGCCGGTAGGTGCCGAACATGGCGCGGAACGCACCCTCGCGCACGGAGCGGTCGCGGCTCTCGCGGAAGACAGGGAACGTACCGGCGGTGAGGCGTACCTCCTCGCCCGCCTCGTTTTTGACCATCGGCAGCTGCAAATCAACGTCGGTCAGCATCTCAAACGCGGCCTTCGGCGTGCCTGCTGCGTCGCCCAGCAGCGCTAGCATCTGCTCCCGCGCAGCATCGAGCGTATGCGCGCGCATACGGACGATATCGTCTACTGTGTGCCGGTAGGTCGCCAGCGCCTCGTCCTGCATCCATTCGTCCAGCTTTTCCGCCGGGATCGCAAGAATTTCGGGGTTCAGGAACGCCGTTGCGGCGCTGAACTTGACGAGCAGGCTTTCGCTGCGGGCGGCCATTTCCTGATTTTCCGCAACAGAGCCGTCCTCTGTCTTCTTCAAAAACGCATAGACATAGGGCATCTCAACCTTAAACATGGAGGCATAGACGGTGTCAAGCCCCTTCTTGAACGCTTCCTTGGACGTGCCGAGTGTGCCGGGAATTGCGGCCAGCGGTGCAAGCGCGGCCTCAGCCTCCTGCATTGCGGCTTCCCACGCCGCGGTGTCCGGGTAGATCTTCGTCAGGTCCCACTGGAACCGGATATCCTGCTCGCTTCGTTTCATAGCGTATCCTCCTTTATAGATACTTCTATTATAATGACCAAAATCTTTCCTGTCAACGTCCGCTGCGGATGGGCAGGCAGTTGCTTTTTTGTCATATTCAGGGTAAAATAAACAAAAGAACCTCAATTGGGGGGAATACGATGAAGAATCCTGCTCATTCCGCGCGGCAGTTTGCTTTCTGCTGCGTGACCACGGTTCTGACGGCGCTGCCGGCAGCCCCTGCGCTGCAGTGACGTCCGGCGCGTAAAGCGCCCATAAATTCTTGGAAAACTTCTCCTGATTTTCCTTGCGCATTGCGGCAGGATGTGTTATAATAAAGAAAAAATGAAGACGTGTACCCAGAATGCCGGACGGAGAGAACTCCTGCCCGGCGCAAAGCATCCGCGAAAATCCAATGGCGCAGCCATTTTCAACATAGATAGTTTTCACTACAAGAAGCAAACAATAAAAAAGGAGGAAATCTGAAGTAATGAAGAAGAGATTGATTGCTTTTTTGTTAGTTCTGGTTATGGTGCTCGGTATGCTGCCGGTATCGGCCTTAGCGGCTGACGGCGACGCTACCAAGAACACCTACCATCTGATTCACGAGTTTAACTACGTTGGTGGTTCGCGCTGGGATATTGAGGCAACCACAGCGGCGGAAAGCTACCAGATCGACGTCAACACAGGCAAGCCGACCCGTGACCGCTACAAGTTCGATGGCTGGGCGGACGAGGCGAATGCTACGACTGCGACGTACTTCGGCGGCGAACTGATTACGCTGACCAAGGACAATCCGACCAAGATCATCTACGCCGTCTGGAAGCCAATCTTTGAACTGCATTATAATGCAAATGGCGGCACCGGTGCGCCGGATAGTCAGACGTATACGTCATATTCTGCAACGTCGACACAGGCTACCTTTACCAGCCGCAATCAGATCCCGACCAAAGATGGCTACACCTTCAAGGGCTGGGCTGACAGTGCGGCTGCGACCACTGCGCAGTATCAGCCGGGCGGCACGATTCCCGTTAAACATGAAAACAGCCCCAAGACTGTCTACGCGGTCTGGGAGAAGAACGACTCTCCCGTGCCGGACAATCCCGGCGGCACGAAGCCGGACGTTGCAAACGCGCAAGTCAAGATCTGTGTGCAGTGCATCGAGGATTCGGCCACGCATCAGCCGAAGAACTATGGCATCCTGCCCGGCGCATACGTAGACGGCTTGCTTCAGGTGGATGGAACATACTACTATTCCATCACACTGAACAGAGCGAAATACATTGAGAAGTTCGATCAGGATAGCGGCAAAACCCACACCGATACGGAGCCAAACGAGAGCATCCAATTCAAATGGCAGTGGAAGAACGGCAAGTGGGAGCTGATCAGTGACATTGCCCCTGTCATCAAGTGCCAGTGCGAGAAGCAAGTCGAAGAAAAGTACACCGTCACCTACACCGACGGCGTTGACGGCAAGTTCTTCGAGGATGTGGTCTTCTCCGACCTCAAGTCCGGCGTTGCTACCCCCGCGTTCGGCAAAGACCCGTACCACCCCGGCTACACCTTCGCAGGCTGGGAACCCGAAGTTGCAGAAACGGTCACGGAGACTGTGACCTATGTTGCGAAGTGGACGCCTGTGGAGCCCAAAGCCCCGACGGCTGACGAGCTGAAAAAGCTTGAAATGGCTGTTCAGGTCAAGTGCGTCGTAGATGATTCGCAGCAGCATACGGAAGCCTACGGTCTGCTCGGCGAGTGCGATGTAGACTACTTCGTCGGCGAGCCGAGGAAGGACGGGGACGACTGGCTTTGCGACATCAGCTATGACCCCGACCTCTATGTGGCCGCGTTCAACACGACGTTCCCGAATCCGAAACATGTCCAAAACGATGAGAAGATCGTTCCGGTCACGCTGATCTGGGCCGAGGGCAGCTGGCAGCTCAAGACGCAGGGCCGCGTGCATGTGACGGAGGTATACACCGTCACCTACACCGACGGCGTAGATGGTGAAGAGGTTTTCGCCGATCAGGTCTATTCTGACCTTAGGAAGGATTCCACGACCCCCGCGTTCAACGGCACCCCGACCCGCACCGGCTACACCTTCGCAGGCTGGGAGCCCGAAGTTGCGGCAACGGTCACGCAGACTGTGACCTATGTTGCGAAGTGGGAAAAGAAGACCTACAAGGTCGTTGCCAAGCTGTATGTGAACGGCAAGCCCGCTTACTATCAGAACACGGACTTCTACACCTATGAAGTTTCCGGACTTTATGGTGAAGCCATCGATTTCGACACCATCAAGGCAAAAGCAGTGGAGCAGGCGAAGCAGATCAAGAAGGCTTCCGCTTCCTACACCGCTGTGATCCTTGAGGATCACGAGCCGAACCCCGTCTGCACGACCTTTGGCGAGCATCAGCCCGGTCAGGCTGCGCACTATGTCAAGGTCAATGTCAAGACCGAAGAGAATGTCGTGATCCTCCAGTCCTTTGCGGGCAAGACGGATCTTACGACCCTCCACACCACGACTGCGCCCTATGGCACCAACGTTGTTGAGTTCCTGAACGGCCTCGGCCTCGATCTCGATGTCGCTGGCTATACGCTCGACACGGACGAAGACGGCAATACCAACTGGTACAAGAAGGACAGCCCCAAGTGGACGTTCGGCGCGAACGATACGATCAACGGCTGGACGAATGTTCTGCTCAAGTACACCATCACCCCGCACAACATCTACGCATACCTCCGCACCGGCGATTCCATCGGCGACGTGCTTGAGCTGAACGAAGCCACGCTGAACCGCCTTGGCCTGACCAAGTACAACACCGAGGGCTTCATCTCCATCGGCACATTTGTTTCCGACACGCTGCTCACGCAGGACGAGTACTACGGCTTCGACGAGGACGAGGCATTCCTGGATGTCCTCGCAGAGCTGCAGACGAAGCTCGTGCCCGAGACTGGCGTTTCCCTCGACAAGGTCGGCAGCAAGATCAACTGGAGCTGGCTCTATCAGCCGTCCGACGTGGATGACCGCATTGCCGGTTACCCCACTGAGGATACAGATGGCTATCAGCTGTCCGGCTCGCTGCTGCTCTACGGCGCAAAGTTCGAAGCTGGTGCCAACGATGTCACGGGTATGCCCACGGCAGCCTACGGCGCGTATCTCGACTACTTTGTTTCCGGCGAAAGCTTCAATCTGCCCGCCGCTCCGACCCGCCCCGGCTATGACTTCAAGGGCTGGAAGATCGGCAATGCAGTGCTCACAGCTGGCGCAGCCTACACCGTCGATGAGGACGACATGGTCTTCACCGCACAGTGGGAAGCCAGAACCGACACCCCGTATACGGTCGAGCATTATCTGGAAAATCTCGATGGTAGCTATGCTCTGGACACGACCGAGCCTCTGAAAGGCACGACCGACACGACCGTGACCGCAGCCGCAAAGTCCTACGATAACTTCACCTATGACAGCACAGTTCCCGACACGGTTGCCTCCGGCAACATCGCTGCTGACGGCTCTCTGGTTCTGAAGCTGTTCTACACCCGCAATACCTACGACTACACCGTCCGCCACATCAAGCAGCTGCCCGACGGCTCCTATGACGAGGCAAACGCTGAGGTCGAAACGCTGAGCGGCAAGTTTGAAGCGCTCGCAGCCGTGACCGCGAAGGACTACGGCTCTCACTATCCGACCAACAACGCAGACACGAAGCAGAACATCAAGATCGAAAAGGGTCTGACGATCGATGTCAAGTATGATCTCGACGAGCATACCCTGACCTTCGAAACCAACGGCGGCTCCGCCATCGACCCGGTCACGGTCCGTCACGGCAATGCAGTTGCAAGACCCACTGACCCGACCAAGGACAAGTACACGTTCATTGGCTGGTATGCCGACCCCGAATTCACCGAGGAGTATGACTTCGCAACGGTTCTGGAAGCAGACAAGACCATCTACGCCAAGTTTGAACTGACGTCCACCCCGATCGGCGACATCTATGTCCGCTACGACGTTCTGCACATCAAGCAGCTGCCCGACGGCACCTATGATCTGGCCAACGCTGAGGTCGAGCACCTGAGCGCCAAGAAGGACACCACCGTCACCGCGGTCATCAAGGATTACAGAGCAACGCATCACGTCAATGTCAACCGCACGCTGAGCAAGCTGACCGGCACGGCTATCCAGCCCTACATGGGCGTGGACGGCAAGCCTGTCTACACCATCCTGTCGGTCTACTACGATCTGGACTTCCATACCCTGACGTTCGACACCATGGGCGGCTCCAAGATCGCGCCGGAAACGGTTCGCCATGGCCTGACGGTTGCGAAGCCCAAGGATCCCGTCAACGGCGGCTACATCTTCGACGGCTGGTACACCGACAAGACCTACAGGACCCCGTACAACTTCGCGACCCCGCTGACGCAGGATACGACGATCTATGCCAAGTGGTTCCTCATCGTCCTGCCCGGCACCACCGTCAAGAAGACTGCCCCGAAGCTCAACACCTCCGACCACTTCGCGTATGTCCAGGGTTATCCCGACGGCACTGTGAAGCCCGCAGGCAACATCACCCGCGCTGAGACGGCCGCGATCCTCTTCCGTCTCATGGATGATGCGTCCCGCAAGACCTATTACTCCACCAAGAGCGGCTTCCGCGATGTCGCCTCCGGCAGCTGGTACAACACCTACGTTGCGACTCTGAACAACGCCGGTGTCATCACCGACAGCTCCAACGGCTACTTCCGCCCGAATGAAGCCATCACCCGTGCAGAGCTCGCCGCCATGCTCGCCAAGTTCTCCGAGACGACCGGCGCTGCGAACTACTTCAATGACGTGTCCGCCAAGTACTGGGCGGCCAACGCCATCGCGATCTGCGCCAAGCTCGGCTGGATCAACGGCTATCCCGACGGCACCTTCCGTCCGGACAAAAACGTGACCCGTGCTGAACTCATGGCTATGATCAACCGTGCCACCGGCCGTGCACCCAAGTCCGCCGACGCATTCCTGCCCGGCATGAAGACCTGGATCGACAACACCTCCGATAAGTGGTACTACCTCGACGTGCAGGAAGCTACCAACAGCCATTCCTACACGGTCAAGGGTTCCGAAACCTGGACGGCTCTGACCTCCGACCCCAACTGGTCGCTGTACGAGTAAGCCTCTTCGGACGCAATTCCCCGGTATAATCCAAATCAGCCCCTGCCGCCAATTCGGCGGCAGGGGCTGAAAAATTCCCCCGGCGGCGCAGTCCACGACGGACTGCCGCTGGGGGAAGCTGTTTATTTTTGGACGCTGCGCGTTATAACCGGCCCAGACGGAACTGCTCGATCATTTCACCGGTCAGGCTGATGTGGGAGTGATCCTCCGGCAGCTCGCTGCGCAGGTGCCAGCTCGCCTCGGCCAGCTCGGATTCCTGCACGGTGATCCTGTCGCTGCCGTCCAGCTCACAGACGAAGCCCATCAGGAGCGTGTCCGTGAACACCCACGGCTGGGATTTGTAAAAGCGGAGGTTTTTGACCCGGAGGCCAGCCTCCTCCATGACCTCGCGGTGCACCGTGTCCTCAATCGACTCACCGATCTCATTAAAGCCCGCGATGAGGGCATATTTTTTGAACGGCCGACCGCGATAGCGCGTGAGCAGCAGCCGGTCGCCGTCGTGCACCGCGACGATCACAGCCGGGCAGATCTTCGGGTAGACCGTGTTTTTGCAATGCGGGCAGACCATGGCGCGCTCGACCGTGCTTTTCTCCATGCGCGCGCCGCATCTGCCGCAGAATTTCTGGGAATCATACCAGCGGTACAGGCTTTCGCCCGCAGCGGCGGCGAACAGCGCCGGACTCGTCCCGTCCGTCATGGCGCGCAGCGACGCGGCGGGGACATAGCGGAACGCGCCCGTCTCGCCGGGGTGGGCGGAGACGAGATAATACGCCGTTTCGTCGATGGAAAACACGTACTGCGCCGCGCCGCCGTCCGGGAGCTCGCGCATCCGGGGCAGCGTGAGCGTTTCGCCGCTCAAATTACAGTAAACTGTATGATCCGGCTCAAAAATCAGCGCAATATCATCCGGCGACGGTGCTTTCCACGACATTTCATTGTGATACATATGCGGATACAGATCCTGAAGCATAGCTTTCCCTCCTCAGCGCCCGGCGAAGAACACTTCGATCTCCGCCCGGCCTGCCTGTACGCTGCCCTGCGCGAAAAACGGCTTTCCGCCGCCGCGTCCGTGCAGCTGCGCGTTCAGCTCCTTTACCAGCTGCCGCAGATCGCCGTTCTGCTCGCCGACGGCGTATTTATATCCCTCGGTATCCGTGCCCGCAAAAACGGCCGCGCGGCCCCCGCAGGCCGACATGACCAGATCGGTCAGCCGCCGCAGGCTGTCCGGGTTCATCGCAGGCTCAAACAGCAGGACGTTTCCTGCCCCGGCAAGTGCCTGCGCCTTCTGCGCAAACACAGCCTCTTCCAGCCCGGCTGCGCGCTGCTTCTGCGCGGCCTCCGCGTCCAGAAGCCGCTGCACGGCGGCAGCCGTCTCCAGCGGCTTCGCCGACAGCAGGCCTGACACGCGCCGGTTCTGCTCGGCAATTTCGCTCAAATAGGCAAGCGCACGTCTGCCGCACAGAATTTCCAGCCGCACGCCGTCATGGAATTTCACGCAGGAGAAAATTTTGATCAGCCCAATTTCCCCGGTGCTGCTTACGTGCGTCCCACAACAGGCGCAGATGTCCGCGCCGGGGATGGTCACGATGCGCACCTGACCGGTCAGCTCCTTCTTGCTGCGGTAGGGGATGGCCTTCAGCGCCTCGGCATCCGGGTATGTAATTTCGATCGGGACGTTTTTCCAGACCCACTCGTTGGCCTCGGCCTCGACGGCGGACAGGTCCTCCTGCGTCAGCATACCGGAAAAATCAATGGTCACAAAATCCGCGCCCATGTGGAAGCCGACGTTTTCATAGCCGAAGCGGCGGTGTATCACGCCGGAGAGAATATGCTCGCCGGAATGCAGCTGCATGAATTCGAACCGGCGCGCATAGTCGATCCGGCCCTCGACGCTCTGCCCTTCGGAAAGCGGCTGCTCACAGAAATGCACGATCTCGCCGCCGCGCTCGTGCGTGTCGGTCACGCGGACACCGGACAGAAAGCCGGTGTCGCCCGGCTGGCCACCGCCCTCCGGATAAAAGCAGGTTCTGCCCAACACAACGTCATAGCCGTGCTTTCCCGGCTGACAGGATACAACGCGCGCTTCAAACGCTGCCTGATGCGCGTCCTGATAATAGAGCTTTTCTGTTGCCATTTTGACACCTCTTGTCAGATTTTTAACTATCATAGCACACAATCCGTCAAAATTCCACTGGAATTCGTTCGGATTTTGGTTGACAAACCGGGGAAATCAACCTATTATATAAGTTGGGCGATTTCAAAAGCGCCCGATATTCTGAAACAAAAAGGGGGAAGAACAAATGGACGCAGGAAGTAGTAGCGGCACATCCGCAGGCCGAAGTCGGCCCGAGCACCAGCCGCCTTTGTGCGTCCGGTGCTTGCAGCCCCTGTCATTCTTCGATTGATGTGCCTGCGTTGTGTCTTTACCTTCCTATTCTTTACATTTAGGAGGAACAAGACATGGCAGAAAGCAATTTTTCCCTGCAAAAGACCCTGACCATGCTGCTCGACGAGAAGAAGTATCATTCTCTGCGCGACATCCTCAGCACCATGAATCCCGCCGACATCGCCGCCATTTTTGACGATCTCGATCAGGCGCGCCTGCCGCTTCTGTTCCGGCTTCTGCCGAAGGAGCTGGCCGCCGAAACGTTCGTCGAAATGGAGCCGGAGGCGCAGGAGCTTCTGATTCAGGGCTTCTCGGATTCCGAGCTGAAGGAGGTCATCGACGAGCTTTACGTCGACGACGCCGTCGATATCGTGGAGGAAATGCCCGCGAACGTCGTGCAGCGCATCCTGACCCAGGCCGAGCCGGATATGCGCAAGCAGATCAACGAGATCCTGCGCTACCCGGAGGATTCCGCCGGCTCGATCATGACCACCGAATATGTCTCCCTGCGCCCGAATATGACGGTCGAGGAAGCGATTTTGCGCATCCGGCGCACGGGCATCGACAAGGAGACGATCTACACCTGCTACGTGACGCGCGGCCATAAGCTGATTGGCCTTACGAGCGTCAAGGACCTGCTTCTGTGCGAGGACGACGATGCGACCATCGAGTCCATCATGCAGGAGCACGTCATCACCGTCGGCACGCTCGACGATAAAGAGCAGGTCGCCCAGATGTTCAGCAAGTACAATTTCCTCGCTCTGCCGGTCGTTGACACAGAAAACCGGCTGGTCGGCATCGTAACCTTCGACGACGCCATGGACGTCATGGAAGACGAGGCCACGGAGGACATGGAAAAGATGGCCGCTATGCTGCCGTCCGAACACCCGTATATGCGTTCGACCCCTGTCGAGATCTGGAAAAACCGTATCCCGTGGCTGCTGCTGCTGATGGTTTCGGCGACGCTGACGGGCATCGTCATCACAAGATTTGAAAACTCGCTGGCCGCCCTGCCGTGCCTCACGGCGTTCATCCCCATGCTGATGGACACCGGCGGCAACTCCGGCTCGCAGGCCTGCGTGTCCATCATCCGCGGCATCAGCCTGAATGAGATCGAATTCCGCGACCTGGGACGCGTGGTCTGGAAGGAGATCCGCGTGTCCGTCCTCTGTGGCGTGTGCCTGGCAATCGCCTGCTTCGCGAAGATCATCGTGGTCGATATGCTGCTGTTAAAGAGCGAGAGCGTGACGTATCTGGTAGCCTTTGTCGTCTGCGCGACGATGGCCGTGACGGTCTGCCTTGCCAAGATCGTCGGCTCAACGCTGCCGCTGCTGGCTAAAAAGCTCGGCTTCGACCCGGCTGTGATGGCCTCGCCGATCATCACGACGATCGTGGACTTCCTGTCCCTGCTTGTCTATTTCGCTTTTGCGACCGCAATGCTCGGCATCGGATAAAAAACCGCCCGCTGCACATAATGTGCAGCGGGTTTTGTATGCTCGAATGCACGCCTCTCCTGCTCGGTAAAGCACTGGCGCGGGAGCGCCCCAAGGCATCCACGGAGGGGAAGGCGCTTAGCGCAAAACTGGGAACAGGAGCTTCTGGTTTTCCTGCGTGTACATATTTTCCCGCGTAATGAGGACGCAGGAAACCTCAACGAAATCGTCGGTCTGCTCGCCGTTTGCCACGCGAACGGCCTGCTGGACGGCCACGTAGCCCATGTTGAACGGCCGCTGCGTGACAATGGCCTGAATGATGTTCTGCTCTAAAAACTGGATCTGCCGCTGCGAATTGTCGCAGCCGACGACATAGACGCGCCCGCCCATGCCCAGCTCGACCAGCGCGTTTGCCGCGCCGACGTTGCAGACCTCGTTCGTGCACACAAAGCCCCGGATCTCCGGGTCGGCGGAAAGAAGCTCCGTCGTGATCGTCTGCGCCTGCTCGGTCGAGTTGTCGCAGCAGAAGCTGCCGAGGATCTCGATATTTCCTGCCTCGTTCAGTGCGTCCAGAACGCCGCGCGTGCGTTCAATGCCCGTTGTGGTCGTCAGCATATGCTGAATGACCGCGACTTTTCCGCCCTCCGGCAGATAGGATGCCATGGCGCGGCCCATCTCCAGCCCGATCTCATAGCTGTTGCTGCCGACAAAGCAGGCGCGGCCTGCGGCATTGACGTCCGTGTCGATCGCAACGACGCCGATCCCGGCAGCGATGGCTTCCTCCGTTGCTTCCGCGCAGCGGTCATAGTCCGCGGCAGAGAGGATCATGACGTCCGGCTTATCCGCTGTCACCTGCCGGATCAGCTCGATCTGCTTGTCAATGTCAATTTCGCGCGGCGAGGTCAGGACCTTCAGCTCGACGCCGTATTCCTCCGCCGCCTTTTCAACGCCGGACAGGAGCGTTCCCCAGAACTCCGCGACCTCTGTCACGGTTTTCAGAACCAGCGTCACCCGCAGCGGCTTCTGTGCTGCCGCGCAGCCCGCAAGATTCAGGAGCAGACAGAGCAGCAGGAGAAAAACGGTGCATTTTTTAATCCTCCGCATGGCTGTCCTCCTCCTTTCCACGTACAATGGGCAGCACAAGCATGACCATTGTGCGCACACCGGGCGTAGAATAATACTTCATAACGGCGTCCGGGCCGAAGAACAGCTGCAGCCGCTCGTTGACGTTATAAACGCCGATCTTGGTGCTCTCCGCGTCGGATTCCTTTTTGTCGAGAATGGTTTCCAGCTGCTCCGGCGTCATGCCCACGCCGTCGTCCTCGACGGTGATGAGCAGGCGGTCCTCCTCCAGCAGCGACTCAATGCGCACCGTGCCGCCCTGCTGCTTGACCTTGATGCCGTGATAGATCGCGTTTTCCACCAGCGGCTGCAAAATGAGCTTCGGCAGCAGGCAGTCCTCCGTCTGCGGGTCAAGGTCGATCTCGTAGCGGAGCTTTTCGTTGTAGCGCATCTTCTGGATGGTCAGATAGCTGCGCACATGGGCGATCTCCTTTTTGAGCGTGTTGGTGTCGGAGCCGTCGCCGATGGACGAGCGCAGCAGCAGCGCCAGCGCGCTCGTCATCTCCACGACCTCCGCATTGCGTCCGGCGTGGCTCATCCAGATAATAGAGTCGAGCGTGTTGTAAAGAAAATGCGGCTGGATCTGCGCCTGCAGCGCCTTCCATTCGCTCTTGCGCTTCTGCTCCTCGCTGCGCAGCCGTTCGTCCATCAGTTCGGCAGTTTTGGCGATCATGTGGTCAAAGCTGTCGGACAGCTGGCCAAGCTCCGTGCGGGAGGATACCTGGCTGCGCACGTGCAGATCGCCGTCCTCCACGCGCCGCATCGTCTGCATCAGACGGCGGATGGGTCCTGCGATGGAGCGCGAGAGCTGAAGCGCGAACACCAGCGCAAGAATGAGCGCCGCCGCCGCGATGAGCAGATAGGTCTTGTAGATCCTGTCCTGACTGCGCAGCAGCTCCTGCGTGTAGGCAACGCCCACCGCCGTCCATCCGGTGGCCTCCGATGCGCAGGCTACATAGAGCCTGCGCATCCTGCCCTTGCCGGAGAGCGTACGGCCGTCCGCCGCTGCCAGCACCTCCGCGACGTTTTCCTCCTTCAGTCCCGCATAGATCAGATCCTGCTGCGGGTGCCAGAGGATGCCGCCGCTCTGGTCGATCAGATAGATATAGCCCCGGCTGCCGAGCTGGATATCCGCGCAGAGCCGGTCGATGATCTGGTAGTTAAGGTCGATGAGCAGAACGCCCTGCATATTCCCTGCGCGGTCGAGCACGGCCTTGGAGAACGAAACGACCCAGTTGTACTGGCCCGCGATCAGGTTTTCCACGCGCGAGGACGACACCTGCACCTCGTTCGGCTCCTGCAGCGCGGCCTGGTACCAGACTGCGTCCCGGTAATTGGAGTAGGTGTTGAGCGACGCACCCTCGCTTCCGAACAGCGCGCCGCCGGATTCCGGGATCAGGGCGATGGCCGTGATCTCCGAGCGGATCTTCTGTGCGGCGGCCAGCTGCTCCTGCGCTTCGCGGCAGGCCGCGTCCG
>OGFG01002264.1_pt1 | contig 16382 bp, 8 predicted proteins | sample 1570761 | NCBI WGS metagenome assembly OGFG01 (sample SAMEA2581938, study PRJEB24529) | metagenome | biome: Human gut stool | place: China | collected 2011 | reverse complement strand
TGAAAGAATCAGGGAATTGTATGAAAATTATGGAATTTCGACAGTGATCGTTGCGGGAAGTTCGGGAGCTTATTTCCATATTGCAGACAGTATTATCCAGATGGATCGTTATGTTCCGAAAGATATTACAGTACTGGCGAAAAAAGAAGCAGAGAACTTCCCGCAGATCAGCGTGCCGGAGCAGCTAGCAAAAAAGCCGGCTTATGACAGAGTGCCGCGACCGGATCAGGCATTTCACGGAAATGACAGGATCAAGATGAAGACGATGGGGAAAGAATCTGTGATGATCAACCGGGATACGATCGATCTGAGATACTTAGAGCAGATTGCGGATAACGAACAGGTGGCAGCACTTGGATACTGTGTACGATATGCACAGAAACATTTGATTGACGGAAAGAAGAATCTGATTCAGATTGTAGATGAGTTGGAAGAAGTGATGCAGAATAAATCGCTGGCGGAATTATGCGAGAGTACATCCAGTGTATCCTGTATGGCAGTGCCGAGAAGACAGGAAATATTTGCATGTTTTGACAGATATAGAGCACTTAGGTTAGTATGATATAGGAGTTGATAATATGAAATTAGAGAATGGAAGACCAGAAAACACAGAAGGAAGATTAGAAAAGGAAATCAGGGTATATGATTTCCTCGACAAGCTTGGTGTGGAATACCAGAGAGTAGACCATGAGGCGGCAATGACGATGGAAGCCTGTGAAGAGATCGATAGAACACTTGGAGATGGAACCGCAATCTGCAAGAACCTGTTCCTTTGCAATCGACAGGAAACAGACTTTTATCTGCTTCTGATGCCGGGTGACAAGCCATTCAAGACAAAGAATCTGTCGGCACAGATCGGTTCTGCCAGACTTTCCTTTGCAAAGCCGGAGTATATGGAGAAGTATCTGGATATTACACCGGGATCTGTCAGCGTTATGGGACTTATGAATGATACAGAGGGGAAAGTACAGCTTCTGATCGATGAGGATGTAATGAAAGATCCGTATTTTGGCTGTCATCCGTGCATCAACACATCCAGTCTGAAGATTCATACATCTGATTTGATCGCAAAGATCATTCCGGCACTTAAGCATGCGCCGAAGATGGTGAAACTTCCGGGAGCGGAGGAACAACAGTAGTAATGAAAATATGATTAATCGACACTAAGTCCATTTCTTGTTGGTTGTATATTTTTCGTGCATTTGCTATAATTTATATGATAGGTAATGGTGATAAAATATGAAAAAAATCGGAATTAAAGATAAAAGTTTTTGGCTAATCTTAAGTTTAAGTATAATAACTTTAATAATTCTAACAGTAGGAGTAATCTTTCTAACAAGAAAATCCTCTAAAGAATTTTATAGTGCAGGATATATTATAAATAGTACTGCCACAAAAAGCGACAAATATTACTTTAACGATAATACAGTCTATAAAGAAAATGTATTTAATGAATATACATTTAAAGATGTAGACAACAAAGAAGTAGCCACTAGTAAAGAAAACTTCATTCACTATTTAGATGAATCATTATCATTTATGAAAAATGGAGTAATTCTAGATTTAGATAACTTTAATCAAAAACTAGTACCATACTATAATGTTACAGATAAAGTAATCCTAAAATATAGTAATGGCGGTTATATAGTAGAAACAGCAGATAAAACTTTAATATTTGGAAATCTACTAGGTAGAATAACAGATAATAAATATATAGTTATTGGTAACGATATAAGAATAAAACTAGCGGGTAACGAAGAACCAGTAAAAGGAAAATACTTTGAACTATTATTTGTTGAAGATGGTATTGTCAAAGTAGAAAACAATGAAGGAAGTTATCAAACCACTACCGAAGGAACAACAATCTTTGCTGGAGATAAAATAAAAATAGAATTAGGTAGCAAAAAAGTCTTCTATGACGAAGAAGAAAAACTAACTCTTGATGAAATGACTATTGATGGTAACGAAAACATTAATTTAGATACCTCAAAAGTAAAAGATAATAAAGATGGAAATGGTTCAGGAGATGGTACAGACAGCAATACACCTAATGATAACAATAACCCTAATAATAATAATCCAGGAAATAATACCGACAATCCTAGTGATAATACTGGTAATGGCACAGATGGTAAAGATAACAACACCACTGAAATAAGAAAAGAAGTATCAGTAGACTTAGTAAAAGCACTATTAGATATCAACAGTCTAAATGCCACAATTCAAGTTATTGACACAGCAAATCAAATAAAAGGAAACTTAATTTTAACATTATATGATGTAGATAATGCTGAAACAGTATATACAAAAATATTACTAACATCATCAGATCTTCAAGAAGTAGCAGTTACCTCACTATCACCAAATACTAACTATTATATGTCAATAAAAGATTCAGATAACTATGAATACTTATCAAGAAACTTTAGAACAGATAACTTAGAATTAAGTTTAAAAAGAGAAATGGTAACTACAAGCTCAGTTACATATTCCGTAGATTTTAGCAGTGATGAAAACATAAAATCCGCTAAAGTAACTCTAAAAGATAGTGAGAATAACATAATAAATAACCACACCTTCATAAATGGTGAAGATGAAGAATTTACATTTAGTGGTCTAACAAAAAACACTTCATACAAAGTAATTCTAGATGAAGTACTATTCAAAAATACCAATTACTCTAAGGTATACACAATAAACACATCGGTTAAAACATTAAAAGCAAAACCATCTCTTGGAGAAGTAAATGTAAAATCAAATGAAGAAAGCAAAACATTTGAACTATCAATGGAAAAGCCAACAGATGAAGATGAAAGCATCTCAAATTATATTTATAAAATATACGATTTAGATACTATAACTGAAGAAAATGTAGATACCTTAACCCCAGTATACACATTTAGTACAGTAAATTTAAAAAATGAAATATTAAAATTAGGTGAAAACAATTTAGCCTCAAACAAAAATTATGTTTATAAAGTAACAGTAAGATACTATGATAATTATAAAGAAAATGAAATAGATTCAGTATTAAGCAGTCCCTTCATTATCGCTGGTTTACCTTCAGTAACTTTCGAAGAGAAAGAAGTAGACTTTAACTCAATGCATTTATTACTAACATTAAAAGATGAAGGCTGCACAATACCGGGAAGAAGCTGCTACCAAGGAGATCCTTCTGATAAAAGTGATATTTACATAACTTATAAAGGAGCCAATGACAAAGAAAGTAAATATATAAACAACATTACATTCGATCCAGAAACATTAACTTATGATTTAAGAGTATCAGGATTAACAGAAAATAAAGATTATAAGTTTGAAGTATGGGGAAATTATGATTTATACAATGGCAAAGGATTACAAGTAAATAAACCATTAGGATCTGCAATAATAACTACTGCCGGTATAGAAAACCTTACTATGTCAGAATGGACTCTAAATAACTATTCTAACGAATTACCAATATCAGTAAATACAAAATTAACTGTAACCAAACCAAGTAGTACAATAATCGATAAACTAGACTCCTTCAAAATAAATCTTTATAAAGGAAGCGAAGTTAAAAAAGAAAATCTTTTAGGTAGTTATCCTGTTGAGGGAAACAACAACATCAAATCAAATTATTACAATAAATCATTCAATATTAATTCAAGTCAGTTTGGTATAACAGATATAAATAATCTAAGAGAAGTATCAGGTGGAAAATTAAATAGATATTACACTATAGAAGTAGCAGATGCTTATGATGCTGATAAGACAAATCAGTTCAAAATTCAAGATAACATATTTATATATGAAATACCAGCAATACTTCTACTTGAAGATGAAGTGTCTTCTCCTGAAGTAATTGTTGAAGAAATAACTAAAAAGCAAGCCCAATCTGGAGAATATGGTGATTTTAACGAATTAGGAATAAACAAAAATCTTTCATCAAATACCGTAGTAGGTTATAAAGTAACCGCTAACTTCGATAAGAAGAAAGTAGAATCATATTTTCAAGGAGATAATCCAATCAAAGAGTTAAACTTCTATGCCAATATGGATGGTAAAGTAATAGAAAAGAAAACCATAAACTTCGCTGAAGAAGAAAATTATACTATATATTTCTTCCTAAAAGATGGAACAGATTACAACACTGTAGATACAGAATTAAGAAGAGGTAATAACTATACCTTCTCAATAGATTTAAGTTTAGATACAAATAACGATAAAGAAATAGATACTAATTATCCAAGTAAAAAACCAACTAGTGAAACCATAACAAGTATTAAAGAAGAACCAAAAATAAAAATGTATATTGATAGTAGTACTTCAAACTCTATAACCTACAAGTATATAGTAGTAGATTATGATAATGCCTTGGTAAAAGAAGAAGATAAATATCTAATACATTACACAGTAGGAGAAGATTCCACTGAAGAATATACTACTGAAATATCAAATACCGCTAGTATGGAAACTTTTACACTATCAAATCTAACTAATGAAACCATCTATAATATATATTATAATAAAGCACTAAATAAAAAAGAAAAATCAAGTGCTATCAGCTTTAAATACTACTTTGATGGCTACCATAATGCCAGTAAATATGGACTTAGTTACATACTAAAATATGATGAATTTGATAATGAATTAACCCTAAGATTAAATAATAATGATTTCTTAGATAGAGTTTCAGCATATCTAGTAACCTTAACTTCAGGTTCACTAAAATATGAGGAAGTAATAACAACCCCATTAGAATGTGGTACAGAAGAAGAACCAAGTAAATGCATAAAAATAGATTATGCTAATATAAAAGACTTTAAAGGAAAAGATATAACAGTAAAACTAGAGGCCTTCTATGACACAGGTTATGTAGGCTTTGGTAGCAAATCATTACTTGGAGATTACTTTACTTCTCGTGGACTAATAGATGATAAAAATGCAAGTAATATAGGATTTATATTACAAGAAATAGGTAATACCAAAGGAAAATACTATTACATATATAAAAATTCAAATAATAAAGTAGAGTCAATAATAAGTGATACACCAAATGGAATATTTGGAATAACACCAACTATATATACTGAAAGTCATAAACAATCAAGTTTATCTACTACTAATGTTGTAGATATCATAAATAAAAGTTTCATAAATTATGGTGAAGTATCCCTAAATTCTGATATAGATGTTTTAACAAATGGTATTAAACTAAAGAGTCATAACATATTCATAGCCCCTAAAGTATTAGACAAAACCGAAATACAAACAACAAATAATAAATTTAAGTTTAACAGTATCATTCCAAAAGTTGATACAAAATTAACACCGCTAATAAATGGAGCAATAATTAATATAAACTTATCAATAGACACTGACACTTTAGAAACAGACTATGTAAAAATAGATGGAAAATATATGTTTTATATAGATATTTATACTAAAGATGAAGAAGGTGAACTAGTGTTCGTAAAATCAGTATCAACGGATTATGAACATTTAACAAATATTTCTTTCGCAGGCCTAAATCCAGATAGCACATACTATTATAAGATCTCTGCATATATGAATGGAAGAGATGAAAAAACACCATTATTTGCTTTAGGTAAAAACGGCTATATACAATATTTAAATACTCTAAAGACATTAGGAAAAGATGATATTTTCAAAAATATTGAGTACTCACACAAATCAACAAAAGGTGAAACAGTATATAGTGAAAGAACATTAAATATAACAACAGGTCTAAAATCAAAAGAAAACTTCAATGTAAGATATGAATTATATGATCCTGAAGGCAACTTGGAAAAATGGGGCGGAACAGTATTAAACAAAGATATAACAAACAAAAATAATGCAATATTTACTGCCGATATTACAGGTAATGACTTCGTTTTTGGAGGAGATTATCATAGATTAGTAATAACTGCAGTAACAACAGATGACGAACCTAAAGAACTAGAATTATACAATGACACACTAAAAGCAACAACATTATTTGGCGAACTAAAAGAACCAAACATAGTTCTATACCAAAGTACCGGAATAGACAAAATATCCGGAAATTATGATTATTACATTGACTATAATATAAATATCGAAGATACAGATAGAGTAATAAAAGATGGAAAATTCTATGCGGAACTTAAATATTCTCCACAAGAAAAAGTCTGTCCAAATGAAGAAGATTGTAAATTAGAAATAGATTTATATAACTTAAAATGCAATTCAAATGGTGCTAATAGTAAAATAGCCTCATGTACCATAATTGAAAACAAAGTAAATAATACATTTACACTAAAAGTTAGATATGCATCTTTAAAACCTAATACTGAATACTATATTTCCACAAGTGCTAATATATATCGTAATAATGTTTCATTAGACACCAAAGAAGAAGTAGTAAAATTTGGAGCATTTCAATATACAAAAAGTGAACTTGGTTTTTCAATAGGAGATCCATATTTAACAGCAGTAGGAAATAATTTAATATTAAAGTTTAAAGGTGCAACAAATAATATTAAAGAATCAATAAAAGGTATCAAATATAATCTTTATGTCAACAGACAATCGGAAATAAAACTAGATTCAAATGAAAAAGGATTAATACCAAGTATGACATCAAATTTAGTAAAAGATGCTATAAATTACGGGGACATTATATATAAAGTAGATAAAGATAATTACCCATATATTGAGATACCAATACCTGACGGAGTTAAAATAGGAACAAACAACGATTTATATGTAAGATATTACTATGAAGATAATGGTGAACTACTAATGCTGTCAATAAACGGGACTACGACTCATAGGTATCAAGTTGGTACTGGTGATAACTAAGAAAGGAAGTAATTATGAGAAAATATGATATAAAAAATAAGAGAAACATAGGAATAATTATAGGGATTTCAATTATAATTATTATCATGTTTTTTCTAGTTATAAAGTTCTTCTTATCATTAAACAAAGAAGAATACATTGTATCAAAAGGAAATATCGTTTTTGATAAAGATAAAACCACTATAAAACTAAATAGTGAAGGAAAAATAAAAACAAAATGGAAAGGAGAGTATTACCTAACATACGATGGCAAAGACTATGAGTTAGGTAATACCGCCCTTGCCTTTAACGAAGAAACAACTGAAATAAAACTATATGGAAGATATTATGAAATCTCCAGTGGTAGTGAAATAAACATAACAAGTAATGAAACAACAATAAAAAACTCATTACTTACTAAGTTCTACAAACTAGCAGACCGCAAATACCTTATCATCGATAAAGAAATAAAGTCTGCAGATAACCTTTTATCAACAACCGATTTCCTACTAGTAGAATTAGATAAAGCCGGAAATGCAACACTTACTAATCATAAAGTAAATTTAAAAACATTTTCCGAAACACAAATAATTACTTCTAACTATACATTTGATATAGCAACCGAAATATTGACCTATGGAAGCGACAAAATAGATCTAAAAAAGATTATTGGTTCTAGTAATAATTACACCAAAGAAGATTTAATTCCAGACGAAAGCAAAAATATCAATGACAATGTTACTAACATAGGTACAAATGGTAATAATGGAAATAATACAACTGGTGGAAATGATGGAAACAATACCGGTGGCAATGGAAATACAACCGGAGGAAACGGAGGCACCACCATTGAAGAAATTAAAAAAGCCACTAAACAGACATCAGTAGTATCAGTAACATCCACAGTAAATAAAATTATTATAGACTATGTAATCTACGATCCATATAAAGAATACACATCAGTCTATATGGAAGTACAAAAAGAAGATTCAGATAAAGTAGAAGTAATATATCTAAATGCAAACAACACAAGATACGAATTAAAAGACATATTACCAAATACCAAATACAATCTAAAATTCAAATATACGGCTACTGAAGAAGGACAAACTATTATAAAAGAATTTTCCAATACCACCATATCCACACAAAAACCAAAACTATCATTGAAAGTAACCAGAACAAGAGCGGGTGAGATAACATATGTCATAACAACAGATAATAGTTATAAATTAACAAAAGCAGATCTAGTAGTTACCATAAAAGATAGCAAAACAGGTGAAACAAGAAAAAAGACAATATCTGATGTATCAATTGATAGCAAAGAAAAAATAGTCAAACTAGACAAAATGACAGATGGCGATATCATCGAATTAAAATTAATAAATGTCAAATCAGAGGATACCATCATCAAAGGCATTACCGCTAGTGATAAATTCATATATTAGGGAGGTACAATGAAACAGTTCATAAAAGAAAAATATAATATCTTAATACCAGTCTTTCTTGGAGTAGTAATACTAATAGCCCTATTCCTATATGGAAGAGAATATCGAAATAATAGATATGCCTATGAAAAAGAACAAGATGTTTACCAGTACTTCTCAAAAAACAAAATAGAATACAAAGCCACTATCAGTAGAAATAGAAAAGATGTCGTATTAGATATCAAAAGCAAAGACTTTAACGTCAGCCTAGATAGCACACCAATATACATAAAAGATATTGATAAAGTAATATTTCCTAAAGAAATGAGTGCTGTCTTTCCAATAAAAGATAGACAGTATGCAGTAAATGCCCTAACAGAAATATACAAAAAAAATGACTTATATTACCTAAATCAAAAAGGAATAAATAAGTCATTCGATTATATGTTCCTATATGATGGTAAAGACCTATATTTTTTTATCGATACCGTAACACTAAAAGTGGGAGATAAAGAAATAACCCTAAGTCCAATGTCATATATAGATTGTTCATATCTAAACCTATTATCATATTATGATAAAGAATCCGATACATACGAAATAATAGAATTAAATAACACCAACAGTTCAGTACTAGTAGAAACAAAATATATGACTATCGATGTGTCCAGTGATGAAATAATATATAAAGACGATTTCACAATGTTAATAAATAATTTCAGTTCACTACCAAAACTAGTGGACAACATAGAAAATAGCGGAGCTTCAAATTAAGCTTCGCTATATATTTTTTTATCAAAATTATGCGTACCATCATTAAGTTCTTCCAAAGTCTTTGTAGTTATCAAGAAATAAGTATCTCTATTAATATTAGTCTCACTAATAGGATCATCCCAAGTCAAATCCAAATGATACCATTTACCATCTAAATAAACTAAATTCCAAATATGTTCATCATTACTAATCTTATAATTAATAATATTAAGTTTATCAAGAAAGATAGCCATTGCATCAGCATAACCATTACAAGTACCATATCCCTGTATCAATACCCCATAAGCCGTATTAGATTTATAAGTAGCATCATTCTTATTATTATACTTAAGTTTATCATATTCAGCATTGTCAATAATAAAATCATGAATAATCTTAATTTTCTCTCTAGTAGGAGTACTATTAGTAATCTTCTCACTAATAACCTTATCAACTACTTTATTAATTTCCTCAATTTCCTTATCAGTATAAGCCTTGTTAACACTAATGCCAATCTTATAATCACCACCATAAGTAAGTTTAATATTATTAGAACTATTATAAGGATGAACAAAGTTATTCAAAACAGAAATAACATCCTTAAATTCCTCACCATCATTACTCGTAAGTCTATTAATATCATTACTATATGATGTATAATCTCTATCAATATATCTTTCCAAATAATCAGAACCACTATTAATAGCATAATACACAAAATCAATAAAGTCCTTCTTATTTATTATACCAGTACCAGTATAATTATTAACATATTCAAAATTATCTTCAAGATAATAATCATTAACTTTAACATTAGTACTAGAATAATTCTTATTTACCGAATATTCATAGTACTTATAAATAATATCTTTTCTAAAAAAAGCACCAGCAGTAACAGTACAAATAGCTATAGCACCAACTGCAATAATTAGTTTACCACCTTTTTTTTCTTTTTTCATCTATTCACCTCTCTTAAATTCATTATACCATTTAAAAACTATGTGGTAAAGTTAAAAATAGTACTTTTTCAAAATATTTTACTAACTTTTATAATTCCCATAACTTATAACCTGACTGCTCTCTATATACAAAATATTTTTAAACTTATACATCTTTCAGACTCATAATATACTTTCACACGTTCCTAAATTGTAATATCATTTCAAGTACTTATAACGAAGTAAGAGCACCTGCCCTACTTCCTCGTATGACAGATGCTCCCTATTTCAATACCCTAACTTTACAATTTTGTTAACAACCGCAGGTACTTTTTATTAAATGAATCTTCTCGGGAATTTCTTCTGTACACTATTCGTTTCGATCGCATTCCGAATATCTGTATACCTAGTCTATTCCTTACTATTTGTCCTGCTTCGACTTCACTATCTACCTTAACCATAAGATGTTATTCTTCATTGAATTTTCGTTTTGAATAATTCCTATCCTATCCAATTCTTTGTAACACCTCATCCAATAATCACTACTTAAACAATCTTCCGTTGATTGCCATGTTAGCAGATATCACTGGGTAAAACTCCTTTCACCACTAAACTTAGATACTGTTGTTATTAGGTTGACATCTAATAACAAATGGGTCGTTAACTTCTTTGTAGAAGTCTTTTTAGGTATTTAATACGTTTTTGTTTGTATGTTCAATATAGCACAATTTTTCCTTATTTTAAAGGGGGTTCAAGCACTTTTTTCATCTTTATAAACATTGCATAAATGCCCTTTTATTTAAACATTTTTATGAATCGTTTTTTTATAAAAAATGACTATTGTCTCTCTAACATCTGCTTAACATACTTGCCGGTATAACTTGTTGGATGTTCTGCAACCTGCTCAGGTGTTCCTGCAACTACAACTGTTCCACCACGGTCACCACCGTCAGGTCCCATATCAATTATATAATCTGCCACTTTTATTACGTCCAGATTATGCTCAATAACCACTACTGTATTACCTTCATCTGTTAATCTGTGAAGAATCTCTACTAATTTATGCACATCAGCAAAATGAAGACCTGTTGTTGGTTCATCCAATACATATATTGTTTTTCCTGTGCTTCTCTTACTTAATTCTGTTGCAAGCTTAATTCTCTGTGCTTCACCACCCGACAATGTTGTTGACGGCTGTCCTAATTTTAAATAGCCAAGACCTACATCATACAATGTCTGTACCTTGTTAAGAATTCTAGGCACATTCTTAAAGAAATCCAATGCTTCTTCCACTGTCATTTCAAGAACATCATAAATAGTCTTACCTTTGTAGTGTACTTCCAGTGTTTCCCTATTGTAACGCTTTCCGCCACAAACCTCACATGGAACATATACATCAGGAAGAAAATGCATTTCAACTTTTAAAATTCCGTCACCTGAACACGCTTCACAACGACCGCCTTTTACATTAAAACTAAATCTTCCCTTCTTGTAACCTCTTTCTTTTGCATCGGTTGTTGCCGCAAAAAGGTCCCTTATCATATCGAACATTCCCGTATATGTTGCCGGGTTTGAACGTGGAGTTCTGCCTATTGGTGACTGATCAATATTTATTACCTTATCAAGCTGCTCCATTCCCTCTATCTTCTTGCATTTTCCGGGAATTGTTCTTGCCCTGTTTAATTTTCTTGCAAGACTCTTATATAATATTTCATTAACAAGTGAGCTTTTACCTGAGCCTGAAACACCTGTTACACATGTAAGTACCCCAATTGGCAGCTTTACATCTATGTTCTTTAGGTTATTTTCCTTGGCTCCAACTACTTTTAAGAAACCTTTTGGTTTTCTACGTGTTTTTGGAACAGGTATTTTAATCTTTCCACTTAAATATTTTCCTGTAATTGAATTAGGATTCTTCATTATGTCCTCTGCAGTTCCCGTAGCAATAACCTGTCCACCGTGTTCTCCTGCTCCCGGACCTATGTCAACCACATAATCTGCTGCACGCATTGTATCCTCATCATGTTCAACTACAATCAAAGTATTTCCCAAATCTCTTAAATGCTTCAACGTTGCAAGAAGCTTATCATTATCATTCTGATGCAATCCAATACTTGGCTCATCCATTATATAAGCTACACCAACCAAGCCTGAACCTATCTGAGTTGCCAAACGTATACGCTGAGCCTCTCCACCTGACAAAGTTCCCGTAGCTCTTGAAAGGCTAAGATAATCAAGTCCAACGTCAACTAAGAATTGAAGACGTCCTTTAATTTCTTTCAAAATCTCTTTTCCTATCTTTAGCTGAGTTTCAGTTAATTGCAATTCATCCAAATACTGGCGCAAATCTCTTACAGACATTTCTGTCATTTCATAAATATTCTTATCTCCAATAGTTACAGCCAACGATTCCTTTTTAAGTCTCTGTCCGTGGCATGTTGCACATTGCGTAAATCTCATAAATGTTTCATATTCTGCCTTTGTTGACTCTGCGCTTGTTTCACGATATCGTCTTTCTACATTTTTAATTAATCCTTCAAAAGCAATATCATAAACTCCAATACCTCTTTGCCCCTTGTATCTTACGGCTACTTTTTCACCATTTGTTCCATAAATCAAAATATCATGTATCTCTTTTGTATAATCCTCAAAAGGTGTATCAAGAGAAAAATTGTATTTTAAAGCCAATGCCTGAAGTATCGCATTACTAAAACTCTTTCCGTCATTTGCACTCTGCCACCCCAATACTACAATTGCTCCCTGATTAATGCTTAAACTCTTATCAGGAATAATAAGGTCTTCGTCAAATTCCATCTTGTATCCCAAACCATAACAGTCAGGACAAGCCCCAAAAGGATTATTAAAAGAAAAACTTCTAGGCTGTACTTCGTCAATACTTATTCCACAGTCAGGGCAGGCAAAATTCTGACTAAAAGTCATCTCTTCCCCACCAATAACATCTACTATCATTAGTCCGTTGCCAAGCTTTAAAGCATTTTCAACAGAATCTGTAAGACGCTTTTCAATTCCTTCACGAATGCTAAGTCGGTCTATAATAATTTCGATACTGTGCTTTATGTTTTTTTCTAACTTAATCTCTTCAGTTAGTTCATACATATTACCATCAACTCTTACTCGCAAATAGCCGCTTTTCTTAGCACTTTCAAATACTTTTTCGTGACGTCCTTTCTTTCCTCTTACAACAGGTGCCAATATCTGAAACTTAGTACGTTCTTCCAGCATAAGAATACGATCTACCATTTCATCAACTGTCTGTTTCTTTATTTCACGTCCGCATTTTGGACAATGTGGAATACCTGCTCTTGCATAAAGCAATCTCATATAATCGTATATTTCTGTTACTGTTCCAACTGTTGAACGTGGATTCTTGTTTGTTGATTTCTGATCAATTGAAATAGCCGGTGGCAATCCTTCAATACTTTCAACCTGTGGTTTTTCCATCTGCCCTAAGAACTGTCTTGCATAAGAAGATAACGATTCCATATATCTTCTCTGTCCTTCTGCATAAATAGTGTCAAAAGCAAGGGATGACTTACCTGAACCGCTTAAACCTGTTACTACCGTAAATTCATCTCTTGGTATATCAATATCAATATTTTTCAAATTGTGCTCATTTGCACCTTTTATATGAATATATTTTTTATTGTCTTTCATTTTATTTTCCTATCTTTTTCTATCTTTGTTATTTGGTTATTTTATATCTTTTCCAAATAAATTCCGTTATAGATTTTTAGTTATCTTCCTGCAACTTTCTTAATTCCGCCAACTTATCTCGCATTTCAATAGCCGTTTCAAAATCAAGTTCTGCTGCAGCTCTTTCCATTTTCTTCTTAACCTTTTCGATAAGCTTTTTAAGTTCCTTATAATCCATTGATTCAGGATCTTTCTCAACGTCGCTAATCTTTCTGTCCACTTCTTTGGAGATACTAATAAGGTCTCGAACAGCCTTCTTAATAGTTGTTGGAGTAATGCCGTGTTCACTATTGTATTTCTGCTGAATCTCTCTACGTCTGTTAGTTTCCGTTAAAGCTTTATCCATTGAATCAGTAATATTGTCAGCATACATTATTACGTGGCCTTCTGCATTTCTTGCAGCTCGTCCAATAGTCTGAATAAGTGATGTTTCTGAACGTAAAAACCCTTCCTTGTCAGCATCCAATATTGCAACTAAAGCAATTTCCGGTATGTCCAAACCTTCTCTTAAAAGGTTAATACCAACCAAAACATCAAAAACATCCAATCGCATATCTCTGATAATCTGAGTTCTCTCTAACGTATCTATATCTGAATGAAGGTATTTAACCCTAATTCCCACATCGCGCATATAATCTGTCAAATCCTCAGCCATACGCTTCGTCAAAGTTGTTACCAAAACTTTATTCTTCTTGGCAACTTCCTTATTAATCTCCGTTATAAGGTCATCAATCTGTCCTTCAACCGGTCTTACTTCAACTTCCGGATCAAGCAATCCTGTAGGTCTTATAATCTGCTCTGCACGGCCTAATTCATGTTCCTTTTCATAAACATTAGGTGTAGCTGACACAAACATCATCTGGTCAATCATGCTTTCAAATTCTTCAAAATTAAGGGGTCTGTTATCCTTAGCCGAAGGCAGTCTGAACCCATAATCAACTAAAGTAGACTTTCTTGACTGGTCACCGGCATACATTCCTCTAATCTGTGGAATCGTAATATGAGACTCATCTACTATTATTAAGAAATCATCTCCGAAATATTCCATTAATGTATGAGGTGTGGCTCCCGGCTCCAAACCTGCCATATGTCTTGAATAATTCTCTATTCCTGAACAAAAACCTGTTTCTCTTAGCATTTCCATATCAAAATTAGTTCGCTCGGCAATACGCTGTGCCTCTATTAATTTGTCTTCTGATTTAAAATATGCTACCTGTTCCTCTAACTCTTTCTCTATATCCTTAATGGCACGCTCCATCTTTTCAGGTGGCACAACATAATGAGAATTAGGGAATATTGCTACGTGTTCAAGCACGTTCTTAATCTGACCCGTTAAAGCATCAATCTCTGAAATTCTCTCGATTTCATCATCAAAAAATTCAACTCTAATTGCACTATCCGTATACGAAGCAGGAAATATTTCCAGATTCTCTCCACGAACCCTGAAAGTTCCACGTTTAAAGTCCATATCATTTCTGTCATACTGTATTTCAATAAGCTTATGAATAATCTCATCTCTATCTCTAATGGTATTCGGTCTTAAAGACACAACCATGTTCTTGTAATCTATTGGGTCTCCCAAACCATATATACATGAAACTGAAGAAATAATAATTACATCTTTACGCTCCATTAAAGCCATTGTTGCCGAATGACGTAACTTATCTATTTCATCATTAATTGATGAATCCTTCTCAATATATGTGTCTGTGCTTGGAACATAAGCCTCCGGCTGATAATAATCGTAGTAGGAAACAAAATATTCCACAGCATTATTAGGAAAAAACTCCTTAAACTCACCGTAAAGCTGAGCTGCCAAAGTCTTATTATGGGCAATAATAAGTGTAGGTTTATTTAATTGTTCAATAACATTCGCCATTGTAAAAGTCTTACCTGAACCTGTTACACCAAGCAAAGTCTGGAATTGGTCGCCCTCTTCAAAACCTTTGACCAAAGCGTCGATCGCCTGGGGCTGATCACCGGTAGGTTTGTATTCGCTGTGTAAAATAAATGGTTTTTGTGTTTCTGACACAAAATCACCTCCTCACTGCTACATTCTGAATTTCGTCCTGTCCGATCAAAACCTTTTTTCCTTCAAAGGCAAAGCCGTAATGACGGATCCTGTCTGCCGGTATTCCCTGTAATAGCAGTTCGGCATCATAGTTCTTCTCTGTGATCTGATCTAAAGCCGTCCGAACGGTATCCTGTAAAGATTCCTCCTCATCCGATTCATGCACTTTAAACTCGATCACAATGGCATCATCCACCTCTGTCACCGGTGTAAGCATCACATCATATCGTCCATATCCACTCTCCCGGTTGGAACGGATCTGATACCTGTCCCGCAACTCCACCAAAAGTCCCAGAACAAATCCATGATAGAACCGCTCCGGCTGACTTTTCTCAGAAGGTTTCTTTCCTGTATCAAAGCTGCTGAAGGTTGCAAGTGCAACATCATTCATATACCAATACGGCGTGGACGCATGATCAATGTTACAACATCCCGTTTTCCCCACCATTCTTTTATAAAATTTGTTTTATCCACAAAAAAGCAATCCTGCTCTCTCAGATCAGAAAAACCTTGTATTCCTATACTAATCGCCTTTTTCATATGCTCACCTGCTCCCCTGTCATTATATATTTATTACATTATAACGATATTCCTCTAAGGTTACAAGGCAAATCACAAGTCAAAAAAACGCAAATTTTATTAATTTGTAACTAAAACTTCCCATACAGG
>OGFG01002233.1_pt1 | contig 16619 bp, 17 predicted proteins | sample 1570761 | NCBI WGS metagenome assembly OGFG01 (sample SAMEA2581938, study PRJEB24529) | metagenome | biome: Human gut stool | place: China | collected 2011 | reverse complement strand
CGGGATGATCCTGGCAGAAGAAGGAGTCGTTGAAGGTCGTCAGACGGCCGATGGCGTAGAAGCCCGCGTCCTTGATCTTCTGAATGACCGCCTGGTATTCCTCGACGGTGTTATTCGCGTACTGATACGCCGTGGGGGAATACTCCTCGTATACCGGCGAATTGTAGCCGATGGACGTGCCGTCCATGATGTTGACAACGAAGGCGTTGATCTTCGTGGTCTTCGCATATTCAATGTACTTGTCGATGTCCTTTAAAATCGCGGGGTCGCAGGTGAGGTAGATTGCGTAGCAGGGATTCGGCATTTTGTTATCCGCAAAACTGGCCTTCGTGCGCGGGAAATAGTCAAGGCTTTCCGCGTCGCCGCCGCCCCATTTGTCGCCGCGTCCGGCATGGATGGCGTAGACGCCGAAGCGGTCATAGACGTCGTTGGCCTCCTCCTGCACGGTTGAGACGTACTGACCGCTGATGTAGCCTGTCTGGCCCTGATAGGAGACCTGATACAGATCGACGACGCCGTCGGTCGTGCCCTCATAGCTCAGAACCTGCAGCTCCGTTCCCTTTTCGACCAGCGTGCCGAGCTCGAGCGTGTTTTTGTCCAGACGGAGGTTCTGCGGCGTGCGGACATAGACGACCTTCTCTGCGATCACGGCGGAGGGGTCCTGCGTCAGGTTTTCCTCGGAGACATAGCCGCAGTCCAGCGTGGAGAAATAGGTCAGATAGTACCGGACGCCGTCGCGCTCGACAGAGCGGTCGGTCGAATACGTGATCTGCATCCCGCGCGCGACCGTTCCGGCCTCGGAAAGCTCCTCGGTATAATACGGGACCTGCGTCGTGATGGCGCAGATAAAGCCCGACTCATAGCGCGGCGTCTCGTCCTGCGTCGTCTCCGGCGCAGGCGCTTCCTTGGGCGCGGCCCCGGCGATCACGCAGACGAACAGGATCAGCGCGATCATAATCAGGACCGTGATCATCACGCCCCAGGTGTGCTCGCGCAAAAACCACTTCAGCTGCGCCAGCCTCTTTGCGCGCAGCTTCTGCTTTGCCGTGGCGGGCATTCGCTTTGTTCTGCGTAGTTTCATATACACTCCCAAGCGTCCGCGCGGCGGCGGGCGCTGTTTATCAAGATAAGGGCATTATACTACATTTTGATCAGGATTTCTACCTTTTTTGGAATATCGTCCCTGATCCAGCCTGAATTTTCCCGCTTATTTTGCGTTTTTCCTCCACTTTGCGAAAAATCTCTTTTTTCTTCGACATGCATATGATAGGATAAGAGGCAAGATATCCTGTTCAAAGTGAGGCCATATTTATGCTTGGAGTTCTTGTCAACGCGCTTGCCATTCTCGCCGGAGGCTCGGTCGGGCTGCTGGCAAAGAAGGGCATCCCGGAGAAAATCACAAACGCGATCATGACCGCGATCGCGCTCTGCGTGATCTATATCGGCGTCAGCGGGATGCTGAAGGGCGAAAATACGCTCGTGCTGATCGTGTCAATGGTGCTCGGCACCGCCGTGGGGACGCTTCTGGATCTCGACGGGCGCATTGAGCGCCTCGGCGGCAGGATCGAGCGCCGCTTCCAGCGCGGCGGGAAGCGGACCCCCATCGCCGAGGGCTTTGTGACGGCGTCGCTCCTGTTTTGCGTGGGCGCGATGGCGATCCTCGGCAGCTTCAACGCCGGTCTGAAGCAGGACTATGAGCTGCTGTTCACAAAATCCCTGCTCGACGGCATTTCGTCTTGTATGCTGTCCGTCTCGCTGGGGCTGGGCGTGCTGTTTTCCTCCGTGCCCGTGTTCGTGTATCAGGGGTTGCTTGCCCTTCTGGCGCACGTGATCGCGCCGCTGCTGTCCGACGCGGCCATCGCGGAGATCACGTGCTGCGGCTCGGTGATGATCCTTGCCATCGGCCTTAATATGCTGCACCTCACGAAGATCAAGACCGCCGACCTCCTGCCCGCCGTGCTGTTCGCGCCGGTACTCACATGGGCGTTCTCCTTCCTGCCGCTGTGATTCCGCAGCGGTCTGGTTCAGAAGCAACTGGCAGCAAAACCGCACGCACCCAAGCCGGACGCTCCTGGCTGCTGCTTCTCTTAAATGAGCTCCGGCCATACCGGCGGTTCCCACGGTTTCCCTTGCAAACACTGGATTTTGTGGTATGATAAGAAAAAATAACATTGATGAGGTTTTTCTATGATCACCATTTCCAACCTTGCCATGCAGTTTGGCGGCTCTGTGCTGTTCAAGCAGGTCGATCTGCAGTTTACGCCCGGCAGCTGCTACGGCATTATCGGCGCCAACGGCGCGGGCAAATCGACGTTTTTGAAGCTCCCGTCTGGCGAACTGGAGCCGACGTCCGGCGAAATTTTCATCAAGCCCGGCGCGCGGATGTCCGTTCTGAAGCAGGATCAGAACCAGTACGACGCGTATACCATTCTCGACACCGTCATCATGGGCAACCAGCACCTGTACGACGTGATGAAGGAGAAGGACGCGCTTTATGAAAAGCCGGATTTCTCCGAGGAGGACGGGATGCGTGCGAGCGAGCTTGAGGCGGAGTTTGCCGACATGGACGGCTGGGAGGCCGAGTCCGACGCGTCAAAGCTTTTGCAGGGCCTCGGCATCCCGGTGGAGCTGCACTATGATCTCATGGCCAACACCGACCCGCGTCTGAAGGTCAAGGTGCTGCTTGCGCAGGCGCTGTTCGGCAAGCCCGATATCGTCATGCTCGACGAGCCGACGAACAACCTTGATATCGAGGCCATCAACTGGCTCGAGGATTTTATTCTGGATTACGAGGACACCGGCCTTGTCATCGTCGTCAGCCACGACCGTCATTTCCTCAACACCGTCTGCACGCATATCGTCGATATCGACTACGGCAAGATCAAGATGTATGTCGGCAACTATGATTTCTGGTACGAATCCTCCCAGCTCATCCAGCAGCTCATCCGCAACAAGAATAAGCGTGCCGAGGAAAAAATCGCAGAGCTGCAGACCTTCATCGCCCGCTTCGCGGCCAACAAGGCCAAGAGCAAGCAGGCGACCTCCCGCCGCAGGCTGCTCGACAAGATGACCGTCGAGGAAATGCCCGCGTCCTCGCGCCGGTACCCGTTCGTGGGCTTTGAGCGCGAACGCGAGGTCGGCAAGGACATCCTGTTCGTGACGGATGTGTCCAAGACCATCGACGGCGTGAAGCTTCTGGATAAAGTCTCGTTCATTGTTAATAAGAATGATAAGATCGCCTTTGTCGGCGAAAACGAGCTGGCGCAGACGACGCTCTTTAAAATTCTCATGGGCGAGCTGGAGCCGGACGTGGGCAGCGTCAAATGGGGCCAGACCGTCACGACCAGCTATCTGCCGAAGGACAACACCGCCTATTTTGAGGGCTGCTCCGACTCGCTTGTCGACTGGATCCGGCAGTATTCGGCGAAAAAGGACGACGTGTACCTGCGCGGCTTTTTGGGGCGCATGCTGTTCTCCGGCGAAGAGGTCTTCAAGCCCGTGAATGTGCTGTCCGGCGGCGAAAAGGTCCGGTGTATGCTCTCGCGCATGATGCTCTCGGGTGCGAACGTGCTGCTTCTTGACCAGCCGACGAACCATCTGGACATGGAGGCCATTCAGGCCGTCAACAAGGGCCTGTGCGCCTTCCCCGGCAACATTCTCCTTGCCTCGCACGACCATGAGCTTTTGCAGACCACCTGTAACCGCGTCATCGAGTTCCAGCCCGACGGCACCATTATTGACCGCCTCTGCTCCTACGACGACTATGTCGCGTGGAAGCTGGCGAAGGAAGCATAATAAAAGAGGTTTTTATGGATATTCCGTATCAGGAGATCAACAGCAAAACCATCGACCGCTGGGTCGAGGAAGGCTGGGAATGGGGGAAGCCTGTTTCCCACGAGGAATATGAAAAGGCAAAGGCCGGTACGTGGGACGTCAAGCTGACTCCGGTCAAATTCGTCCCGCACAGCTGGCTCGGCGAGCTGAAAGGCAAGCGCGTGCTGGGGTTGGCCTCCGGCGGCGGGCAGCAGATGCCCATTTTCGCCGCGCTGGGGGCGCAGTGCACGGTACTGGACTATTCGCAGCGGCAGCTGGATTCCGAGAAACTGGTCGCGGAGCGGGAGGGCTATGACATTACCATCGTCCGCGCCGACATGACCAAGCGCCTGCCGTTTGACGAAAACAGCTTCGATCTGATCTTCCATCCCGTCTCCAACTGCTACGTCTACGCAGTGCTGCCCATCTGGCACGAATGCGCACGGGTCTTAAAGCCCGGCGGACGGCTGCTGGCCGGGCTTGACAACGGCCTGAACTTCGCCTTCGACGAGGACGAAACGCGGATCATCAACACGCTCCCGTTCAACCCGCTCGAGGATGAGGAGCAGATGCGGCAGCTGGAAAAGGACAAAAGCGGCGTTCAGTTTTCCCACACCGCGCACGAGCAGCTCACGGGCCAGCTCAAGGCGGGATTGCAGCTGCTGGACCTCTACGAGGACACCAACGGCTACGGCAATCTGCACGCGCACAACATCCCCACCTACTGGGCGACGCTTGCAAGAAAGGCATAAGGCAGCACCGCACAATTGCGTCGGCGCACTTTGGCGCAGCTTTTCCGCCAATTTCGCGGTTTGAAGCGTTTGAAATACATACAGTATTCCCGCGCTTTTCAGACCTTGACTTGACGAAAAACTCTCACCGGATCAGCTTGCCGAATGGTGCGGTGCTGCCATAACATCATACAGGGGGAGGACGGCTTCGTCCTCCCTCCCTTGGTCATGTGCAGCTATGGCGGCTGAAAAAGCCTATACGGAGCGCCTCAGCATCTGCTGCGCGCAGGCAAGCATCCAGAATACGCTGCCCGCGTAGATCAGAAGCTCCGGCAGCTGCGCGCCCGCAAGGCTGATTGCGCCGAACAGAACGCCCAGCAGCGAATAAAACGCCAGCCGGCGCCGTGCGCCCCGCTCAAAGCTGAACGCGCCCGCGTGATAGCTTGCCAGCATGAACGCGATCATGGCGAACAGCGAGAAGCAGTAGTCCAGAATCGCGGGATTGATCTCCCAGTGGCGGAAATCGCGGAAGAGCTTCGCAACATAGAACAGCACAACGAAGACGGAAAACGCCGCCGACGGCTTTTTTGCCTTCCACCGCAGCACGGCCCCCGCGCCGAGCGAAAGTCCGGCCAGCAGGCCGAGCAGGCTCACGAGCATCTGCGCAATAGAGCCCCGGAAGCTGAGTACGCAGCCCGCGATCAGCCCCAGCGCACCGAGCAGCGAAAACGTCAGATCCTGCCCGCTGGGCCGGTAGACGGCTTCATAGGCGGACTTCTTTTCCAGACTGACCGCAGCGAGCGCAAAGACGAAGACCATCAGGATGCTGAACGCGATCAGCGGGACGCTGCTGCCGCCAGACAGCTGCGTCATGCGAAAAAAGTAACCGGCGATGGCGGAAAGGATCGCGGCGTAGACGACGCCGATCATGCCGGATTTCTGCTTCATATCTCAAATACCCCCAAGCGAGCTTCATTTCATATAGTATAGCACACACGCGGGGGAAATGACACCCCGCAGACAGGAATTTGCGTTTTTTTCGCGCACAGTGCGCTTTTGCGCAGATCAGGGCGAAAAAAGAAGGAAAAAAACAAGAAATTCCGGGTCAAAAACAGAAATACTCCTTGCAATTTCCGCCCGCGGATGCTATAATAAGGCCATCTTGATAGTATTTTACTTGAGAGTGGGGAATTGCTCCCCACTCTTTCTTGCTGGTAAGGGGGATTTTTCATGAAGGTAACGGAGCAGGTGGCGCAGTTTGCAGAACCTGTCGTGCAGGCGCACGGCTGTACGCTCTGGGATGTGGAATATGTCCGCGAGGGCGGAGAATGGTTCCTGCGTCTGTACATCGACAAGGACGGCGGCGTGGATATCTCCGACTGCGAGGCCATTTCCCGCGCGCTCGATCCGATCCTCGATGAAAAGGACCCCGTGCCGGACAGCTACAATTTTGAGGTCTGCTCGGCAGGACTCGAACGGCAGCTGAAGCGCCCGTCCGATTTTGAGCAGTTTATGGGCAGTTCTGTTTCGGTCAAGCTGTTCAAACCCGTCGGCGGCGCGAAAGAGTTCGTCGGCAAGCTTACGGGCTATGCGGACGGCGCCGTGACCATCGACACCGCAGGAACCACATATACATTCCAGAAAAACGAGGTCGCGCAGGTGCGGCTTCACGTCGAGTTTTAAAGGGAGGAATTTAGAAAACTATGAATGCCGAAATTTTTGCAGCGCTTGCGCAGCTTGAAAAAGAACGCGGGATCCCGCAGAGCTACATGGTCGAGAAGATCACGCAGGCTCTCGTCGCTGCATACAAGAAGGACAAGGACGGCTACACCGACAACGTCTTCGTCGAGGTCAAGGACAACGATATGCATATGTACGTGCAGAAGGAGGTCGTCGACGACGTCATCACCCCCGCCACGGAAATTACGCTCGACGCGGCCCGCAGAATCAGCAAGACCGCGCAGCTGGGAGACCTCGTAAACGTCGACGTGCAGACGAAGGACTTCGGCCGCATCGCCGCGCAGACGGCCAAGCAGGTCATCATCCAGGGCATCCGCGAAGCAGAGCGCGGCATGGTCTTCGACACCTTCTCGTCCAAGGAGCATGAGATCCTCACCGGCACAGTGCTGCGCATCGAGCCCGCGACCAACGACATGACCATCCGCATCGGCGGCGGCAACGACAAGACCGACGCCATGCTCTCCGCATCCGAGCAGGTCCGCACGGAGTATTACCACGAGGGCGACCTCATCCGCGTCTATGTCGTGGAGGTCCGCCGCTCGACAAAAGGCCCGCAAGTCATTGTATCCCGGACGCACCCCGGCCTTGTCAAGCGCCTGTTTGAGCTTGAGGTTCCGGAGATCGCCTCCGGCCTCGTCGAGATCAAGTCCATCGCCCGCGAGGCAGGCTCCCGCACGAAGCTGGCCGTTTATGCCTCGCAGGACGGCATCGATCCGGTCGGCGCCTGCGTCGGCACACGCGGCGCAAGAGTCGGCGCGGTCGTGAACGAGCTGCACGGCGAAAAGATGGACATCATCGTCTGGTCGGAGGACCCGGCGAAGTTCGTCGCCGCGGCGCTTTCCCCGGCGGATGTCAAATCCGTGACGCTCCTGCCCGGCAGCGCGAAGGCCTGCCGCGTGATCGTCCCTGACGATCAGCTGTCGCTCGCCATCGGCAAGGAGGGCCAGAACGCCCGTCTCGCCGCCCGCCTGACCGGCTACAAGATCGACATCAAGCCCGCCTCGCAGGAGCAGGAGCTCGAAGCGATCGACGCGCAGCCGGACGAAGCGCCGGAAGATGCCGAGCCGCAGGCGTAAGCCTGCTTCTGAAAAGGAGGCGCGCATATGCAGAAAAAAATTCCCATGCGCCAATGCGTTGGCTGCCGGGAAATGAAGGCGAAAAAAGAACTGGTCCGCGTGGTCAGAAGCCCGGAGGGGGAAATTTCCCTCGATTTCCGGGGCAAGGCTCCCGGCCGCGGCGCATATGTCTGCCCGCAGGCCGAATGCCTCAGGCGGGCGATCAAGTCCAGGGCGCTCGAGCGGGGGCTTGACTGCCAGATCCCGCAGGAGATCTACGATCAGCTCCTTTTGAGAATGGAGGCGGGCGATCATGACTGACCAGCAGCAAAAGGCGCTGCGCCTGCTGGGCCTTGCCCGCCGTGCGCGGCTCCTGGAGATCGGCGAGGAGCCGGTCGGCATCGTCTGCCGCAGCGGCAAGGCGAAGCTTCTATTGGTAGCAAAGGACGCCGGCGACCATACCTTCCGCCGGGCACGCTCCTTTGTTTCGGGCAGCAAATGCCCGTATATCTGCGCGCCGTACACCAAAGACGAGCTGGGGAACGGACTGGGCTGCAATGCCTGCGCGCTGTGCGCGTTTACCGATCCCGCGTTTGCAAAATCGTTTCTTGAGGCACTGGGCGATCCGGGACATGATGAGATCCTGACCCAGCTGACCGTGCAGACGCAGCGCGTCCTGAAGCGCCGGCAGGAGGCGCAGGCGCACAGAAAGAATGTCAAAACAGGGAAGAAATAACTGGAGGTGGCTGTATTGAGTATTGAAGTGAAACAGAAGATCAAGGATGTCGCGGACGATTTTGCGATGCCGGCCAAGAAGCTGATCGAGATCGTCGGGAAGTTCTATGAAAAGCCGAAAAGCAGCTCCCAGAATTTGACGGAAGACCAGCTGAACGTGATCGTCGACTATATCACGCAGCAGAACCAGATCGATTCGATCGAGCAGGTCTTTGCCGCAGCTGCGCAGAAGAAGGAAGCGCCCGCTCCCGCGCCCGCACAGCAGGCAAAGCCCGCCGTACCCGCACAGACCGCGCAGGCCGGGAACCAGCCGCGTCCGCAGGGCGGTCAGAGCCAGCCGCGCCCGCAGCAGCAGGGGAATGCGCCGCGTCCGCAGCAGAACGGCCAGCGCCCGGCGCAGCCGCAGGGGGGCCAGAACCAGCCGCGCCCGCAGCAGACTGCTGCCCAGCCGGCCGCCAAACAGCCGCAGCCTGAGCGCAAGCGCGAGCGCCGCGTCATCGACACCAGCGCCGTCACGGTCAATGCCGACCGCTATGACGACCGCGTTGATTCGCTCGTCTCCGACCGCGTGCAGAATTATTCCAGCGGCAAGCAGAAGATCGGCAGCAAGAACAAAAAGCAGCAGCAGGCCAAGCGCTTCGGCACAAAGTCCCGCTCCGAGGAGCAGGAGAAAATGCGCCGCCTCCAGCTTGAAATTGCCAAGAAGGCGCAGCTGGTCGTCAAGATCCCCGACGAGATCACCGTCGGCGAGCTGGCCTCCCGCATGAAAAAGACGGTGGCCGAGGTCATCAAGTGCCTGCTGAAAAACGGCGTCATGGCCACGGTCAACCAGACCATCGACTTTGACACGGCGGAGTTCGTCGCCACCGAGCTTGGCTGCAAGGTCGAGCACGAGGTCATCGTCACCATCGAAGAGCGTCTGTTCGACGACCATCAGGACACCGCAGACGAGCTTGTCACCCGTCCGCCGGTCGTGGTCGTCATGGGCCACGTCGACCACGGCAAGACGAGCCTGCTCGACTATATCCGCCACGCGAAGGTCGCGGCCGGAGAGGCTGGCGGCATCACGCAGCACATCGGCGCGTATACCGTTGAAATCAATGGCCAGCCTATCACCTTCCTCGATACCCCGGGCCACGCGGCCTTTACCGAGATGCGTGCGCGCGGCGCCATGTGCACCGATATCGCCATTCTCGTTGTCGCTGCTGACGACGGCATTATGCCGCAGACCATCGAGGCCATCAATCACGCCAAGGCGGCCAAAATTCCCATCATTGTAGCTGTCAATAAGATGGATAAGCACGGTGCAAACCCCGACCGCATCCTGACCCAGCTGACCGAGCACGGTCTGACACCGTCTGAATGGGGCGGCGAAACAGAGGTTTGTAAGATCTCTGCCAAGACGGGCGCAGGCATCGACGAACTGCTTGAGACGGTCATTCTGACCGCTGAGATGGAAGAACTCAAGGCCAACCCGAACCGTGCGGGCAAGGGCTGCGTTCTTGAAGCGCGTCTGGATAAGAACCGCGGCCCGATTGCGACGCTGCTCGTGCAGAACGGCACGCTGCGTCAGTCCGACCTTATCATTGCGGGCACGGCTGTGGGCCGCGTGCGTGTCATGACGAACGACAAGGGCGCGCAGGTCAAGGAGGCAGGCCCGTCCGTTCCGGTCGAGATCACCGGTCTTGCCGAGGTCCCGTCTCCCGGCGACGAATTCAGCGTCGTCTCCGACGAGCGTATGGCGCGTCAGCTGGTCGAGCAGCGTAAGCAGAAGATCAAGGACGACGCCAACAAGCTCAACCAGAAGGTCACGCTCGAAAGCCTCTTCTCCAAGCTGCAGGAGGGCGAAATGAAGGAGCTGAACCTCATCGTCAAGGCAGACGTGCAGGGTTCGGCCGAGGCGGTAAAGGCCTCGCTCGAAAAGCTGTCGAACGACGAGGTGCGCGTGCGCGTCATCCACGCGGGCGTCGGCGCGATCAACGAGTCCGATATTCTGCTGGCCTCCACGTCCAACGCCATCGTCATCGGCTTCAACGTCCGCCCGAACGAGCTGGCACAGGCCGCCGCGAAGCGTGACAAGGTCGATATGCGGATGTATCGCGTCATTTATGATGCCATCAACGAGATCACCGACGCCATGAAGGGTATGCTTGCGCCCAAGTTCCGCGAGGCCATCATCGGCCACGCCGAGGTCCGTCAGACCTATAAGGTCTCCGCCATCGGCACCATCGCGGGCTGCTACGTCAAGGACGGCAAGATCACGCGCGACGCGTCTGTCCGCGTTCTGCGCGACAATATCGTCATCCATGAGGGCAAGCTCGGCTCCCTGCAGCGCTTCAAGGACGCGGTCAAGGAGGTCGCGGCCGGTTACGAATGCGGTATGTCGATCGAGAAGTTCAACGACATTAAGGAAGGCGACATTTTTGAATGCTTCGTTATGGAGCAGATCAAGGAGTAAGGACGGTATGGTCAGCGCCGGAAAATCGGCGCTGGCCAACCTGATTGTTTACAAGGAGGTACTATGGCTTCCAACCGAATTGGCCGGATCAACGAGGAGATCCAGCGGGAGCTGGCGGAGCTGATCCGCTCGCTGAAGGACCCGCGGGTGCAGACCATGATCTCCATCACGCGCGTGGACACCACGCCCGATCTGCGCTACAGTAAAATTTATGTGAGCGTGCTGGAAGAGGCCCGGTCGCAGGACGCGCTGCGCGGCCTGAAGTCCGCGGGCGGCTGGCTGCGGCGCGAGCTTGGCAGCCGTCTGCAGCTGCGCTATACGCCGGAGCTTGTCTTCACGCTCGACGATTCGCTCAAATACGGCGCGCATATGTTCGATCTTCTTGAGAAGCTCGAACGGCAGGAGGCTGCGCGGGAGGCGGAGAAGGCCAATGACGAGGGCTGAATTCTGCGCGTTTGCGCGCGCACATGACAACTTTGTCATCCTGACCCACCGCCGCCCGGACGGCGACACCATCGGCAGCGCAGGCGCGCTGTGCCTCGGCCTGCGGCAGCTTGGAAAGACGGCGTTTGTCCTGACGAACGAGCAGTTCACGCCCCGCTTCGATCCGTTTCTGGACGGGCTTGTCTGCGAGGCGCTGCCCGCAGGCGCGACCGTCATTTCGGCGGATATCGCGTCCGAGGGCCTATTGTCCTTCGACGCGGTGCGCATGGGCCTCACGCCCGTCTGCGCGGTCGACCATCACGGCAGTAATTCCCTTGCCTGCCCGAAGCTCGTCGAGGCGGACAAGGCCGCCTGCGGCGAGATCATCCACGCGATCCTGCTGGAGCTTGGCGTGACCGTTACAAAACGGATCGCGGAGTGCCTGTATGTGGCGATCTCGACGGACACGGGCTGCTTCAAATTTTCCAACACCACGTCCAATACCCACCGCACGGCCGCTGCGCTGATCGAGGCGGGCGCGGACGTGTATCCCATCAACAAGCTCTTTTTCGATACCAAGAGCTTTTCCCGCCTCCGGATGGAGGCAAAGCTGACGGAGACGATGGAGTTTTACGCAGACGGAACGGTCGGCGTGTGCGTCATGCCCAAGCGTCTGCTTGCGGAATTCTCCGCCACGGAGGACGATCTGGACTCGATCTCCGGCTTTGCCCGCAGCATTGAGGGCGTGCGGATCGGCGTCATGATCCGCGAGGTCGAGGACGGCCTCGGCAAGATCAGCCTGCGCACCGAAGCGCCGTATGACGCGGCGCAGATCTGCGGTCTGCTCGGCGGCGGCGGCCATGCCGCTGCGGCGGGAGCCAGCGTCCCCGGCGGCGTCGAGGGCGCGAAAGCAGCCATTTTGCAGGCGCTGCGCGACAGCGGCGTGAAGCTTTGAGGAGAACCTATGGCAAACGGAATCCTTGTGATCGACAAGAGCGCCGGTTGGACGAGTCAGGATGTGGCGGCTAAGCTGCGCGGCGGATTTCATGAACGCCGCGTCGGCCATGGCGGCACGCTCGACCCGATGGCAACCGGCGTTCTGCCCATTTTTATCGGCCGCGCGACAAGGGCGGCGGAATTTCTGGAATCAGCGGAAAAGGAATACATCGCGGGCCTGCGCCTCGGCACTGTGACCGACACGCAGGATACGAGCGGGACTGTCCTCGAAACGCATCCCGTGACCGTCACGCGGGCGGATGTGCAGGCCGCGCTCCAGCGCTTCCTCGGCCCGATCGAGCAGATCCCGCCCATGTATTCCGCCATTAAAATCGGCGGCCAGAAGCTCTATGAGCTGGCCCGCAGGGGCAAAGAGGTCGAGCGGAAGCCCCGCAGCATCACCATCCACGAGTTGGAGCTGCTGGAAGGGGAGGGGACGGAGTATGTTCTTCGCGTCCGTTGCTCCAAGGGAACGTATGTCCGCACGCTCTGCCACGATCTGGGCAGCGCGCTTGGCTGCGGCGGCTGTATGTCGTCCCTGCGCCGGACACGGGCCGGAAGCTTTACGCTTTCGCAGGCCGTCACGATGCAGCAGGTGCTGGATTTTGCGGCGGAGCACGACCCGCAGGAGCTTCTCATGCCCGTCGACGCGGTTTTTTCGGTACATCCGCCGCTCATCGTCACACTGGGACAGGCTGCAAAGCTCAAAAACGGCGCACAGGTCAGGGACTGGCAGTTCCGGCCCGGAACCTATCGCGTCTACGCCGAGGACGGCGAGTTTCTGCTGCTTGGCCGCGTGGAAAACGGGCTGCTTACCACCATCAAGAGCTTTTTCGAGGTGAACACACTTGCAACATGACCGCGTTCTGGCCCTCGGCTTTTTTGACGGCATCCACCTGGGCCATGCCGCGCTTCTGAATAAAACGCGCGAGCGTGCGCGGGAGCTTAGCCTTACCCCGGCGGCCATGAGCTTTGACACGCATCCGGATACGCTCGTGTTTGGAACGGCCGTGCCGCTTCTCAATACCATGGCCGAGCGTGAGCTTCTCATGCGCAGGCTCTGCGGCGTTGAAGAGGTCATTTTCGCGCACTTTGACGAGGCGATGATGCATATGCCGTGGGAGGTCTTCATCGAGGACTATCTCGTCCGGCAGCTGCGCGCCCGCCATGTGGTCTGCGGGCACGATTTCCATTTCGGCGACCGGGGACAGGGGAATCCCGACCGGCTGCGCGAAAAATGCCGCGCGCTCGGTGTCGGCTGCGACGTGATCCCGGAAATTCAGCTGGACGGGCAGTGCGTCAGCTCAACGGCCATCCGCGCGCTTCTGCGTTCCGGCGACTGCAAAACTGCCGCGCGTCTGCTCGGCCACGGCCAGCTTGTGACCGGCACCGTGCAGAAGGGCGCGGGCAGGGGAGCCGGGCTTGGCTTCCCAACGGCGAATCTGCCGTTTTCCCCGGACGTGCTCGTCCCCGCCTTCGGCGTCTACCGCGCGGAGGCGGAGCTTGACGGCAGGCGCTATCCCGCCTGCGTCAACATCGGCGTCCATCCGACGCTCGGCGCGCTGTCTGCGCCGGTGCTGGAGGCCAATCTGATCGGCTTCTCCGGCAATCTATATGGAAAGGAACTTGCAATCTGGCTGGAGGATCATATCCGCGGGGAACTGCGCTTTGAAAGCGTGCAGGCGCTGCGTGACCGCGTTTTGTATGACCGGCAGCTGGTCGCAGACTTTTATCAGACATGATTTTTGAACGCATCGGCGCTTCCCATCCGCTGTTTGAAGCGTCGTTTACCCTTTACGAAGCCAGCTTCCCGCCCAACGAGCGGCGCACGCGGGAAGACCACCTGCGCGCCTTGCAGGACGCGGACTTTTTCCCGCTTGGCGCAGTCGAGGACGGAAAGCTGCTGGCGGATGTGTTTTTGTGGGAGACAGAGGACTTCTGCTATCTTGAACATTTTGCTGTTCAGCCGTCTCTGCGCGGCCACGGGACTGGCAGCACGCTGCTCCGGCAGCTTTTGCAGCGGGAAAAGCCCCTGATTCTGGAGATCGAGCTGCCGGAGGACGAGATTACCTGCCGCCGCAAGCATTTTTACGAGCGAAACGGCCTGTGTGCGCAGCCGTACCGGCACGTGCAGCTTCCATTTCAGGGCGGCGGTCCCATTGTTCCGCTTGTCATCATGTCAAACCGGAATCTAAGCGCGCAGCAGTGCCGCGCATTTCAACAATATCTGCTGAACCGTGTCGTCCGGTACACGCAGTACCGGAAAACGCTTGACATGGCTGATATAATTGACATATAATACACATCGTATGATTGCCGGAGGGAGGTGTGTTCCATGGCGGAGGGCGTGAAGATTGCCGCGCGGAACCAGAAGGCGTTCCATGAGTATTTTATTGATGAAAAATTCGAGGCCGGCATCGAACTCACCGGCACGGAGGTCAAATCCATCCGCCTCGGCACGCTCAGCCTGAAGGAAGCCTGGTGCCAGATCAAGGACGGGCAGCTTTTCATCCGGCAGATGCACATCGCGCCCTACGAGCAGGGCAATATCTTCAACAAGGATCCGCTTCGCCCGCGCAGGCTGCTCATGCACAAGCGTGAGATCATGCGGCTGTACGGTAAGGTGAAGCAGGACGGATATGCGCTGATCCCGCTGAGCGTTTATTTCCGCGGCAGTCTCGTCAAGGTCGAGGTTGCGCTTGCAAGGGGCAAAAAGCTCTACGACAAGCGTGACGACGCCGCAAAGAAGGACGCCAAGCGCCAGATCGACCGCGCAATGAAAGGACGGTAATCCCATGGAAAATCCCATTATGACCCTCACAATGGCAGACGGCGGCAAGATCGTCTGCGAGCTCTACCCCGACAAAGCGCCGCAGAGCGTCCGCAACATGATCTCCCTTGCAAACAAGGGCTTTTACGACGGCCTGATCTTCCACCGCGTTATTTCCGGCTTCATGATCCAGGGCGGCTGCCCCAAGGGCACCGGCACCGGCGGCCCCGGCTACTGCATCAAGGGCGAGTTCAAGCTCAACGGCGTGAAGAATAACCTCAGCCACAAGCGCGGTGTTCTTTCTATGGCCCGCGCGCAGGCGGCCAACTCCGCGGGCAGCCAGTTCTTCATCATGCATGAGGATGGCGAATTTTTGGACGGCCAGTATGCCGCGTTCGGCAAGGTGCTCGAGGGCATGGATGTCGTCGACAAGATCGCCGCTGTGAAGACCGACGGGAACGACCGCCCGCTCACCGAGCAGAAGATCGCCTCTATCCGCGTCGACACCAGAGGCGAGGAATACCCCGAGCCCGACAAACTCCGCGACCCCTACGGACGCGGATGACCGCAGCCGTCATTACCGGCGCGTCCGCCGGACTCGGCGCGGAGTTCACGCGTCAGCTTGTGCGGGAATTCCCGGAGATCGAGGAATTCTGGCTCATCGCCCGCCGCGTGGGCAAGCTCGAAGAGCTGGCCCAGCAGTTCCCGGAAAAGAAGTTCGTCTGCATGGGCCTGAACCTGCTCGACCCCAAAAGCTTCCGCTATCTCGGCGAAAAGCTGGCTGAGCAGAAGGCCGATGTGTGCGTGCTCGTCAATAACGCGGGCTGCGGCACGACGGGCAATATCGGCTCAAGCGCGTCGCCGGCAGACGTCATGCGCGTGGTCGACCTCAATGTCCGCGCGCTCACCATGGTCACGCAGACTGTCGTGCCGTTTATGACGCGCGGCGCGAAGATCATCAACGTCTCGTCCATCGCGGCCTTCTGCCCCACGCCCCGCATGACGGTCTACAGCGCCTCCAAGGCGTATGTCTCCGCCTTTACCGGCGGCATCGCCGACGAGCTGCGCCCCAAGGGCATTTCCGTCACAGCTGTCTGCCCCGGCCCGATGAAGACTGAATTCTTCGACGCTGCGGGCGACCATGACCTGTTCGGCAATATCCCGTGGTGTGACCCGGTAAAGGTCGTCGCCGGGACGATCCGGGCAGCAAAAAAGGGCCGGACGTTCTACACGCCGACGGCATTTAATAAATTCTATCGCTTCGTGGCAAAACTCCTGCCCATGAAGTGGATGATAAAAGCAACGAGAGTCTAATTTAGAGTTTTCCAGCGATCCGCAGCGGTTTTCCGCTGCCATATGGGGCTGCACTGGTTTCGACGGGGGCAGTGAGGCTGGATAAGCGGGCGGAGGCGCCTGGCCTCCATAAAACGGGCAATTTTTCTAAATTAACTGACAACACTTACGTTGCTCAGGCTGCCTAATTAGGCAGCCCGTCCTCCCCGGAAGGGCCACGAGCCGGGCTTGGGCGTGATCTAGTGGCGTCCGTGAACGCAGTAAGCTTTGCCTGCGTCATGCATCATGAAGCTACCAAGGCGCGGAGAGTGTCTGCTCCCGCCGCGCCGAGGGAATGTAAATAACAGACTGCGCCCGGAGAAAGTCCAGTCAAGTTGCTTTCGGACAGGGGTTCGATTCCCCTCAGCTCCACCAAAACAATATAATCCGAACCTTTTGCCGATTGGTCATAGGTTCGGATTTGTTGTTTCTGTTGAGGAAATTGAAGACTGGTAGCTTTGTCTCGATTCTTGACACAATGCTTGCTGAACAGCCGTCTGCTCAAGGTGTTCTTAGGGTGTATCTGAAAACTCCCAACGCACCCGGACAGCGGGCCTTTTTGCGGT
>OGFG01002215.1_pt1 | contig 16707 bp, 16 predicted proteins | sample 1570761 | NCBI WGS metagenome assembly OGFG01 (sample SAMEA2581938, study PRJEB24529) | metagenome | biome: Human gut stool | place: China | collected 2011 | reverse complement strand
GGGCCAGCACCAGCGTGGGCCGGTTGCACCGGGCGATGACGTTGGCCATGGTAAAAGTCTTGCCGCTGCCGGTAACGCCCAGCAGGGTCTGGCAGCGGTCACCCCGCTGCACCCCCTCCACCAGCGTTTCAATGGCCTGGGGCTGGTCGCCGGTGGGCTGATACGAGGACACCAGTTCAAATTTTTCGTCTGCCACTGCAGCTCTCCTCTCCGGCTCTCCGCCGGGCGAAGAACCACAATTGGTTGTATCTTTCAATGTGATTATAGCACAGTAGTTTTATAATGTAAACAGGTATTCTGCACTCAGGGCCAGAAAAGTGTGCCGGTCTTGAAGTCGTAGATGGGCAGCCGCCCGGCATCCCGCATGGAAAAGCACTCCGTGTCGGTCAGGATAAAGTGGTCCAGCAGATGGATGTTCACCAGCCCCAGCGCCCGGGCAATGCTGCCAGTGGCCTCCATATCCTCCATGGAGGGCAGAGCCACTCCGTTGGGGTGATTGTGACAGAGCACTACAGCGTCGGTGCCGCCCTTGATGGCAGTGGCCACCACATCCTTCACGTCCAGGCTCACCCGGTCGGAAGTGCCCTCCCGCAGCCAGACCGCTGCTTTGATGTGGCGGCGGGTGCTCAGCGAGACCAGCATGGCGCGCTCGTAGTCAGACCAGGCAAACTTGGCCATCAGGTAGCTGCCCAGCTGTTCCGTGGTCTTGAAGCAGCGCTTTCCGTCGGTGCGGCAGCGCCCGTAATACCGGCTGACCTGCGGCAGCATGTGCAGCAGTCTTGCCGAGGTGGGGCCGATGCCCTCCACGGTGCACAGTTCTTCCTCGCTGGCCTCCAGCACAGAGGCAAAGTCCCCGAACCGCTCCAGCAGGTTATACGCGATCTCGTTGGTATCCCTCTGAGCATTGGTCGTATACAGGATATATTCCAGCACTTCATGGTCGGCCAGACTGTCCAGCCCGTAGTTCTGCACCCGCTCCCGCATGCGCTGGCGGTGCCCCTGATGCCGTTTGTATTCTGCCATGGCGGTTCTCCTTTTCAGCGTTCTTTCTTTATAGTACCCATTTCCGGCACGGAACTCAAGCCCCCGGGCAAAATATTCAGGGCGGGATGCGTTGACTTGGCTGGTTTTGTGTATTAGTATAGTATCAGTTATTTTTTCTGAGAAGCAAGGAGTATTGCATGAAACAATATACCGCCACCACCAACGACGACGGCGTGCGCCTGTCGCGCTTTGTGCAGAGCGTGACCCGCGATTTTCCCACCAGCCTTTTGTACAAGAGTTTCCGCAACAAGCGGGTGAAGGTGAACGGCAAAAAGGCCGCGCCGGAGTACCGTCTGCAGGCCGGGGACCTGATCGAGCTGTACATCAACGATGAGTTTTTCCCGCCGGAGGGCACAAGACCCGAGCCGAAGGCTGTGCCCAAAAAACAGCCGAAGCAGCCCAAAGTCACCGTGATTTATGAGGATGACAACATTGCCGTGCTGTACAAGCCCACCCACCTGCTGTGCCACAGCGACCGCACTGGTGACGCGAACCTTGTGGATGCCTTTACCCAGTATCTGGCCGAAAAAGGTGAATACGACCCCCACGGCGAAAACCGCTTCAAGCCCGGCATCTGCAACCGGCTGGACCGCGGCACCGAGGGGTTGGTGATTGCCGCCAAGAGCTACGCCGCCCTGCGGGACATGAACGAGATCATCCGCACCGACCTGCTCAAGAAGGAGTACTATACCATCACGGTGGGCATCCCCCAGAGCGGGCGTTTCACCGCATGGTGGGAGCACGACGAAAAGAACAACAAGGTGAGCATCCACGCCCATCAGGCGCAGGACGAACACCGCAAACAGATCATCACGGATGTGGATGTGCTGCGCACGGCCGGGCCCTTTGCACTGTGCAAGATCGGCCTGGTCACCGGCCGCACCCACCAGATCCGTGCCCATCTGGCCTATCTGGGCAAACCCGTGCTGGGCGACATCAAATACGGCAACCGCAAAATGAACGAGCGCACCGGCACAAAAACGCAGGCCCTGTGCGCCGTGCGCATCACCTTCCGGGAAATTCCGGAGGAAAACACCCTGCACGATCTTTCCGGCAAGGTCATCAAACTGAAGGACCCGCAGATCGTAAAGCAGTTTGACGCACTGGACAAAACCAAACCGGACCCTGCCAAAGGAGAATGAATCATGGAGCTGAATGCCTATTTCAAAAGCCTCGTGGATCAGGACCGTGCAGCGGTCGTGATCTGCGACCTGGAACACACCATCCTCTATATGAACCCCGCCGCCATTGCCAGCTATGCAAAGCATGGCGGTGCTACCCTGCTGGGCAAAAGCGTACTGACCTGCCACAATCCGCAGTCCCGCCAGACCATCCAGCGGGTCATCGACTGGTTTGCCGCCGACAAAAATCACAACCTTGTTTACACCTACCACAACGTCAAACAGAACAAGGACGTCTACATGGTCGCCCTGCGGGACGCCGACGGCACCCTGATCGGCTATTACGAAAAGCACGAATACCGCAGCCCGGAAACCATGAAGCTGTACGATATGGAGTGACCTCTCATGCAGAAAATTGACCTTGCCGTCTGGCCGCGGGCGGAGCTGTTCCGGTTTTTCTCGGCGGTGTCCCAGCCGTTTTACAGCGTCACCTTCCGAGTGGATGTGACCAATCTCCATGCTTACGCAAGGGCCCATGGCGTTTCCTTTTACTATGCACTGGGGTATCTGGTGACCGATGCGGTCAACGCCGTGGAGAACTTCCGCTATACCATCCGCAGCGGGGAGGTCTGGCTGCTGGACGAGCGCGTGCCCAGCTTCACCGACCTGAAGCCCGGCAGCCAGCAGTTCCACATCGTCACGCTGCCGAAGGAGGGCGATCTGGACAGCTTCTGCCGCACCACCCGTGCCAAAAGCGAAGCCCAGCAGACCTTTCTGGACCAGAGCGGAGAGTTGGACGATCTGATCTATTTTTCCTGTACACCGTGGTTCGACCTGACCGGCTGCACCAACGAGCGGGACTTTGATAAGGATGACAACATTCCCCGCATCACCTGGGGCAAATATGTCCCGGCAGATGGCCGTGAGACGCTGGGCATGTGCCTGGAAGTGAACCACCGTTTTGTGGACGGCTGGCATCTGGGGCAGTTTTACCAGCACCTGCAGCAGGCCATTGATGCACTGAAAATTTGATGCTCTATAAAAAAGCGGATGCTTCCCTTGACGGGAAGCATCCGCTTTTGGTTTGTCTCAGGCCCGCGCCGCGTACTTTGCCCGGTGCTTTTTGAGGTAGTACCCAATGCCGATGGCATCGGCCAGTGCCCAGCCGATGGGCACACTGAGCCAGATGCCGGTGACGCCCAGCGGGGTCGCCGACAGCAGGTAGGCCAGCGCCACACGGGTGCCGAGAGATGCGATCGTGAGCACCACCGACATCTGGGGCTGATTGACGGCCCGGTAGTAGCCGTAGAGCAGGAACAGAATGCCGATGCCGAGATAGCACGCGCCCTCAATGTGCAGATAGTGCACACCGGCAGCAAGGATGGCGGTTTCCGCCGGGTCAATGAAAATGCCCATGAGCGGCGCTGCAAAGGCGCACACCAGCACACTGATGACGATGCAGAACGCCGCACTGCACCCCCCTGCACTGCGGATGCCCTTGCGGATGCGGTCGGTCTGGCCCGCGCCGTAGTTCTGGGCCACATAGGTGGAAAAGGCATTGCCGAAGTCCTGCACCGGCATGTAGGCAAAGGAGTCGATCTTGACTGCCGCTGCAAAAGCCGCCATGATCACGGTGCCGAAGCTGTTGACCAGCCCCTGTACCATGAGGATGCCGAAATTCATGATGGACTGCTGCACGCTGGTCATCACCGAAAGGTTCAGGATGGTGGCAAGGTTCTGTTTGTCCCACCGGCAGTCCTCTTTTTTCGGGCAGAGCTGCGGGAACTTTTTCAGGGTGTACAGTCCGATGCCGATGCCGGACACGAACTGCGAGAAAGTGGTGGCTGCCGCGGCCCCCTGCACGCCCCAGTGCCACACCAGCACGCACACCAGGTCCAGGATCACATTGAGCACTGCCGACACAGCCAAGAACAGCAGCGGGACCACGGAGTTGCCGATGGCCCGCAGAAGGTTTGCAAAGTAGTTATACAAAAAGGCGGCCGTGATACCCAGAAAAATGATGCGGAGATATTCCTTCATCAGGAGGATGAGCTCTTCCGGCACACGCAGTACCCACAGGATGCCATCCAGCCCCAGGTACACCAGCACATTGAGCGCCACCGCCATGCCCGCGATGAGCACGAAGGACTGGAACACGCTCTGCCGCATGCGGGCCTCTTCCCCGCTTCCGTACTGCATGGAGACGGCCGCGCCGCTGCCCATACACAGGCCCATCAGGATGGAGGTGAGAAAGGTCATGAGGGTGTAGGACGAGCCCACCGCCGCCAGCGCATCCGCGCCGAGGAAGCGCCCCACCACCCAGGTATCGGCGATGTTGTACATCTGCTGCAGCAGGTTGCCGAACATCAGCGGCAAAGCAAACAGCAGGATGCCCTTTGTAATGGGGCCTTTGGTAAGACTGCGCTGCATGGTTCTGCGATTCTCCTTTTTGTTGATCGTATAATGCGTCTGATGCGTCAAATAGGGTTGACAGCCGGGCCGGAAGTTTTTCCGAGAATGATCCGGCGGGCGGGTTCCTGCTGCCGCAGGCAGTAGGGCGGGCAATGGAATGGCCCGTTGCATTCGAGGAAAAAGCTCCCGGCACACCCGTCGGTCAGCCCTGCACCACAAACCGCTGCCGGTACTCCCGGGGCGTGCAGTGCTTGATTTCGCGGAAGGTCTTTGTAAAATAGCTCAGGTCGGTAAAGCCGCACTCGGCCCCGATCTCGCCGGTGCGCAGGCGGGTGGTCAGCAGCAGCCCGGCGGCTTTTTCAATGCGGTACTGTTTCACATACTGGATGGGCGTGGTACCCAGCAGTTGCCGGAAACTGCGCAGGCAGGCGCTTTCGCTCAGGGCCACACTGTCCGCAATGCGTTCCACGGTCAGTTCCTCGGCATAGTGTTCCTCCACAAAACGCAGCATCTGTTTCATGCGCTGGGCCGCCACCTGCTCCTGCCGGGAGCTGCGGCACTCGCCCACCGGGCAGTGGGCCGCGAGGGTGTGCAACGCCGCCGAAAGCAGATACCGAACCCGGTTCTCGTAGTCGTCCGGTTCTTCGTCCACAGCGTGCCAGGCCTCCCACAGCCGGGCCAGAACTTCCGCCTGCCAGGGCTCCCCCTTGCTCAGCAGAAAATAGGATGGTACACCGGGCTGCAGCAGCGGCCGGATGAGCTTTTGCCAGTAGATGGTGTCCATCCCGCCCACGAGCCGCGGGTGGAACACCCCGCTGCGCAGCGCTGAGGGACCTTCTGCCGCAAATTCCACCGCATGGAGCACGCCGGAGTTGATGAACACGCCCTCGCCTTCTGCCAGACAGATGCGCTTTTTGTCCACGCCCACGGTCACGGTGCCCTCGTAGGCGAGGATATACTCAAAATCCTCATGCCAGTGCCACGGCACCGAATAGCAGGTAAGCCGTTCTTCGTAGCACGCAATCGGGAACAGTGCGCTGCCGTGCTGCACCAGCTCCCGTCCCTGCGGTGTGGATGGGATGCCGCAATTCAATGCCAGAGCCATCTACGGGTTCCTTTCCGGTTTTTCAACATTGCCGGGCCCTCTGCGCCGGTTTTGTCATAAAAAACGACCGTTTTTCTTCTAACACCCTGTGACATTGTGTGATATTATGATAACAGCAACGCACAAGAAGCATTGCAAGTATAGCATGCTTGTGGGAGGAACTCAAGCCTATGGTCTCGCTTCTTTTGCCCATCATTTACATTGCTTTTATCAGTCTGGGCCTGCCGGATTCCCTGCTGGGGTCGGCCTGGCCCACCATGTACCCGGAGCTGGGGGTCCCGGTGTCCTGCGCGGGTATCCTTTCCATGATCATCTCGCTGGGCACGATCCTTTCCAGCCTGCAGAGCGACCGGCTGACCCGGACCCTCGGCACCGGCAGGGTCACGGCCATCAGCGTGGGCATGACCGCCGCAGCGCTGTTCGGGTTTTCCATCTCCACACAGTTCTGGATGCTCTGCCTGTGGGCCATCCCCTACGGGCTGGGTGCCGGCAGCGTGGACGCAGCCCTGAACAACTACGTTGCCCTGCACTACAAGAGCCGTCATATGAGCTGGCTGCACTGCATGTGGGGCATCGGCACCATGGTGAGCCCCATGGTCATGGGTGCCGCGCTGACCCATGGAATGCACTGGACGGTCGGCTACCGGGCCATTGCCCTGTTCCAGGTCCTGCTCACCGTGGTGCTGGTGGTCAGCCTGCCCCTGTGGAAGGAGCGTCGCACGGAGAGCGGCACCGAAGAAACCGCCCCGCAGGCACTGAGCTTGCGGCAGGTGTTTGCCCTGCCGGGCGCCCGGGAAGTGATGCTCTGTTTCTTCTGCTACTGTGCTCTGGAAACCACCGCCGGGCTGTGGTCCAGCAGCTATCTGACCCTGAGCCGCGGAGTGGCTGCCGAGACTGCCGCCAGCTTTGCCAGCCTGTTCTATTTTGGCATCACCGCCGGACGAGCAGCCTGTGGCTTCATCACCATGAAATTCAACGACACCCAGATGATCCGCATGGGTCAGATCATTCTGGCCGTGGGCGTAGCTGCCCTGCTGATCCCCGGCCCGCAGGCCCTTGCACTGGCCGGTCTTGTACTGGTGGGGCTGGGCTGCGCGCCCATCTACCCCAGCATCATCCACTCCACACCGGACCACTTCGGGGCAGACAAGTCACAGGCCGTCATCGGCATCCAGATGGCCAGCGCCTATGTGGGCAACCTGACCATGCCGCCGCTGTTCGGCCTGCTGGCCAACAACATCACCCCGGCCCTGTTCCCCTTCTACCTGCTGGCGCTGCTGGTGCTCATGGTTTGCATGCACGAGCAGCTGGTGCGCAAGACCCGCCGCAGCTGATTTTTTGCCATTCTCCTTTTCGTATACAGCAAAAGGCTCCCTGTCCGGTTTCCCGGGCGGGGAGCCTGCTGTTTTCGGGCCAATTACAGGATGCGGCGGCTGATGGCATTGGCCACGGCAAACAGGTCGTCCTGTCCAATGAAGCCGAACTTTGCCTCGTGCTCATCCGCAAAGCATACGGTCAGCTGTGAGGCCTGCAGCGGGTCACCGAAGCCGGCGGTCTGGATGCCGAAGTGCAGCACCTTGCGGTAGGGCAGTACGAAGATCTCCTGCCGGGTGCCGGTCACGCCCTGCATATCCACCAGAATGATGCGGTGAGTGGTAAAAACCACCTGATCCCGCACCGTCTTGTAGGCTCCCACAACGGTCTCGCCGTCCAGCAGCAGCTTCTGTGCATTTTTGCAGATGTCCTTTTCCGGAATGCGGACAAGGTTCTGCATGGGTTTGTCCCGAAATTCCATGGTCAACGCCCCTTTCTGTTTGCTTCATTGTAGCACGCGCCGCCCGGCTTTACAATACGCCCTCTCGCCTTTTGACACCGGATGTGGTATACTGACACCCGGAAGAACGACATCAAATGGAAATGAGGCCCGACTTATGGAGATCATCATTCATCAGGCGATCCTGCATGTGCTGGACACCACGCTGGACGCCCCTGTGCTCAGCGGCAGCGGCATGGAAATGACCGCCGAAAAAACCGCCTACCTGCAAAACCACATCGAAAAGCTGCTGGCCAGCGACGAGATCCGCCAGTGCCGCCCACTGCCGGACTCCGCCTTCCGCAACGAGCTGGAACACAACGGCGACTTTGTGGACCTGTCCTGCCGCATTGCGGGGGTGCTGTTTGACTACATGCATGCCCACACCACCATCCCCGGGGCAGACCTTGCGGTGGTGGATTTCACCCGCGACGGCGAACCCTGGCTGGGCATCCTGAAGCTGAACTACAAGAACGGCTACACCCACTACACCGAGACGGTGGAAGGTGCCCCGGTCAACTCCATCATCCAGCAGCGGGCCTGCCTGCCCACCCAGAGCGGCAAGGTGGAGGAGGGCGCTCTGGTCAACCTGACCGACTATTCCATGCGCCTGTTGGAAAAGAAGTACGACATCGACGGCCACAAGGAGTTTTATCTCTCCACGGTGGTGTTCCAGTACACCACCGCCCAGCCGGAAAAGAAAAAGCTGCAGGCCATTCAGGAGGCCGCCGTGCAGGCCGTGCAGGAAAACTACACCGACCAGCCCCATGTGGAAGCGCAGGTGGCCATGATGATCGCCAATCAGGCCGCCGACAACGACAATCAGGTGTCGGTGGAGCAGGTGCGCCGCCAGCTGGAAGAGGACTATCCGCTGGCCGCCGTGCCCTTCGACGACTATGTGGAGAAGAGTGATGTGCTGGACTACGCCCAGCAGCCGGTGACCGTGACCCCCGCCCGCATCCGCCGCATGGAGAGCCGCAGCATCCACACCGCCAACGGCATCGAAGTGAAGATCCCCACCGAGCTGCTGAACGAAGAATCCGAGGTGGAATTCCTGCACGACGCCGATGGCAGCGTATCGCTGCTGATCAAAAATGTGATCCTGTAATTTTATCGGTCAGACCCCGTGTTCCCTCTTGCGGAGCGTGGGGTTTTGTGCTATACCCATGTTGTATTTATCGTTAAATGCAACATAGATGGAGGAACCCGCAATGGAACTCGCACAGATCACGGCCGGTCAGGTCGTCATGTTGTTTCTGCTCATGGGCACCGGCATCGCCGCTGTGAAAACCGGCGTGCTCAAACCGGAGGGCAAGCAGACCCTTTCCAACCTGCTGGTCTATCTGGTGGTGCCCGCCATGATCGTGAACTCCTACCGTATGGAGTTCAGTATGGAGATCCTGCACAACCTGCTGGCCGCCTTTGGGATGAGCCTGCTGGCCCTGCTCATCGGTACCGGCATCACGCTGGCCCTCACCGCCCGCCGCAAGGACAGCCGTACCCCCATCTTCCGGTTCGCCTGCATTTTTTCCAATGCGGCGTACATGGGTTTTCCGCTCATCTCGGCGCTGTTCGGGTCCGAGGGTCTGCTCTATGCCAGCGCCTATGTGACCGTGTTCAACATTCTGCTGTGGACCATGGGCTACGGCTTTGTGAGCGGGAGTTCCGACCCCAAAGAGGTCCTGCACAGCCTGCTGCACACACCGGTGCTGTACGCCATGGTGATCGGCCTTTGCATCTACCTGCTGCAGATCCCGGTGCCGCAGCTCATCGCCCAGCCGCTGGAGCTGATGGCCAACATGACCACACCCCTTTCCATGGTCATCACCGGCATGCTCCTTGCCGCCGGGGACCTGGGCTGCATCGTGCGCAGCAAGCCGGTGTGGAAGCTGGCCGCCGTGCGCATGCTGCTGATCCCCGCCATCTGCCTGGCGGTGTTCGGGCTACTGGGCTTCCGCAGCATGACCGCACAGGTCGTTCTGCTGCTGGAGTGCTGTCCGTCGGCCGCCATCACCTCGGTGTTTGCGGTGCAGTTTGGCCACGACGAGAGCTTTGCCGCCGGCAGCGTGGTCCTGACCACCCTGCTCAGCATCGTGGCGCTTCCGCTGTGCGCACTGGTGGTCACTCTGCTGTAACGTTTTCACTTCCTGCATTTTTTATAGCCTGTTCCGGCAGACGCAAATCTCCATTTGCACGAATTCTGCCCGTTTTGCCGTCTTTCGGGCCATTTGTGGGCAGTTTTGCCAATCGTTTTTCATTTTACAATGAAATTTTATTTCATCCATGCGTTTCCATCCTGAATGCCGCCCGGCGGTCTCTGCAACTTTTTATCGAAATGCAACAATAACACATGGTTTTTTGCGGTTGGATTTACTATTATAGAAGCAGACAGGTGCCCCGCTTCGCTGCGGGCATGGCACCGCTTATCCCGTGACCATCACAAGAGGAGGATTTCTCATGATGAAGCCCATTTCCATCTGGAAGCAGGAGCTGGCTGATGGCGTGCACACTGCGCGTCTGGCATCGCTCTACTGCTGTGCTCCTGAACAGACCCCCGCACAGGCCGCCCGCTATGAGGCAGTGCTGAACGGACTGGAAGCCACCTTTGGCACCCACGCTGAGGCTGGCTTATACAGTGCCCCCGGCCGCACCGAGATCGGCGGCAATCATACCGACCACCAGCACGGCCGCGTGCTGGCCGGCAGCGTGAACATTGACATGATCGCTGCTGCCGCCCCCAACAGCCTGAACCAGCTGCGGGTACAGAGCGAGGGCTATGATCTGTGCGTTATCGACCTGGCTGACCTTGCTGCCCGCAAGGAGGAAGAAAACACCACCATGTCCCTGCTGCGCGGCGAGTGTGAAGCGTTCCGCCAGCGGGGTGCAGCCCTCTCCGGTCTGGACGTATACGTTGCTTCCAACGTGCCCAAGGGCAGCGGCGTTTCGTCCTCGGCCGCCTTTGAGGTGCTGATCGGCGTGATCCTGAACGACTGCTTCATGACCAAAAAGGTCTCCCCCATCGAGATCGCACAGATCGGCCAGTGGGCGGAGAATGTCTACTTTGGCAAGCCCTGCGGTCTGATGGACCAGATGGCTTCCAGCGTGGGCAACATCATCACCATTGATTTTGCTGACCCCGCCCACCCGGATGTGGAACCGGTGCAGGTGGACTTTTCCAAGGCAGGCCTGGCCCTGTGCATCCTGGATTCCTGTGCCGACCATGCCGACCTGACCGACGAGTACGCCGCCGTGCCCGCCGAGTGCCGCGCCGTGGCTGCCGTGTGCGGCGGTGAAGTGCTGCGGGACGTGCCCTTTGACACCTTCCTCGCAAAGCTCCCGGAGTGCCGCAGACAGTGCGGCGACCGCGCCGTGCTGCGCGCCTTCCACTTCTATGCCGACAACGACCGCGTGGCCCAGCAGGTGGCTGCCCTGCGCGGCGGTGACTTTGACGCCTTCCTGCAGCTGGTCACCGCTTCCGGCGACAGCAGCTGGGAGTACCTGCAGAACGTGATCCCCGCCGGGTACAAAGAGCATCAGGAAATGGGCGTGACCATTGCGGCCGCCAAGCATTACCTGCAGGGCAAGGGTGCCGTGCGTGTGCACGGCGGCGGCTTTGCCGGTACGGCACAGGCCTTTGTGCCGGTGGACATGCTGGCCGACTTCAAAGCACACATGGAAGCCATCCTCGGTGAGGGCCGCTGCCATGTGCTGAGCATCCGTCCGGAAGGAGGCGCTGTGCTGTGATCTCCACTGCCATTCAGCAGCTCGTCAACTATGGTCTGGACACCGGTCTGATCCTGCCCGATGACGAGATCTACATCCGCAACCAGCTGCTCATGACCATGCAGCTGGACGACTTTACCGCCCCCGAGGGTGAGGTGTGCTACACCGACCTGGAAAGCATCCTGAAAACGCTGGTGGACGATGCCGTGGCCCGCGGCGTGTGTGCCGACAACAGCACCGCACGCGACCTGTTCGACACCAAACTCATGGGCGTGCTGACGCCGCGTCCCAGCATTGTGCGCGCCAACTTTGAGGAGCGCTACGAGAACGAGGGCCCACAGGCCGCCACCGACTGGTTCTATAAGTTCAGCCAGGACACGGATTATATCCGCCGCTACCGCATCAAGCGGGACCTGAAGTGGGTGACCAAGACGCCTTACGGTGATCTGGACATCACCATCAACCTTTCCAAGCCGGAAAAGGACCCCAAGGCCATTGCAGCCGCCAAGCTGGCTCCCCAGAGTGCCTACCCCAAGTGCCAGCTGTGCGCCGAGAACGAGGGCTATGCGGGCCGCATGAACCATCCCGCCCGCGAGAACCACCGCATCATCCCGCTGACCATCAACGACAGCGCCTGGAACCTGCAGTACAGCCCCTATGTGTACTACAACGAACACTGCATCGTGTTCAACAACCAGCACACTCCCATGAAGATCGAGCGGGCCACCTTCCGCAAGCTGCTGGATTTTGTGGGCCTGTTCCCCCACTATTTCGTGGGCAGTAACGCTGACCTGCCCATCGTGGGCGGCAGCATCCTGAGCCACGACCACTTCCAGGGCGGCCACTATGAATTTGCCATGGCCAAGGCCCCCATCGAAAAGGCATGGGTGTTCCCCGGCTTTGAGGACGTGGAGGCCGGCATCGTACACTGGCCCATGAGCTGCATCCGCCTGACCTGCGAGGATGATGAGCGTCTGGTGGAGCTGGCCGACAAAATCCTGACCGCCTGGCGCGGCTACACGGATGAGAGCTGCTTTATCTTTGCAGAGACCGACGGCGAACCCCACAACACCATTACCCCCATTGCCCGCATGCGTGACGGCAAGTACCAGCTGGACCTGGTGCTGCGGAACAACATCACCACCCCGGAACACCCGCTGGGCGTGTTCCACCCCCATGCCAAGCTGCACCACATCAAAAAGGAGAACATCGGCCTTATCGAGGTCATGGGTCTGGCCGTGCTGCCCAGCCGCCTGAAGCAGGAACTGTTTGATCTGGCAGACGTACTGGTGGCCCGTACCCCCGTCAGCGAGTACCCCGAAACGCTGCAGAAGCACGCGGAGTGGGCGCAGGACATTCTGGCCCGTCACCCGGAGCTGAACGGCGACACCGTGCACCTCATCCTGCAGGATGAGGTGGGCCAGGTGTTCGCACAGGTGCTGGCCGATGCCGGTGTGTACAAGCTGGACGAAGCCGGTCGTGCCGGGTTCGTGCGGTTCCTTGCCAGCGTAAAATAACCTCAAACTATCACAGGCCCCGCCGCAGATCTCATCGGCGGGGCCTTGCCATACAAGGAGGAAACGTTTATGCCTTATACTCTGGAAGTCTGCGTGGACAGCACGGCCAGTGCACTGGCCGCCAAGCGCGGCGGAGCCGACCGACTGGAACTGTGTGCCGACCTGGTGATCGGCGGCACCACCCCCAGCCTTGCCCTGCTGCGGCAGGTCAAAGCCGAGACCGGACTGCCGGTGCGGGCACTGCTGCGCCCCCGCTTTGGTGATTTCTGCTACGACCGCTACGAGCTGGCCCAGATGGAGCAGTCGGCCGCAGAGCTGGTGGAAGCCGGGGCGGACGGCATCGTCACCGGCGTGCTCACCCCGGACGGCGTACTGGATGTGGACGCCCTGCGTCCCATCTACGCTGCTGCCCGCCGGGCGGCAGCAGCTGCAGGCCGTCCCGTTGCCTGCACCCTGCACCGTGCCTTTGACGTCTGCCGGGACCCCTTTGCCGCGCTGGCCGCCGCAAAGGAACTGGGCCTTGCCACCATCCTTACCAGCGGGCAGGCCGCCAGTGCGCCGCAGGGAGCTGAGCTGCTGCGCCAGCTGGTGGAAGCCGCCGGGAGCGATGTGGAAATTCTGGTGGGTGCCGGCGTCTCCGCGGGCAATCTCCCGGCGCTGGCCGCCCAGACCGGTGCCCGGGCGTTCCACCTCTCCGGCAAGCAGGTGCTGGACAGCCGCATGACCTTCCGCCGGGAAGGCGTGCCTATGGGCCTGCCGGGCTTTTCGGAGTTTGACCTGTGGCAGACCAGCGAAACCAATATCCGTGCCGCACGCACAGCGCTGGATGCCCTGTAAAAATCGCCCTCACGCAAAAACGGCCTCTCCTTTCGGAGAGGCCGTTTCTCGTTACAATGCCGGTGCTTCGTTGTCCTCATAACCGACCATCAGGCCGCCCAATTCGGCATAGTAGCTGCACAGGCCGCCGCAGGGGCTCACATCCACCTGCGCCCCCGGGAACACCGCGTGCAGCATCTTTTTCAGCCGGTCGGCGGCGTCAGGGTTGCCGCAGTGGGCAATGTGTACCCGGCCGGAGCCAAAACCGCGGCCCTTCATTTCCAGCACGATGCGTTCCAGTGCGCCGTGTTCGCCGCGGGTCTTGCACAGCACCTCCAGCTCCCCCGCCTCACTGGCCTGCCCGATGACCCGGATGCCCAGCATCCGCGCCACGGCAGCTACCGCCGGTTTTACGCGGCCGTTGCGGGCGAGGTTGGCCAGCGATTCCAGCGAGAACAACAGGTGCGTGTGCCGGTGATAGGCCAGAATCTTCTCGGCGACATCATCAAAGGCACAGCCCGCCTGCACCAGCGCCGCCAGACGCTCGGCCAACAGGCGGCATTCCGGCCCGGCCGACAGGCTGTCCAGTACGAACACGCGGGCACCTTCGTGCTCCTGCTGGTATTCCTCGGCGGCCAGCTGGGCCGCGTTATAGCTGCCGGACAGCGTGCCCGTGATGGTGACCACGAACACTTCCTCCGCGCCCTCGTAGGCCGCCAGCCAGTCGGCCACATTGGGGCAGGATGTGCCGGTCTTGCCCTTATAGCTGCGCAGGGTCTGGGCCATACCGACCGCATCCAGTTCTGCCGTGTCCAGATATTCCCCATCGTCGGTCACGATTTTCAGCGGCACACAGACAAAGTCCACCCCGCTGAGGGCATACAGGTTGGAGGAAGAGTCCACAACGATCTTGGTTTTCATACAGTACATCTCCAGTTTTATCGTTCAGCGGCGGACAGCCCGCCGGGCTTATTCGGTTTCTTGTGGACATCTTATCAGTTTTTCAAAAACCTGTCAAGCAATTTCTAGCATTTGATAAAAAGTTTTCACACTCCCGTTGACCGCTTCCATTTTTTGCGTTATACTGAAAACCAAAAGCCCCCCTCACCCGCTGAACAGAAAGCATGATCCACTATGAACAATGAAACCAAGCGCCGCGTTGCGGCCTGCGCCGCCGGGTTTGCCCTGCCCCGGTACCGCGACCTCCCTGCCGTAGGGCTGTATCTGGACCAGACCGTGCAATATGTCAACGCCTGCTTCCGCACCTTTTGCGGGGTAGAGCTCACCCCGTCCATGGTGAGCAACTACGTCAAAAAAGGCATTCTGAGCCACCCGGTCAAAAAGAAATACACCCGTGACCAGATCGCTTCCCTGCTGTACATCGTAGTCTCCAAAACAGTCCTCTCGATGGAAAACATCGACACCCTGTTCAAAATGCAGAAGGCCTATTGTTCCGCCGGGGCCGCCTACGATACCTTCTGTGAGGAGCTGGAGCGCTGCCTGCCGTTCGTGTTCGGCTGTACCCGTGCCCTGCCTGACCCGGACCCGGATGCCGCTGACGAAAAGCTGCTGCTGCGCAGCACCATTCTGGCCGCTGCCAACAAGATGTATCTGGACTGCTGCTTTGACGCTTTGCGGCAAGAGCAGGCCCTGTGGGAGGATATTTTGCCGGACCTGGCATAACAAAAACGGGAGACAGCATCAATGCTAGGTATCCGTAAAACAGTTTTCGAGAAATGACACGGTAACTGCCTGTCAGGATTGGTTACGAGTACCCAGCTAGGCCGAGGAAGCACCAAGTCCCATGTCTGTACCGTCAAGGTGTTGGGCATGGGGCTTTTTGCATTTCAGGAACGTGTACGCCTCTGGCAAGGTGTAACACACTAGACTTTGTACCAAAGTCGTGAGCCAAAGGTGCTGCGCCCCTTAGAATCCCTGCTCACATCGCCTGTGGGCGATGTGGATTCGCCGCATAGAAGAAAGCTCTCACAAAGGCGCACCCCGGCTGTTTGCGGCGAGGAAAAGGCACTTCTGCGGAAGTGTAATAACCCACTATGACACTTTCATCCTTGCGGCCTGCAAAGTGTAGTGGGCTCTCCGAGGGGAAACAGCTGTATAGAGTGCGTTTCGGACAAATCGCTGCGTACGTGCGTACGGAAGGTTGGTACGCACGTACGCAGTAAAACGGCCAAATTCTCGTATATATGGGTGGTCATTTGACCACGAGTGTGGTATACTTCACTTGGAAAACCAATTAAGGTAGATATAATGCACAGGGATGTGCTTTATATAATAAAAGCAGGATAAAAACGCAACGCATTTCTTTCTGAGAGATGCCAGAGCTGGTAGGTAGCCCAGCCGTCTACACCGCACGGTGTAGGTAAGTAACCTTCCCCTCCGGGTTGTCCGTTCCTGTAAGGATTTATTTCAGGAGGGTTTCGTTATGGACATTGATTCTACAAAGCTGACTGTATTTTTTGAGGCTCCATTCTGGATCGGAGTATTTGAACGTATTGAGAGAAGAAAGCTTTCAGTGTGTAAAGTCGTGTTTGGTGCAGAACCAAAGGAATATGAAGTCTGGGAATATCTGCTCAAAAATTACAGTCGGCTGCGCTTCAGTCCATCTGTTGAGACAGTTGTAAAGAAAGAGTCTGTGAACCCAAAGCGATTGCAACGGCAAATCCGAAAGGAAACAGTTGCCACAGGAATCGGTACAAAGTCACAGCAGGCGTTGCAAATGCAGCGAGAAGAAAACAAGCTGGTGCGAAAAGCACTTAGCCGTAAACAACGCGAAGCAGAAAAGCAGCGTCAGTTTGAATTGAAACAGCAGAAGCGAAAGGAAAAGCATCGGGGCAGATAATGCCCCTTTGCTTTTATCTGGCAGGGTTTGGGGCAGGCACGCCCCAACAAGAAGCAGTCCCAAAGGGGCAAGAATTTTCAAGTATTGAAAATTTGTGGCCACGGGACGATTCTTGCTCTCACGAAAACCCACACTTTTTAAAAATCCGCTTTTCACAGCCAAAGGAGGATGCACCATGAAAAAAGAAATCGAAGCCTTTGTCAATGCAGCCAGTGAGCAGGAGTTGGATGCTGCATGGAACAACCTCTCGGCAGAGGAACAGCGAGTTTTCGAGCAGCTCATGGAGGAAGAACCAC
>OGFG01002182.1_pt1 | contig 16928 bp, 8 predicted proteins | sample 1570761 | NCBI WGS metagenome assembly OGFG01 (sample SAMEA2581938, study PRJEB24529) | metagenome | biome: Human gut stool | place: China | collected 2011 | reverse complement strand
CATCGCCCGTGTAGTTTATGTCGTGGAGCGCCTGCGCGATAGCCTTCCAGTCGAGCTTGCAGGTGAAGGGCGGCATATGCAGATCCTCCATATAGTTGTTGTCGTGGACGTGCAACGCCGTGAGCCTCCTGTGGCCGAGCACTCTTATCGCGTGCGCCGCGTCGTCGCCGACAAGTCCGCTGTGACCGAGATCAAGGCAGACGGTGAAATATCTCGGGTCGAGCGCGTCATAGTATTCGGCGAGCTGTTCGCCGTAGCTGCAAACATTTGCGAGCATGACATGGCGGCGGTCGTCGTGGCCGAACATATTCTCGAGAGCTATTTTTATCCCGAACTCCTCGCACAGGGGTTTTAGCGAATTGTAAAAATCGATGTTGAACTGCTTTTGATCCACGCCGTCCGGGCAGGCAGTCGGGTGGACTATTATCTGACTCGCTCCTATTTTGCCCGCAATGCGGATAGAGAGCTTCAGCTTTTCATAGACGAATTTGTTGTACTCCTCGTTGCCGAAACGGTAGCTCGGGAACGGCGCGTGAGCCTGATTGAATGGGAGCGAATATTTCTCGCTCGATTCCAAAAGCTTGCCGACAAGCTCATCCTCGCTCATGTTGCCGAGCACGCTCTCAAACGAGCTGTTCATATAGAACATCGAAAAATCGAGCGCGTCGAAGCCCGCCTCTTTGAATATTTTCATGCCCTCGTCAATGCCGAAAGCCGGAAAAATAATGTCTGTCTGTGTTGATATTCTCATACTGCGCACCGCCTTATAAGTCATTTTGATATTATTATATCAGAGAGTTTTTGGATATACAATATCAATGTCCCAAATATGGTATAGCAAATTTCCGCGGATGTGATATAATCTTTGTGTGAAATCTTTCTGACGGAGGTTTGAAATGCTGCGACTGATACTTTCGCCCTCGGTGGGCGGCACCGCAGGATATCTCTATGATACGGCGGCTTCGATCGCTTCTTCGGGCGGCGAGGCTGTGCTGATAGTGCCCGAACAGTATTCCTTTGCCGCCGAGCGCATAGTTCTCGAACGCCTCGGAACGGCTGACGCCCAGCGCGTCGAAGTGCTGAGCTTCACGCGCCTTGCGAATACCGTGTTTAACGCTGTCGGCTGGGACAAGGGCAAGCGCCTCAATGAAGCGGGAAAAATACTTCTGATGAGCCGCGCCCTCGAACAGTGCGCCGATAAACTGAATGTCTATTCCCGCAGCGCGGGCAGCCCCGCGGTCGTGCGCGAGCTGCTAAGCCTCAACGAGGAGTTCTGCCAGTGCGCGATATCTCCGGAGGATATGACCGCTGCCATGAACAACATGGAGGACGGGCTGCTGAAAAGCAAGCTCGCCGATATTTCGCTCGTTTTCTCGGTCTACGATTCTTTCGTCTCCGAAGGATGGCTTGACGACAGCCGCATGCTGACTCGCCTCAAAGACAAAATTCTCGAAAGCGGGTATTTTAAAAATAAAACAGTGTTCTTCGACTCCTTTCGCGGCTTCACCGCGCAGGAGTTCGGAGTTATCGGCAAGATACTCATCCAGGCGGACGATGTTTATGCCGCGCTGACTGCGCCCGACCTTGTTGAGCGGGACAGCGACGATATATTCTATCATACAAAAAATACCGCAAAGAAGCTCATTAAACTCGCGAACAGCGTCGGCGTGCCGTGCGCAAAGCCTGTTGTTATCAATGAACCGAACGGCGATCCCGCGCTCGATGCATTCTCAAGTGACTTTCTGAGCCCCGAGGCGGATGTGTTCCCCGGCGCGTGCGACAGCATATCTATAGTCGCGTCGCCCGATATCCGCAGCGAGTGTGCCTATGCCGCGGCGCATATAAAACGAATGCTCAGAACAGGCGAATATCGAAGCCGAGATATCGCAGTTATCGTGCGCGACGAAACTTCGTATATCCGCCCGATGCTGACCGAGCTCGCAAAATGCGGCGTGCCCGTGTTCGAGGACAGACGCCAGCCTGTTATAAATCAACCGCTGATGACGCTCGTTCGCGCTGCGCTGAAAATAGCTGACACGGGCTTCGATACCGACAGCGTCCTGCGCGCTTTGAAAACCGGACTCTGCCCGCTTGCGGCGGATGAGATACCGGACATTGAAAACTACCCTTATCTCTGGCAGATAAACGGTTCGGGCTGGCTGAAAAAATGGGAGTCGAGCCCCGACGGATTCGGCGAGATGACCGAAAATGCAGCGGCGGAGCTTGAGAGGCTGAACGCCCTGCGCGAAAAGGCGGTCGAACCGTTTGCAAAGTTCAGAGGCAAGCTCAAAGATAACGACGGCGAGGGCTGCGCAAAGGCTGTGTTCGAGCTGCTGTGCGAGCTCGACACGGCACAGAGACTCAAAGACCTCGCGATTTATCTCGAGGATTCGGGCGAAAATGTGCTCGCTCTCGAGACGGAGCGGCTCTGGGACACCCTCTGCTCTCTGCTCGATGTCGCGGCGCAGACGCTCGGCAAGACCCCGGTAAAAGCCTCGCGCTTTTCGAGACTTTTTGATCTCATGCTCTCCACTGTCACCCTCGGCGAGATACCCCATTCCCTCGAAGAGGTGACGATAGGCTCGGCGCAGAGAATAAGACCCATCGCGCCAAAGGCGGTGTTCGTCCTCGGCGCGAATGCGGGGAAACTGCCGCTCAATCCCGTTCAGGGCGGTATGCTCAACGCCGGCGAGCGCGAACGCCTCGCGCAGGCGGGCATAGAGACCGCGATATACGGTGAGGACAGAGTTGCCGAAGAGCGATTTATCGCTTATACCGCGTGCTGCTGCGCAAAAGAGACGCTGATAGTCAGTTATTCTTCGAAGAGCGCGCAGGGCGAAGAACTCAGCGAGTCGGAGATAATCACTTTCATCCGCGAGCATTTCCCGCAGGTGCATCAGACCGACACGCTCACGGCGGACAAAATCGACCTTGTCGAGGGCAAGAAGCCCGCGTTTGAGCTGACGGCAGCGCTGATGCGAAACGGCGGCGAGCTCTATGAATCGCTGAGAAAATATTTTGAAAAAGATGCCGATTATTCCGGCAGACTCGCGTCGCTCGACAGCGCGGCGGAGGGGCGAACTTTCAAGATAGACAGCCGCGAGAGCGCGACGCGCCTTTTCGGCATGAACATGAATATCTCACCCTCGCGGGCTGAGACATATTACCGCTGCCCGTTTTCTTATTATTGCCGCTACGGCTTGAAGCTTCAGGAGAACAAGAGCGCGACCTTCGACCCGCTTCAGAAAGGTACGGTTATACATTTCGTGCTCGAACAGCTGCTCAGCGAGTTCAGCGCGCAGGAGCTCTCCGAGCTCGATCCCGATGAACGCTATGAAAAAATACGCGGATATCTGGACTCTTATCTCGAACGCTTCCTCGACCGCTCGCAGAGGTCTAAACGGTTTCTCTATCTCTATGAACGCCTCGCGCGCAGCATAGATGCGGTCGCGGCGCGGCTTGCGGACGAGTTCAAAAACTGCGAATTCCGCCCGATCGATCTTGAACTTGATATATCGCATAACGGCACGATAAAGCCGTATGATCTGAAAATACCCTCCGGCGGACACATCAATATTTCCGGCAAGGTGGACAGAGTCGATCTCGCAGAGATAGACGGAGAGCCGTATGTCAGAGTCATAGATTACAAGTCGTCGGGCAAGCCCTTTGACGTTTCCGATGTGCTCAACGGACTCAATATGCAGATGCTTATATATCTTTTCACGCTCGTGAGCAACGGAAAGGCTCGCTACGGCGATGCAATCCCCGCAGGGGTGCTCTATATGCCTGCAAAGGCATCTGCCTTTACAGCCGAGAGAGGCAAAGACCTCAGCAAACAGGGCAATCCGAACGACAAAAAAATGCAGGGCTTCGTGCTCGAAAACGCCGATGTCATAGTCGCCATGGAGCATGACGGCGACGGTGTGTATATCCCGGCAAGAATTGATAAGGACGGCAACATAAAGGGCAAGACCCTCGACCTCAGAGAGCTGTCAAAGCTTTGGGACACAGTTGACGAAAACCTTGTAAACATGGGCGAAGAGCTGCATCGCGGTTCGATTTCCGCGCTCCCGGCGCAGGGCAAAAACTACAAGGAAATCTGCTCGAAATGCGAATATTGGAGCATCTGCACGCATGAGAATAATATGCCTGCAAGAGAATTGGACGATAACCGAAAACTAGGAGAGGGGGATGAAGAATGGGAGTCAAGTGGACGACTGATCAGCAGCACGCGATAGAGTGCTGTAAAGGTTCTGTGCTTGTCAGCGCTGCGGCAGGTTCGGGCAAGACAACAGTGCTCGTCGAGCGCGTTATCCGCCGCCTGACGGACGAAGCCGCCAAGAAGATCGACAAAAAGATCAGCGACAAGGCACAGGACGCCGCAAGAGAGGCTGCAGGCCTTCCCGCTGGGACCACCACGACCACCACCAAGGCAGACAAGACCGATGAGGAGACCTTCCAGGATGTGAAGAACATCCTTGTCCCCAGCACCAGCGATGTGCTCTACGGCCTCATCGACGGCAGTGTCGTCAGCTCTACCTGGAACACCCTTACCGGCAAGACGGACCAGCTGTTCAGCTATGTGCTCCGCCGCACCGGCGACAGCGTGGGCGGTACGCTGGGCGACTTCCTCAACTATCTGGGCGAGGGTGCGACCTACGTCTGCTACTCCAGCGGCAAGCAGGTGGCCTACAGCACCGCCACCAAGTACCCCGTTATCGCAGGCGGCATCGCCATCGGTCGTTCTGCTGACGGCAAGGCCATCAACCGGATGCTCCAGCTCTCGCCGGTAGTCGTCGATAAGCTGGGCGCAGCTTCGGTCATGAGCGGCGATAAGCGCTATGAGACTGCCGACGATATGCAAGTGTATCTGTGGTCGAACGGCCAGTATTTCGCCACCTCGCTGCCCAAGATCAACACCGAGGATTATAAGCTCATCGGCTGGTACGACAACTTCGGCTGCTCCGGCGGCAGGAAGATCCGTATCCTTGTGGCCGTCAAGACGAACTGAGCCTGAAATTTTCCAATCACAGAACAGCAGCCTCGCGGCAGATGAAGCGGGGCTGCTGTTTTATTCTCCTATTTGCCACACGCCCTATTTCGTGTTACAATAAAAACCAGAGAAATAGCGGAAAAAAGGAGGCGCGGCAATGATACGCATTGCTCTGGTCGAGGACGAGGCAGAGGTGCGGGCGCAGCTGCAGGGCTATGTGCAGCGGCACACCCGGCAGTACGGCACCGAGTTCGCGGTGACGGAGTTCGCCGACGGCATGGAACTGCTGGATGATTACCGCCCGGTGTACGACATCCTGTTTCTGGACGTGGAGATGAAGCATCTGGACGGCATGGAGACGGCCCGGCGAGTGCGGGAGCTGGACAAGGACGTCATCATCGTTTTTATCACGAATATGGCACAGTATGCCATCGGCGGGTACGCGGTGGGCGCGCTGGACTATGTGCTCAAGCCGGTGCCTTATTTTGCGTTTTCGCAGCAGCTGCGCAAGGCCGAAGAACAGCTGCGCCGCCGCGCACGGCATTATCTGGCCCTGCCGGTGGAGGGCGGGATGCGGCGGCTGGATTCGTCCCTCATCTATTATCTGGAAAGCGAGGGACACCGCGTCCATTTTTATACTGAAGAGGGCGATTTCGTGGCGGCAGGCACTCTGAAAGCCTTTGAGGAAAAGCTGGCCGAGCGGCCCTTTGCCCGCTGCAACAGCGGCTACCTTGTCAATCTGGCACAGGTGAAGAGCGTGCAGCAGGGGATGGTGCAGGTGGGACCCTACGAATTGCAGGTCAGCCGCCCCCGGCGGAAAGCCTTCCTCGCGGCGCTGGCCGACCACATCGGGGGTGAGGGTGCATGACGGCACTGCCCAGCATCCCGCGCCTGTATACGGCGCTGGCCGAGTGTCTGGCCGTGGGCATCTACGCCCTGCCGCTGGGCATCCGCTTCGGCAAAACGGCCACCATCGCTGCCAGTGCGGCATGGGCGCTGGCCCTGAGTGCTTTTTTGCAGGCCACGGGCAGCGTCCCGCTGGCGTGGTGGATCCCCTGCATGGCGGCAGCTGTGGGAATACAGTATTTATACCTCTGGGTCACCCGCACCATCTCCCTGCTGGAAGCGGGCTATGTCTGCGCCCGGGCCTTCGTTCTGGCAGAGCTGGCGGCCAGCGCCGAGTGGCAGCTGCACTGCTTCCTCTGGCCTCAGCGCAGCGGGGCCGACGGCCTGTCACTGCTGCTTCTGGTGGCGGTCTACGGCAGCGTTTTCGGCTGCATCTGGGTGCTGGAGCATAAGCACAAAAGTCCCAAGGGCCATATCGTCATCAGCGGAAAAGCGGGCCTCGTGGCCGTCGTCATGGCGGTGATGGCCTTTGCGGTGAGCAATCTGCTCTTTCTCGGTGACCGCGAGGTGGACATGAGCGTCTATTGCATCCGTACGCTGGTGGATTTCTGCGGCGTGCTCATCCTGACGGTCCAGCACGAACAGCTGCGGGAGGCGGCGCTCCACAGCGAGCTTGCCGCCATGGACGAGGTGCTCCACCGCCAGTACGAGCAGTACAAGCGGAGCAAGGAGGGCATCCGGCTCATCAACAGCCGCTATCACGAGCTGAAGATCCAGATCGCGGACATCCGTGCCGAGCGCGACCGGGCCAAGCAGGACGCGGCTCTGGCCCGGATGGAGAGCGGCATCCGGCAGTATGAGGCCGAGAACAAGACTGGCAACCCGGTATTGGATACCCTATTGACCGCCAAAAGCATGGACTGCCAGCAGCGCGGCATCAACATGACCAGTGTGGCCGACGGCAGCCAGCTGGGCTTTCTGAGCACGCGGGAGCTGTGTACCCTCGTGGGTGCGCCGCTGGACAACGCCATCGAGAGCGTGCTGGCCGAGCCCGACCCCGAAAAGCGTCTGCTGCGGGTGGCCATCTATAACCAGAGCGGCTGCGTGATGCTCCGCTTCGAGAACTACTGCGCCCAGCCCGTGGAGATGGGCGCGGACGGTCTGCCCGTCCACAACGCCCACGGCGGCTACGACCTGCAGGGTGTGCAGGCGGCCGCCCAGCACCACGACGGCACCATGACTCTTCATTGGGCCGACGGCTGGTTCACCCTGCGGATCCTGCTGCCGGTCCCATCGTGAGAAACGTCTCTGTCATCGCACAGCGATGACAGAGACGTTTTGTTATTCTGCACAATAAAACCGTTCTCGAAATTGTGGATTAGCACAATAAAATTTGAAACCAAATTGAAACTTCTGCAAAATATGCCTCCAAAATGACAGATTGTGAAGATGTTTGTGAATTTTCTTTGAATCCATTTATAATAGTGACAATGCTCCGGGAGCTGTACCCGGAAAATATGGATTCAGAATAAGGAGGAAGAAAATTATGTTGTCCATCAATATGGATGATGTAATGCAGGTAGTTTCGAACATTCAGAACTATCTGATTGCATTCGGCGTCGTCCTCGTACTCGCGCTCTTCGTGATGTTCGCGGTGCGGAAGATGCCCAAAGCGAAAAAGAAGATGATTCGTGCGCAGTCCGGCCTCGCCATTCTGCTGGCGCTGGCGATTGTCGTCAACCTCATCTGCACCGGCCCCATGTCCACCATGCTGGATCTGGTCTCCGGCGAAGGCTCCATCAGTGAGGAGACTTCCGCAGAGGCCACCGAGCTGGTCAATGAGATCACCCAGGAAGGCATCGTTCTGGCTCAGAATGACGACAACATCCTGCCTGTGGCTTCCGGCTCCAAGCTGAACGTCTTCGGCTGGGCTTCCACCAGTCCCTGCTACGGCGGCACCGGTTCCGGCGCTCTGAACGACGCTTACCCTGTCACCGACCTGCTCACCGGTCTGCATGATGCAGGCATCGAGACCAACGACGAGCTGAGCAAGTTCTACACCGATTACTGCTCCACCCGCCCCACCGTTGGTATGTCCAAGCAGGACTGGACTCTGCCCGAGCCGAATGTCAGCCTGTACACCGACGAGATGATGGAAAACGCCAAGGCATACTCTGACACCGCCATGGTCGTCATCACCCGCGTCGGCGGTGAGGGCGCAGACCTTCCCACCGATATGTCTGCTGTCGTGGACGGCAGCTGGATCCGCCGTGTGGCTGAGTATCGCGGCAGTGAAAAGGGTGCCGGCTACTACAACGGCACTTACGATGACAGCCTGAACGAGGGCAATGACTGGGATAAGGGCGACCACTTCCTGCAGCTGTCCAACCGCGAGGAAGAGCTCATCGACCTCGTCACTTCCAACTTCGACAAGGTCGTCGTCGTTTACAACGGCGCAAACGCTTTCGAGATGGACTGGGTCAAGGATTACCCCCAGATCAAGGGCGTCCTGCTCTGCCCCGGCACCGGCCAGTCCGGCTTTGAGGGCTTTGGCCGCGTGGTCGCCGGTGAGGTCAACCCTTCCGGCCGTACCGCTGACACTTATGTTGCTGACCTGACCGCTTCTCCGTGGTGGAACAACTTCGGCGACTTCAAGTACACCAACGCTTCCGAGTTCAATTCCAACGCCAGTGGCTTTGACCCCGAAGGTACCACTCCCTCCTTCGTCAACTACGTTGAGGGCATCTATGTCGGCTACAAGTTCTATGAGACTGCCGCCGATGAGGGCCTCATCGACTACGACAAGGAAGTTGTCTATCCCTTTGGCTACGGCCTGAGCTACACCACCTTCACCCAGAAGATGAGCGACATCACCAGCGACGGCAGCAGCCTGAAGTTCTCTGTCACCGTCACCAATACCGGCTCTGCTGCCGGCAAGGATGTCGTGGAGATCTATAATGATCCTCCGTACACCAACGGCGGCATTGAGAAGGCTTCCGCAAACCTGCTGGACTTCGCCAAGACCAGCGAGCTTGCCCCCGGCGAGAGCGAGACCATCGACTTCACCATCCCGGTCGAGGATCTGGCTTCCTACGATTATAAGAACAACGGCTGCTATGTGCTGGAGGCTGGCGATTACATCATCAGCACCAACTCTGACTCCCACAATGTTCTGGATTCCAAGACCTACACTGTCGCTTCCGACATCGTTTACAACGAGTCCAACAAGCGCGAGAGCGACGAGGTCGTGGCGATCAACCAGTTCGATTTCGCCGAAGGCGAGATCACCTATCTGTCCCGTGCAGACGGCTTTGCAAACTACGACGAGGCCATTGCCGCTCCTGCTACCTATGAGATGAGCGATGAGGTCAAGGCTGGCTTCGAGAACTGCTTCACCTACACCGAGTCCGGCTACGAGAAGGACGAGGACCCCAACGCAGAGGACATCACCACCGGCGCAAAGAACGGTCTCAAGCTGGCTGACCTGCGCGGCGTGGACTACAACGATTCCAAGTGGGATGACCTGCTGGATGAGATGAGCATCGACGACCTGCAGCAGACCATCGGCTTCGGCGGCTTCCAGACCGCAGCCGTGGACAGCATCGGCAAGGTGCGCACCAACGACTGTGACGGCCCTGCGTCCATCAACAACAACTTCACCGGCGTCGGCTCGGTCGGTTTCCCGGCGGCTACCCTCATCGGTATGACCTGGAGCAAGGACCTGGCCCACGACTTCGGCGACAGCATCGGTAAGATGGCCAATGAGATGAACACTTCCGGCTGGTATGGCCCGGCTATGAACATCCACCGCACCGCTTTTGCAGGCCGTAACTTCGAGTACTACTCGGAAGACGGTGTCCTGTCCGGTGCTATGGCCGCAAACGCCATCGCAGGCGCACAGGAGCACGGCGTCTACGCTTACATGAAGCACTTCGCCCTGAACGATCAGGAAGGCAACCGTACTTCTATGCTGGCTACCTGGTCCAACGAGCAGGCGATCCGCGAGATCTACCTCAAGCCCTTCGAGATGTCGGTCAAGGATGCTGACTGCCACGCTGTCATGTCTTCCTTCAACTACATCGGCAACCGCTGGGCTGGCGGTTGCTCTGAGCTGCTGCAGAACGTCCTGCGCGGCGAGTGGGGCTTCCTCGGCTTCGTTGAGACCGACTACTTCGGTGTCTACGGCTACATGACCGCCGATCAGGGCGTCCGCAACGGCAGCGATCTGATGCTCTGCACCACCGGCAACGATTACAACAATGTGACCGTTCTGACCAACAGCAGCAAGCAGGCAATGCGCACCTCTGCCAAGAACATCCTCTACACCGTGGTCAACAGCCGCGCTTATGAGGCTGAGAACCTGAACCCCGGCATGGCAAAGTGGAAGGTCATCATGATCGGCGCTGACGTCGTGGTCGCGCTGCTCATCGTTGGCTTGGAGTACACCGCCATCAAGAACTACAAGAAGCGCAAGGAAGAAGAGGAAGAAGTCTAAACCGGACCCTCTCTCCATGCAGCACCTGAACTGAACCAACGGCAAAGGCCCGCTGCACCAGACAGCGGGCCTTTGCCCTGCTCAGGATAAAATGAGGAAAATGCGATGAAGCATACCGACATCATCCAGAAACTGAACTTAGAGCAAAAATGCGCTCTGCTCTCGGGCGAGACCGTCTTTACCACCCGCGCTCTGCCGGGCAAGGGCATCCCGGCCATCACCCTTTCGGACGGCCCCAACGGTGTCCGCAAGCAGGCCGGTGCCGCCGACCATCTGGGCCTCAACCCCAGCGTTCCGGCAACCTGCTTTCCGACCTCTTCCGCCACTGCGTGCAGCTGGGATGAGAAGCTGGGCGAAGCCGTCGGCGAGGCACTGGGCGAGGAAGCCGCCGCACAGGAAGTGGCTGTCCTGCTCGGCCCCGGCCTGAATATCCAGCGCAGCCCCCTCTGCGGCCGTGACTTCGAGTATTTCTCGGAAGACCCCATCCTCGCGGGCAGGATGGCCGCCGCCTATGTGCGGGGCATCCAGAAAAACGGCATCTCTGCCTGCCCCAAGCACTTTGCGGTCAACAGTCAGGAGCTGCGCCGCATGGCCAGCGACTCGGTGCTCGATGAGCGCACCCTGCGGGAACTGTATCTGACCGGTTTCGAGATCGTGGTGAAAGAGGCAAAGCCCAAGACCATCATGACCTCCTACAACCTCATCAACGGCACCTACGCCAACGAGAATGCCCACCTGCTGCAGGACATTCTGCGGAAGGACTGGGGCTTCGACGGGGCCGTCGTCACCGACTGGGGCGGCTCCAATGACCACGCCCTCGGCGTGAAGAACGGCTCCACCCTCGAAATGCCCTGCCCCGGCGGCGACTCCATCCGGGAGCTGATGAAGGCTGTACAGGACGGAAAAATTTCCGAGGCCGACGTGGACGCCCGTCTCGACGAGATGCTGGAACTGGTGCTCTCCACCCACGCTGCGGTGGAAAAAGCGCCCCGCACCTTCGACACCGCCGCGCACCATAAGCTTGCCCGCCGCGCGGCCGCAGAGAGCATCGTCCTGCTCAGGAACGAGGGCGGCATCCTGCCGCTCAAGCCCAATGAGAAGCTGGCCGTCATCGGCGACTTTGCCGAGACGCCCCGCTATCAGGGCGCAGGCTCCAGCGCCGTCAACGCCCTGCAGGTGGACACCCTGCTGGACAGCATCAAGGCCGACGACAGCGGCATCACCTTCGTGGGCTATGCCTCCGGTTTCGAGCGTCAGGGTGCAGCGGACGCCGAGAAGCTGGAAGAGGCTGTGGCCCTCGCAAAGAAGGCTGACACTGTTCTGCTCTGCCTCGGCCTCGATGAGCTGCGGGAGAGTGAAGGTCTTGACCGCTCTGACATGAAGCTGGCCGAGAACCAGCAGCAGCTTCTGGCTGCTGTGGCTGCCGTCAACCCGAACGTCGTCGTTCTGCTGAGCGCCGGTGCGCCGGTGGAGACGCCGTGGGTCGGCCAGTGCAGGGCGCTGGTCTACGGCGCACTGGGCGGACAGGCAGGCGCCGGCGCAGCCGCAGACATCCTCACCGGCAAGCTCTGCCCCTGCGGCAAGCTGTCCCAGACCTGGGCGCAGGCTCACGACGACACCCCCGCCAAGGCGAACTTCGGCGGCGAGGGCCGGAACGTGGAGTACCGCGAGGGCCTGTATGTGGGCTACCGGTACTATCAGACCGCCGGTGTGCCGGTGGCGTTCCCCTTCGGCTACGGCCTGAGCTACACCACCTTCGAGTACAGTGATTTGAAGGCAGACGAGAAGGGCGTGACCCTCACTGTCACCAACACCGGCAGCTGTGCCGGTGCCGAGATCGTCCAGCTCTACGTCGCAAAGCAGGACGCAAAAATCTTCCGCCCGGTGCAGGAGCTGAAGGGCTTTGCAAAGGTCTTCCTCGCCCCCGGCGAGAGCAGGACGGTGAGCATCGCTCTGGACGACAAGGCGTTCCGCTACTGGAACGTCAAGACTGACCGCTGGGAAGTCGAAGGCGGAAGCTATCAGCTCCGCGTGGGTGCATCCAGCGCAGACATCCGCCTGACGGCGGAAGTCTCCGTCAAGGGGACCAACGCTCCCGACCCCTACGAGGGTCTCGACCTGCTCCACTACGTCTCCGGTCAGATCACCTATGTGACCGACGCCGAGTTCGAGGCTCTGCTGGGCCATCCGATCCCGGAGGATGTCGTCCGCATCGACCGGAACATGACGCTGGGCGAGATGGACCATGGCCGCAGTCCGCTGGGCTGGGTGGCACAGAAGGTGCTGCGCTACCGTCTGGACAGCAGCTTTGCAAAAGGCACCCCCGACCTGAACACCGTGTTCCAGTATAATATGCCGCTGCGCGCGCTGGCCAAGATGACCAACGGCATGGTGAGCATGGGCATGGTGGACGGCCTCGTCTGGGAGCTGAAAGGCTTCTGGCTCGTGGGCATCCTTCGGGTCATCTATGAGTTCGGCAAGAATCTCATCCTGAACAGCCAGATGGAAAACCGGCTCAAAAACAGCTGAAAGGAATAAGGCCATGAATTTCTGGAATAACTTTGCCGCAAAGCATCCGGCCGCGGCCAAATGGGTGCGGGAGGGCGGACTGTTCGTCATCGTGTCCAACCTCATCACCGTGTTCAAATATCTGCTTCTGCAGTTCCTGCCCAAGGCATTTGCAAACCTGCCGGTGGTGGACTTCGGCTGGCCGGGCATCGACATCACCCTGTTCGGCGAGACCTTCAAGTGGAACATCCTCGGCTATGACGCGGCCCACGGCGGCCTGCCCTACTTCTGCGCCTACATGGTGGCCATGGTCATCGGCGAGTGCATCAATTTCCCCATCCAGCGCAGCCTCGTCTTCCGCAGCAAGGGCAACCTCGCCAAGCAGATCGGCTGGTATCTGCTGGCCTTCTGCCTCATCACCTGCATCGTCAACTCCATCAACTGCATCTGGGTGGCTGTGGCCGGTCTGCTGGTGCCTGATTTCATCTACAACATCGGCACCACGGTGCTCAACGGCGGCATCTCGATGGTCATCTTCTTCTTCGTGAACAAGATCATCTTCCCCGAAGGCGAAGCCGCAAAATAATCTGTCATCTTCTTTATTTTCATCATTTTCTTCATCCGAGCCAACAGGCCGTCCTCCTCCGGAGGACGGCCTGTTGGCATATTGAGTGGTTTTGGACGCTGCAAAGGACGAAATTTCGGTCATAGGGGAAGAATCTGCCCAGGGGTCTTGCACTTTGATGCTTTACTGTGGTAAAATCATGCCATGCTTTTATCATAGAGGAAAAAGCACCAAAGGGGGAACGTGTATGAGTGAGATCTGTATCATCGTCACCATCGTCGTCTATCTTGCGGCCATGCTGCTGGTGGGTTTCGCCTATAGCAAGACCAACAACGACAGCGCCGACTTCTACCTCGGCGGCCGGAAGATGGGGCCGCTGGTCACGGCTATGAGCGCCGAGGCCAGCGATATGTCCAGCTGGCTGCTGATGGGTATGCCGGGTCTGGCCTATCTGACAGGCATTGCCTCGCCGGGCTGGACGGCCATCGGCCTTGCGCTGGGTACCTGGCTCAACTGGCTCATCGTGGCCCGGCGGCTCCGCCGCTATTCGGCCAACCTCGACGCCATCACGGTACCGCAGTTCTTGTCGCTTCGCTTCCATGACCAGCGCAACCTGCTGAACGCTCTGGGCGCGGTCATCATCATCGTCTTCTTCGTGCCGTATACGGCCTCGGGTTTTGCGGCCTGCGGCAAGCTGTTCCACAGCCTCTTCGGCGTAGATTACATGGCGGCAATGCTGGTGTCAGCCCTCGTCATCGTGGGCTATACCATCCTGGGCGGCTTCCGCGCCGTCACCACCACCGACCTCATCCAGTCGGTGGTCATGTCGCTGGCCCTCATCGCGGTGCTGGGCTACGGCATCGTCGTGGCAGGCGGCTGGGGCGCTGTTGTCGAGAACGCCCAGAGCCTTTCCGGCTACCTGACCATGACGGCCAGCCACGACGCTGTGACCGGCGGGGCCACATCCTACAGCCTGCTGGACATCGTCTCCACCATGGCGTGGGGTCTCGGCTACTTCGGTATGCCCCACATCCTGCTCCGCTTCATGGCCATCGAGGACGAGAAGAAGCTGGTGCTCAGCCGCCGCATTGCCACCGTCTGGGTGGTCATCGCCATGGCGGCGTCCATCGTCATCGGCATGGTGGGCCTCGGCATGACCAGGGCCGGTGCGCTAGAATTCCTCAGCGGCTCGTCCAGTGAGACCCTCATCGTCCGCATCGCCAGTCTCATCAGCCAGCACGGCGTACTGGCGGCAGTGCTGGCCGGACTCATCCTTGCAGGCATCCTGGCGGCCACCATGTCCACGGCGGACAGCCAGATGCTGGCCGCTGCGTCCAGTGTGTCCCAGAACATTTTGCAGGAGTTCGGCCACCTCAAGCTGAGCGAGAAGCAGAGCCTCTTCGCAGCCCGCCTGACCATCATCTGCGTCAGCGTGGTGGGCGTGGTGCTGGCCCGCGACCCGGATTCCAGCGTCTTCGGCATCGTCAGCTTTGCGTGGGCCGGTTTCGGCGGCGCTTTTGGCGCTGTCGTCCTCTGCGCCCTGTTCTGGAAGCGCTGCAACTGGCAGGGTGCGCTGGCCGGTATGCTCTCCGGCGGCTTGATGGTCTTCGTCTGGAAGTACCTCGTCAGCCCGCTGGGCGGCGTCTTCGGCATCTATGAGCTTCTGCCCGCCTTCCTCGTCTCGCTGGCCGTCTGCGTGGTGGTCAGCCTCGTGACCCCGGCTCCGGAGGCCGACATCCTTGCCGAGTTTGATGCGGCAAAATAACCGGTAAAAACAAGAGGAGGGCCTGTGCCGAAACCCGGCACAGGCTCTCCTTTTATACTTGTGTGACGCTTCCGTGCTCCACCCGGTATACCTTGTCAAACTGCTTCATGAACGCCCCCGAGACGTCGTGGGTGATGGCCACCACCATGCAGGGGAGAGCGAGCAGATTTTCCATGATCTGTCCGCTGGTGTCGGGGTCGAGGCTGGCGGTGACCTCGTCGGCGATGATGAGGTCGTACCGGCGAAGCGCCAGCCGTGCGATGCCGATGCGCTGGCGCTGCCCGCCCGAGAGATTCTTGCCGTTCTCGCTGATGAGGGTGTCGAGGCCGTCGGGCAGGGTGCTCACCCAGTCGGTGAGGCCCGCCATCCCGATGGCGTGGGAAAGCTGAGCCTCGGGGAAGTCCGCGCCGAGGCAGATGTTGCTGCGGAGGGTGTCATTGAAGAGATAGGTTGTCTGGGCAATGTAACCTACCCGCTGGTAGAGGCTCTGACGGTCGATGTCCCGCAGCTGCTGGCCGTTGAAGAGGATGCTGCCGGTATAGTCTGGGTAGTACTGGAACAGCAGCTTTGCCAGTGTAGACTTGCCGCAGCCGCTTTCGCCCACGAGGACGGCTTTTTCCTGCCCGGAGACCGTCAGCCGGACGCCGCGCAGCACCGGTGCAGCGGCCCCGGGGTAGGAAAAGCCGGTGTCCTTGCACTCGATGTGCTCGAGTTTACCGATGGCCCGGCCCGCAGAGACTTTTTCCGGGCCGGACATGGCTGCTTCCAGCCGCTGACGGATGCCCTTCGAGGATCTGACCTTGGCCCAGCACTGGGCGATCTGATTACAGGGCGTGATGACGAAGTTCGCCATGCTGGCGGCGGTGGAGACGGTGCCCATCGTCAGCCGCCCGTCGAAAGCGAGAAAAAGGCCCACCAGCATGACGATGGGAAAGATGAGGTTGCTGATGAGAGAGGTGTTGACCACCATGGCGTTGAGGCTCTGCTGGTAGGCCTGCTCGCTGTCGCGGGCCTGCCGGGCAGCATCCCGGTGGCGGGCGGCATAGGCGTCCTCCCGCAGAAAGCCCCGGATGACCTCGAACCCGCCCAGAAGCTCCTTGAGCTGCTGGGTGTAGCCCGCCATCTGGAGCGAAAAAGCGTCTCGGGAGGCTTTGAGCCGCGCATTCATCTTCCGGGGCAGGACCAGCGGCGGCACGGTCACAAGCAGGATGGCCGCCAGCATCACCGGGCTGATGTAAAGGTACATCCCCAGCGCACAGAGCATGATGCCGCCCCAGAACGCGATGTTGAAGAGGGACATATAATAGTCGTCGTAGAGGGTGCGCAGGTCGGTGGTCAACAGGGAGAGATAGGCTGCGTCGCCCTCCCGCTGATATTGGGACACCGGGCGGCGCAGCACCCGCTCCATGACCTGTCCCCGCACCTGCTCCACGGCGCCGCAGGCGAGTTTTGTAAAGGAGCGGCGGCTCAGCCGTTCGAAAAACCAGCTGGTGAAGGTGATGAGGAACACCAGCCCCATATAGCCCAGTGCCTCCTGCTTGCTCTTGGAGTCGATAAGCCACTTGAGCTGGAAGTTTTTCAACGGCGCGAAAAAGGATACCGCCGCTGTAAAGAGCGCGAAGAGCATGAGCTTCACCCAGTGGTGTCGGAAGTAGTCGTTGACCGTTGCTTTTTTCATGTGCAGTATCCTCCGCAGAGTGCTATAGCAGTTTGCGTTTTTAATGCACAAGCAACATCCGCAAACTGCATATCGCAA
>OGFG01002176.1_pt1 | contig 16983 bp, 10 predicted proteins | sample 1570761 | NCBI WGS metagenome assembly OGFG01 (sample SAMEA2581938, study PRJEB24529) | metagenome | biome: Human gut stool | place: China | collected 2011 | reverse complement strand
GATTCCAGAAAGAATACGATGCGTTGCTCAAGGACTACGTAGGACGTCCTTCACCGCTTTACCTTGCCCCACGCTTGTCGGAAAAATACGGATGCAAGATTTACCTGAAACGGGAGGACCTGAACCATACGGGAGCGCACAAAATCAACAACGCCATCGGCCAAGTGCTTCTGGCCCAGAGAATGGGCAAGAAACGCATCATCGCCGAAACAGGAGCCGGACAACACGGAGTGGCCACGGCTACGGTTTGCGCCCTGATGGGAATGGAATGCGTGGTCTACATGGGAAAGACCGACGTAGAACGGCAGCGGGTAAACGTGGAGCGCATGCAGATGTTAGGGACCAAAGTAGAAGCCGTGACTTCGGGTAACATGACCCTGAAGGATGCCACCAACGAAGCCATACGCGACTGGTGCTGCCATCCGGCGGACACGTACTATGTGATTGGTTCCACAGTGGGGCCTCATCCCTACCCCGACATGGTAGCCCGCTTGCAGTCGGTCATCAGCAAAGAAATCAAAAAACAGCTGATGGAACACGAAGGACGTGACTATCCGGACTACCTGATGGCCTGTGTGGGAGGAGGAAGCAATGCCGCCGGAACCATCTATCACTACCTGGACGATGAACGGGTGAAAATCATCTTAGCTGAAGCCGGAGGAAAGGGAGTGGAAACGGGATTGTCGGCCGCTACCATCCAGCTGGGCCGGCTGGGCATCATTCATGGTTCCAAAACCCTGGTCATGCAGGATGAGGACGGACAGATTCTGGAACCATATTCCGTTTCGGCCGGACTGGATTACCCCGGCATCGGTCCCATGCATGCCAACTTAGCCGCACAGAAAAGAGCTACCGTGCTGGCAGTCAATGACGACGAAGCCCTGCGGGCTGCCTTCGAACTGACACGGCTGGAGGGCATCATTCCGGCACTGGAGTCGGCCCATGCCTTAGGGGCTCTGGAGAAAGTGAAGTTCCATCCCTCGGACATCGTGGTGCTGACCGTGTCGGGAAGAGGCGACAAAGACATTGACACTTATCTGAAATACAAAAACAACCCTGAAATTTTTTAAACGAGAAAAAACATGAAGACATTTGCTTATACCACCCGCTACAAAACGCTGCCCGGCGACTTGCATACGCCCGTGAGCACGTACCTGAAGGTGCGCGACCTGTTTCCGCAAAGTATTCTGCTGGAAAGTTCCGATTACCACGGAGTGGAAAACAACCGCTCTTTTATCGGACTAAACCCCATTGCCAGTTTCTCCGTGAACCACGGAATCGTGACCACGGTCTTTCCGGACAAAAGCCGTGAAGAGCGTCCGCTCACTCCCGAGTTCCAGGTGGAAGATGCTTTCCAGTATTTCCTGAGACAGTTTCAGGTGGAAGGAGAATATGCCCGCTACGGAGGAGTGTACGGCTACACCACGTTCAATGCCATCCGCTATTTCGAACAGATTCCGGTGAAAGACAGCAGCGACCCGAAGAACGATGCGCCGGAGATTCTCTACATCCTCTACAAGTACCTGATTGTGTTCAACGACTTCCAGAGCGAGATGGTGCTGGTGGAGCTGCAAGGCAACGACGAGCCGAGCCACATTGACGAAGTGGAGAAGGCGGTACTGAACCGCAACTACACCACCTACGCCTTTCGGGCGACGGGCGACACCATCAGTACGCTGACCGACGAGGAGCACAAGGCCAATATCCGCAAGGGCATTGCCCACTGCAAGAGAGGCGACGTATTTCAGATTGTGCTTTCCCGACGTTTCATCCAGCGCTATGAAGGCGATGATTTCACCCTCTACCGGGCATTGAGAAGCATCAATCCTTCGCCTTACCTGTTCTATTTTGATTTCGGCGGTTTCCGGATTTTCGGTTCCTCTCCCGAAACGCATTGCAAGATTGAAGCGGGAAAGGCCACCATCGACCCCATTGCCGGCACCACCCGCAGAAGCGGAGACAAAAAGACAGATGCCGCACTGACCGAAGCCCTACTGGCCGACCCGAAGGAGAATGCCGAACATGTGATGCTGGTGGACCTGGCACGGAATGACTTGAGCCGGAATTGCCACGACACACACGTGGAATTCTACAAACAGCCGCAATACTACAGCCATGTGATTCACCTGGTGAGCAGGGTAAGCGGCACACTGGACAAGGAGGCCGACCCGATTAAAACATTCATTGACACCTTTCCGGCCGGTACCCTCAGCGGAGCTCCCAAAGTAAAAGCCATGCAGCTCATCAGTGAAATAGAACCGCACAACCGAGGGGCTTACGGAGGTTGCATCGGCTTCATCGGACTGAACGGCGATTTGAACCAGGCCATCACCATCCGTACCTTCGTAAGCCGTAACAACGAGCTCTGGTTTCAAGCCGGAGGGGGCATCGTAGCCAAAAGTGACGAGAATAATGAACTGCAAGAAGTAAACAACAAGTTGGGAGCATTGAAAAAGGCCATTCTCCTGGCCGAAAAAATATAACACACCATGAAAATTGTCATCATCGATAACTACGACTCATTTGTGTACAACCTGAGTCATGCGATAAAAGAATTAGGAGCAGAAGTCACCGTAAAACGCAACGACCAGTTTCAGTTAGAAGAACTGGAGGAATTCGACAAGATTCTGCTGTCGCCCGGTCCCGGCGTTCCGGAAGAAGCCGGCCTGCTGCTGGACGTCATCCGCAGGTATGCCGGAAAGAAACCGATATTGGGGGTCTGCCTGGGCGAACAGGCCATCGGCGAAGTGTACGGAGGAAAACTGACCAACCTGGATGAGGTGTTCCACGGCATACAGAGTCCCGTCAGTCTGACTGCGACGGACTATCTGTTCAAAGGACTTCCCTCTACCGTACAGGTAGGAAGATACCATTCCTGGGTAGTCGACCGGAAAGATTTCCCGGACTGCCTGGAAGTAACCGCCGTAAGTGAAGAAGGATACATCATGGCACTCCGCCACCGCACACTCGATGTGCGAGGCGTGCAGTTTCATCCGGAATCCGTTCTCACCCCCGAAGGGAAACAGATGCTGGGCAACTGGATACACCATCAATAAAGAAAACCCTATTTTCTCACTCATAAAACTTAGATACACAATATGAAACAAATACTAAAACGGATATTCCACCACGAAGAACTGACACGCGAAGAAGCCTGCACGCTGATGCAGAGAATGACCGGCGGCGAGATGAATGAAGCACAGACAGCCGCCCTGCTGGCTGCCTTCCAGATGCGCGGAGTCAAGGTGGACGAGCTGGTCGGCTTCCGCGATGCGCTGCTTCAGGCTTGCGTGCCCATCGACTTGCATGAATTTCATCCCATTGACATCGTGGGTACCGGAGGAGACGGGAAAAACACCTTCAACATCTCCACATGTGCCTGCTTTGTTGTGGCCGGAGCCGGTTACCGGGTAGCCAAGCATGGAAATTATGGAGCCACTTCAGTAAGCGGGGCCAGCAACGTGATGGAACACTACGGCGTAAAATTCACAAACGACGCGGACAAGTTGAAACGCTCCATCGAACAATGCGGCATGGCTTACCTGCACGCTCCCCTTTTCCATCCGGCCCTGAAAACCGTGGCTCCCGTGCGGAAGGCATTAGGCGTACGTACCTTATTTAATTTATTAGGCCCGCTGGTCAATCCCTGCCATCCGGCCTGCCAGTTGTTAGGAGTGGCCGACCTCCCGCAGATGCGGCTTTACACCAACACGCTCCAGCAGCTCGGCATCCAGTTTGCCGTGGTCAACAACCTGGACGGATACGATGAAATCTCACTGACCGACGAATTCAAGGTGATGACCAACCGTTACGAAACCATCTATCGTCCCTCGGAATTAGGTTTTTCCATGGCACGCCAGGAAGAACTTTACGGAGGAAATACCCCGGAAGAGGCGGCCGCCATTTTCGACCGAGTACTGCACAATGAAGGTAGCAAGGCACAGACCGACTGCGTGCTGATCAATGCCTCGTTTGCCATCCAGGCACTGGAGCCTCAGAAGAAAATAGAAGAATGCGTGGCACTGGCCAAAGAATCGCTCGAAAGCGGAAAAGCCCTGGCCACTCTACGCAAGTTCCTTACCCTTAACCAATAAACGAATGATGACTACTGATATCTTACATACCATTGTGGCTCATAAGCGCACAGAAATTGCCCTTCAGGAAGAAGCTGTATCTCAAGACTTCCTCATCCAGCAGTTGGGCACTCCCCGTCCGTCGAAAAGTCTGAAACAGGCACTGGCCGCATCGCCCTCGGGCATCATTGCGGAATTCAAACGACGCTCTCCGTCGAAAGGAGATATTGCTCCACAGGCAGAACCGACTATCATCGTCCCAGGCTATGAACGTGCTGGTGCCTCCGGTATCTCCGTACTGACCGACCCGAAATTCTTTGGCGGCAACCTGAAAGATTTGCAGGCCGTCCGCCCGCTGACACACCTTCCGGTGCTGCGAAAAGATTTTATCGTCAGTCCCTACCAGCTATATCAAGCCAAGCTGGCCGGTGCGGATGTGGTGCTTCTGATTGCAGCCGCCCTGACCGTAGACGAATGTAAAGCCTTGGGGAAACTGGCCCACCAGTTAGAAATGGAAGTCCTGCTGGAGATACACACGGAAAAGGAACTCGACTACCTGCATGAGCATGTAGACTTGATTGGAGTCAACAACCGGAACTTAGGCACGTTTCATACGGATGTGGAGAATTCGTTCCACCTGGCCCGGAAATTGCCGAAAGAACTGCTGTGGGTATCCGAAAGCGGCATCTCGCAACCCGACACATTCAGACAGTTGCGTGAAGCCGGTTTCAGGGGATTCCTGATGGGAGAAACTTTCATGAAAACGCCTTCACCGGAAAAGGCTTTGTCGGACTTTCTTCAAGCTCTTGCCTTATGATTGTCAAAGTGTGCGGCATGAGGGAGGCGGAGAACATCCGTCAGGTGGAGCAAACAGGGGCCGACTGGATGGGATTCATTGACTACGAAGGTTCTCCCCGCTATGTAGCGGACGTACCGGAATACCTGCCGGAGACGGTGCAGAAAGTGGGGGTGTTTGTCAATGCTTCCCTTCCGCGAATCCGGGAAAGGAGGACTGCATGGCAACTGAATTTCGTCCAGCTCCACGGAAAGGAATCGCCGGAGTTTTGCCGGAAAGTGCAACAGACCGGCATACGCGTCATCAAGGCCTTCGCCCTGCGTACGCCTGACAACCTGTTGGCAACGGAAAGCTATGCCGCCTGCTGCGACTATTTTCTGTTCGACACTCCCTGCAACGGATACGGAGGCTCCGGCAAAAGCTTCGACTGGGAAATGCTGACGCACTACCACAGCAAGACGCCTTTCCTGCTAAGCGGAGGGCTGAAGCCTGAAAGCCTGGATGCGTTACTGAAATTCAGCCATCCCCGCTGGGCCGGCATCGACCTGAACAGCGGCTTTGAACAGGCTCCCGGCCTGAAAGATGTGACTGCCCTCTCTGACTTTATTGACTCTTTCAAACAAAACAAGTACAACCTCTAAAAAACTTAGTGATATGAATCGCATTGACCAATTATTCCAGACACACAAAGACCACGTGCTTTCCATTTATTTCTGTGCAGGTACCCCGACCTTGGAAGGTACCGCCGAAGTCATCCGCACCTTAGATCGGAAAGGAGTACAGATGATTGAAATCGGTATCCCGTTCAGCGACCCGATGGCCGACGGTCCTGTCATTCAGCACGCAGCCACACAGGCCCTGCACAACGGCATGACGCTCCGCAAGCTCTTCGGCCAGCTGGAGCAAATCCGCACAGATGTCCGCATCCCGCTGGTACTGATGGGCTACCTGAACCCCATCATGCAGTATGGTTTTGAGAATTTCTGCCGGCAATGTCAGGCATGCGGCATCGACGGTGTGATTATTCCCGACCTTCCTTATAAAGACTACTTAGAAAGCTATCGTCCCATTGCACAACAATACGGCATCCACGTGATTATGCTCATCACGCCGGAAACCAGCGAAGAACGCATCCGGCAAATCGATGCGCATACCGACGGATTCATCTATATGGTATCTTCTGCGGCCGTGACGGGAGCACAAAAGGAATTCAATGCACAGAAGCAGGCTTACTTCCAGCGTATCAAGCAAATGCAGTTGCGAAACCCACGGATGATCGGGTTCGGAATCTCCAATAAATCCACTTACGAATCGGCAGCGGCATACGCCTCCGGATGCATCATCGGGAGCAAGTTCGTGACCTTGCTCGAAGAAGAAAAAAATGCAGAAAAAGCTATCGACAAACTGTTGGAAATGCTAAAAAACGAAGGATAATTAATCATTCTGCTATTTTTAGCGGCTTATTCTTTCAGTCAAAGCATATTTTTGCTATCTTTGTGCCAAACTAAACGAAGCATCAAATGATAAAACCAGATTATCCTTCCGTATTACTCATCTACACTGGAGGTACAATCGGTATGATTGAAAATCCGGAAACCGGTGCCCTGGAGGCATTTAACTTCGACCAACTTCAGGAGAACGTGCCGGAACTGAAACGGTTCAACTACCGCATTTCCTCTTACCAGTTTAACCCTCCTATCGACTCCTCAGACATGGAGCCGGCCTTGTGGGCCAAACTGGTCAAAATCATCCAATATAACTACGATAACTTCGACGGGTTCGTGATTCTGCACGGCACGGACACCATGGCTTATACCGCTTCCGCACTGAGCTTCATGCTGGAGAACCTGAGCAAACCGGTCATCCTTACCGGAAGTCAGCTGCCCATTGGTGTGCTACGTACAGACGGAAAGGAAAATCTGATTACTTCTATCGAAATAGCCGCTGCAAAACATCCGGACGGAACTGCCGTGGTACCGGAAGTCTGCATTTTCTTCGAGAACCACTTGTTGCGTGGAAACCGTACGACCAAGATTAATGCAGAAAACTTCAACGCGTTCCGTTCCTACAATTATCCGGCACTGGCTACGGCCGGTATCCACATCAAGTACGAATACGACCGTATCCGGAAGGTGGATCCCAACCTGCCCATGCATGCACACTATGTCTTCGATACGAATGTGATTATCCTGACACTTTTCCCGGGTATTCAGGAAAACATCGTGCGCACGGTGCTCAACACACCCGGTCTGAAAGCGGTAGTGCTCAAGACGTACGGCTCCGGAAATGCGCCCCAGAAGCCCTGGTTCATCCACTTGCTGGCAGAAGCTACGGCAAAGGGAATTGTCATCGTCAACATTTCACAATGCCAGACGGGTATGGTAGAAATGGCACGTTACGAAACCGGTCTGCACCTGCTCGATGCAGGTGTCATCAGCGGATATGATGCCACCGTGGAAAGCGTGCTCACCAAGCTGATGTTCCTGCTCGGCCACGGTCTTACTCCCAAGGAAATACGCAGCGAAATGAACCGTTCCATAGCCGGAGAGTTTACCAAGCCCATGTTGTAACCTAAATGTAACATCTATTTCATAAGGACGAAACAAGAAAGGGTCATCTTTGTAACGAAAACTAAATCACATTGAATTTTGTATTAATTAATAGAAAATACGCATGAACGATTACCGGATTTTAGTTGTAGACGATGAAGAAGACTTGTGCGAGATTCTAAAATTCAATCTCGAAATGGAAGGATACATGGTAGATACTGCCAATTCCGCCGAAGAAGCCTTGAAACTTGAATTGCCACGTTACAACCTGATACTGCTGGACGTGATGATGGGAGAAATTTCCGGATTCAAAATGGCCAGCATGATGAAAAAGAACAAGGATACACAGAACATTCCTATCATTTTCATCACCGCAAAGGATACGGAAAATGATACGCTGACCGGATTCAACCTGGGAGCGGACGACTATATTTCAAAGCCTTTCTCTCTGCGTGAAGTCATCATGAGAGTAAAGGCGGTGTTACGACGCACAGCCGGCGTACAAACCCAGGTGCCCGAACAGCTGATTTATAAAGGACTGTCGGTCAACATTCCGAAGAAGAAAGTAACCATCAACAACGAGGAAATTTCATTAACGAAAAAAGAATTTGAAATACTTCTGCTCCTGTTGCAGAACCAAGGACGCGTATTCTCCCGCGAAGACATTCTGGCGAAAGTATGGCACGATGAAGTGTACGTGCTCGACCGTACGATTGATGTGAATATCACTCGCCTTCGCAAGAAAATCGGTGAATACGGTGCTTGTATCGTAACCCGCCTCGGTTATGGATACTGTTTCGAATGTGAATAAATTACGGTGGCACAATCATGACAAAATTTTCTTATCGCATCCTCCCTTTCAGTCAGAGGCTGTTTCTTTCTGTCATATTCCTTTTCCTGGGATATGCAGTATGCTTTATGCTGTTTCAATACAAACGCGAAAAGGCTTACAAAATAGAATTACTGAACACGCAGCTGCAAAACTATAACAACCAGCTGTGCGACTTTCTGGCCGATCATCATGGGGTCAACTCTGACTCCATGCAGAGCTATGTGACGACTCACATGATGCCCAACCTGCGGGTTACGCTTATTGAGCCGTCAGGGAAAGTAGTGTACGACAATACAAATGCCAACTGGAAAAGCTTTGCCAACCACTCTTCCCGCAAGGAAGTGCAAGACGCACTCATGTACGGAAGCGGCTATTCCATCAGCCGCCCGTCGGAAAGCATTCAGGGAGAGGAATATTTTTATTCCGCACGCTATTATCCTCCCTACCGCATCATCATACGGTCTGCCCTTCCCTACAACCTGAGTCTGGCAGAACACTTGCAAGCTGACTCCGGCTACTTATGGTTTGCGCTGATTATCTGTCTGGTACTGATTTTCATCTTCTACCGTTTTACTAGGAAGCTGGGCAAGTCCATCACCAAACTGCAACAGTTTGCCATGAAGGCCGACCGGAACGAACCGATTGACATGGACATCCTGCAAACTTTCCCAAAGAACGAACTGGGAGAGATTTCACAACACATCATTAAGATATACAAACGCCTGCACCGGGCGAAAGAAGCTCTCTACATTGAGCGTGAGAAACTGATTTCGCACCTTCAAACCTCACACGAGGGATTGGGTGTCTTTACCAAAGAACGGCAGGAAATCCTGGTCAACAACCTGTTTACGCAATACATCAACAACATATCCGACCGCAACCTGCGTTCTACCAATGAAATTTTCGACATTCCGGAACTACAACCCATCATTGAGTTCTTAAACCGGAACGAGGGTAATTTCAGTAAAGAGGAAAAGCGGTATGCCATGCACCTCAACAAGAACGCTCGCTCGTTTACCGTGGAATGCATTATCTTTCAGGATATGTCGTTCGAAATATCCATCAACGATATTACTCAGGAAGAAGAGCAGGCCCGCCTGAAACGCCAGCTGACACAGAACATCGCTCATGAGCTGAAAACGCCCGTCAGCAGTATTCAGGGATACCTGGAAACCATTATCAGCAACCCGAACATTCCGCAAGAAAATGTCCGTGTCTTCCTGGAAAGAAGCTATGCCCAGAGCAACCGTCTGACCTTCCTGCTACGCGACATCTCTGTGCTGACCCGAATGGACGAGGCACCGGAACTGGTAGAAAAGGAACAGGTAAACCTGAGCAAGATTGTAGAAAACATTTTGAACGAGGTGGCGCTCGGACTGGAAGAAAAGCATATCACTGTGGTGAACAAACTCCCGTCGGAAGTCATACTGACAGGAAGCAGCTCGCTTCTCTACTCTATCTTCCGCAACCTGACCGACAATGCCATAGCCTATGCGGGTAATGACATACAAATCACCATCAACTGCTTCCGCGAAGATGAGAAATTCTACTACTTCAGCTTCTCTGATACCGGCGTGGGAGTACCCGAAGAGCATCTGAACCGCCTGTTTGAACGCTTCTATCGGGTAGACAAGGGACGCTCACGAAAATTAGGAGGTACAGGTTTGGGACTGGCCATCGTGAAGAACGCCGTATTGTTCCATGGCGGAACCATCTTCGCCAAGAACATGCCGAAAGGAGGACTGGAATTTGTCTTCACACTGAAAAAAGATATATAAGGATAAAGCACTCCAAGCAAGACATTCTGTATTTATTAAAGACTAAAGCTACTACAATTTTCCCTAATGCCAGTACTGACAAGGAAGTACTGGAGTACTCCCCTGAAAGTACTGCAGTACTCCTTTGATAGTACTGGAATACTTCCTTGGCAGTACTGAAAATTTGACTTTCTTGATTTAACCATGCTATTTTTTAATTAATAAACTGAGGTTGCTAAGACTTTAAAGATACTCTATTATTTTATCTGCCATTAAAAAGAATATAAATGAGGGGCTCAAATTACAGCCAGATTTCAATTTACACTATTTTCGATTACCTTTGTAACATTGAAAACAATCAAAATAGTATAATTATCAAAAGGTATGGAAATGTGAATCGCCTCTTTTTTAGTATCTTTGAAGTATTGAGAACAACTTTGACGAAACCGGCAATCACGCCAGATATGTTGTGAATTGCTTCCTTTTTAGTATCTTTGAAGTATTGGGAACAACATACCAAGTGCAATGTCATCCTTAGATACCGTTGTGAATTGCTTCCTTTTTAGTATCTTTGAAGTATTGGGAACAACGCAACCTCGAAAAAGAAGTGGCTGTCAACAGTTGTGAATTGCTTCCTTTTTAGTATCTTTGAAGTATTGGGAACAACCATATTCTCGTCCACTTGAAGCGAAAAGTCGTTGTGAATTGCTTCCTTTTTAGTATCTTTGAAGTATTGGGAACAACAGAATCCGTACTATCAATTGTAAATCAATAGTTTATAAAGAGATTCAGAAATCCTAAATGAGGTTGTTTTCAATAGAAAATCCCGCCATACAAGCGGGATTTTTCTTTCATAATAAAATCACAACTGAATATTAATTCTTATTCCTAAAAACAATTTTCCCTTCAAGATTAATTTTAAAATCTACGCTTTCAAGAAGATAGTTCAATTGTCTAATACTCTGTCGTATCTTTTCAGGAAGACCATTATCAAATGATTTTAAATTAATGGCTTTACCTCTACCCGTTTCTTTAAAGGAGCTAGAACAGAGATGTTTCTTTAAATTAATAATATTATCACCTTCAAATCTTTCAATAATATATAGTCTTTCAGATAACAATTTAATGTTTAATGGTTTTCTCAAAAGATTATCATAGTCACTTTGATCTTTGTAAAGAATTACTTGCATTCCAGGACGCAAAATAGCATCCAAGTAATATTCATCATCTAGAATTTCCGGTATTTCATAACCTTTTTTCCTGCTTTTACTAATATCGAATAACTTTACAATCCCATATCTCATCTTCTTATTGACATTGTGATATCTACACATTGCATATAAATCACCTACTTTCACATGAAAAGTCTGTTTATAACCTTTTTTAGACAAATAGGTTTGTTTCCTAATATGCAAAGGATTCTTTACATCATAGGTATAGCATCTTATATGCCTGATTTGATTATTACAATTTGGCATATAAAATCCTTCATTGCAAACATCTTTAAAATCTTTTCCTTCACATTGTTTCTTTATTATATTGAACAAGTGTTCATCTACTATAACTTTATGCAACTCGTTTAAGTCTTTGAAATCAGAAAGTTTTCTACGAATGACATACGAAATATCGTTGTATGATGTTTCGTAACTTGCATCTTCTTCTTGTTCCTTTTTCTTTTCAGTTTCCCTTTTTGATTGCCTGATAGCTCCATAAAACGAAGCTTTATGTAATTCACCCCTAATGCAATCACCTGTCAGCTTATATTTAGGGATTTTCTTTCCGTTAATGTCTATAAGTATTTCTCCTTTCTCATTCCTTTCCCAAACGACCTTTCCACCTACCCTTTTGTTTCGTATGGCAGGAGTAAGGGCTCTATCCTTTGAAACGTATTTAACCAATATATTATTTTCTATATGTTTGGTGATACCGACAGTTTTCCCTATCCTGCAAGATTTTATCAGCCCTTCCAGTTGCTTTTCTTTTTCTTTGGTATCTATATTCAATTTCTTATTCTCCTGTATTTCATAAAATAGCCTTAACATTTCATCCCGTCTGGATGCTACAGGTATCAATGTAAGAATAGTGGCATCTATCGTATGATGCGAATGGTTGTCGCGTGTTTTTACTGGGAAACCAAATATCTTGCGGAATTCAGACGTTATTATTCCTTTCTGCACATCTACTTTATCGAATACAGACTTCAAATAATGATATGCGTATTTGGTAATCAGCCTTGTATCATTCAGCTGCCTATGCTTAAATCCCTCAGACACTTCTGTCATAGTGAAACGGGACAGTTTGTCTTTCCAATAGTCCAGTTCCATTTGCCATAAATGTTTCTGCCGGATAGCCTTGTCTTTATTTTCTTTCGTCAAGGCTTGCCTTGCCTTCTTTTTCCAAAACTCAACTCTATTTTTCAGTTGCTCCACTCTCTTTTCCCATGGCAACAGACGTTTTTTGATTTCCTCATAGTCTTCCAGTTCTGTCGGCATCCTGTTTTTCTTTATTTCACGATTATAGTAAGCAAAACAAACCGTCTTATTTGCCATTGAGTTATCAAATGAACGGCTTTGTGGAATAGTATGCTCTATATCCGTCATATTTTCATCAAACAGGTCGGATAAATTTATAATTTTACCTGTATAAAGACATTGCATTCCCTGCTCCAACCACAAACGATATCTCGTTACGCCTTTCTCATATATTAAACCTGAATTTTTCTTCTTTACTGTACCCCTTTTGTCTATCATATTTTCATCGTCCATATAATCAAACAGATAGTCAGGACTTTGTTCTATAAGTAGACGTGCTTTTTCAAGAATGGAATCACCGACTTCACTATCATCTTTTCTTATTTCCTTAATAGCCTTAATAATAGCCTTATTCTCTTTTTCCCTTATATTGTCATATTCCTCAATAGCCCACCTCATATTTGCATCATTTAGTTCACGGGCTGTTTCTACAACAATTCGAGTGTCTTCATCAATCAGTCCTTTTTGGATAAGCCCATTGGCCAAACGGCGCAACTGATGCAGCACTTTCATTGCCATTGGATTTCTGAAAGAACCGGTTACAGGGCTTCCAAGAAGCTTCTTGCCGTTGCAGACAACAGGTCTGTAAAACTCCACCATTGACGGATGATACAACTGGTTCAGCTTTTTACAGGCATGACAATTGCACTGAGACCGAGAATCCGCATCTTCGTTACAGCAGCGCAGTTCGGGGAATTTATTTGATAAATACAGTTTTATCCTGTCACCAAGTTTTGGCAAGTTGTAATAATCCCGTTTGGAGGAAGAGAAAAAATTCTGATATAATTCTTCAACCTTTCCAAGTATTTCTTCTCTTTCATCTTCCGGTTTCTTTTCCCACACACTTTTGCCGAAGAAACTCACTGTATGCATTTCAACATCTTTCCTATCGGAATCATCCAACTTATAACTTCTGTCATTAACGGCGAAATGTTCTCTGTAGTCCAAATCTCTATAGTCCAAAGCCTTGTAATCTGAAATAAGATTGTTTACAATCTTCAAGATACAGTTTTCATCCCTGACGTCATTCATCAATCCGTTTAAGGAACGCAGTATATCGCTTTCGGACTCCTGCCACTGCTTTTCGCCCAATATATCAGGAATTTTGGCAAACAAGGTTGCTTCAGTGTAGATATAACCTTTATATGACGGATTATTTTCTTTTGGCACTAAAAACCTGTTTATGTTGCGTATTGCTTTCAGACTCAACATGGCATATCCTTGCGGAATGTTCATCCATAGGTTCAGAAACTTCTTCTCCTGTGCGGCATCAAGCCCGATTGACTTGGCAAATCCCGACACCGCATCTTCGTCATCATACGAAAAGCAAACGTGCCATATATCCTCTATGGTGTAGGTAACAGTATGCTCTTTACCTTCTTTATCTTTTCTTGTTTTGGCTGTCTGATAAACATAATCCTCCCAATTATCGCCAAAAACAGACTTTAACCTTCCTGAAACAGGACATGCAGAAACATTTGTCCTGTCATCATAATTAATGGTTCCATTCTCTTTTGAAAGACTTATGTCTTTTGGCAAACCTATCTCTTTCTCTATCCACTTGCGGATAACAGCAAACTCAAAGTCATTTACCAAAAGAAATTTCTCTTTGTAAAGCTTTATCTTCTGGCTGGCTGTGAGTGTCTGCCAATCCTCGTCAATGCTTTTGCGGTATTTGATATTGTTGATGAAAGAAAATGCACGATACTTCTCATATTCCGGATGACTGATAGGACAACGTGGTTTTGCAGGTTCCAACGTACACTTGCCTACCTGTCCTTTCTGTGAACGTATAGGATTCTGGTAAAAGATTGTACCGTCATTACCTGTGCTGTATATCCGTCTGAAAAACTCTCCATTGGCATCCAAACCTTTCTGAAAATTGAAGATATATTCTATTTCATCTCTATACTGAGAACGTACTGCCTGATATTCACTGGCACGCACTCTTATTTTATCATTAATAAGATTGGCAAATGCTTTCCCCACCGTAGGCAGTGAATGTTCTTCCATGTATGCGACCAATTTCTTTGACTTTTTTTCTTCGGATTTCTTCAGTAAATCAGAGTCTATTCTTATTTCTTCTGCCGGATTCTCATTTATATCTTTCTCCTGCTCTTTTAAGGTTTCCCCTTTACTGCTCCTGAATCCGCGACGCTGTGCTATATGATATAATGCTCGTCCCAACTTGAAACGATTTTCTTCTTTTGTAAAATCTAATTGTTGGGTGGCTAGTTCTTCTCGCAGTTCGTATGGATTCATTCTTATCCATTTTTCAAACTCCACAGCATCAACCGGATATTGGCGTGTCAGGCTTTTTTTCTTGTCATAAGTCTTCCATTTATCCAAATCTTCTTTTGACAACGGACAACAATCGAACTCTATAAGTGTGGCAAGAGTTTCCCAGATGCGGTATCTTCGTACCCTATACAAGTGTCTTGAAGAACGGTGCTTTGTTCGTTCTGCCGCATTAGAAACACCGTTATCTGCCATTCCCGGACTAAATATTATACTTCCATATAAAACTAACTGGTCTATAATGTTTTCTCCATTCTTGTCTGTATCCCGAAGACTGTATCCTATAGAAGACGAACCCAAATCAAAAGCCAAAATCTTAGTCATATCATTTTCTATTTTTATTTTGTCGTTGTTATATTCTTATTTATCTTTGCTACCAAGATACTAAAAAGTGAAGACTTTTCACAACAAGGCTATAAGCCGAAGTATTTCACTTCAGTTATCTGAAGTCGAAAATTATCTCAGCTCTGCGTACTCCGTGGAGCTAAGATAATTTTCAATAATACAAAAATAAACAATGTATATTGGTTGATTCAGCATTTCCCCCATTTTTATTTACACTTAATTAAGCAATGTCACTTGTTTATTAAGCTATAATGAATTCTCATAAGTATCCCCAAAAGTTTACCTAAAATATTTCCATAAAAAATCCCCCATGCAACCGCATGAGGGATTCCACAAGTAAATTCTATTTCGAGAAATTTATTTTGCTACACGTTCCAACCATTTTACCATGAACAGCATGACTCCCATTGAAATGAGGCATACAATCATGAAAATAGCCCAGCAATATCCGATAGGAATGGCGTTATACATAAGAGGGCCAATCCACAACAGAAGATTACCTACAGCTGTTGCACCAAGCCACAATCCCTGGCAAAGTCCCAGAAGATGCTTTGGAGCCACCTTCGAAACGAAGGACAATCCAAGTGGAGAGATAAACAACTCGGCCACCGTAAGCAGGAAGTAAAGAACAATCAACACCCATGCACCGGCTTTTACCTGCTGGTCAATAGGAAGTTCTCGATATTCTGCAGCAGAAGGATAACCCATAATGAGTGAATATACAGACAAGAAGAGATAAGCCAAACCTGCGATGAACATACCGATGGCAATCTTACGCGGAGTAGAAATTTCCTTGCCTCTTCTTGAAAGAGAACCGAAAATCATCATGATGACCGGAGTCAATGTAATCACAAAGAAAGGATTCACTGCCTGCCATATTTCCGGAGCAATTGTAGATGTATCAACGAAGTCTCTCGCAAAGAGTGAAAGTGAAGTACCGTTCTGATGGAATGAGAACCAGAAGAAAATAACCACGCCAAGCACTGCAAACAAGGCGTAAAGACGCTGTTTGATTTCCTTAGCCATGGCAGCCTTTTCTTCAGCTGTATAAGTAACAGCAGCTGCTGCTTCCTTTTTCCCCGGATTTGGGAACTGACTCTTGGTAACAAAGAAGATAATCAAAGAAATAAGCATTGCTGCAACAGATGCAACAAATGAATAATGAATACCTTCATTAAATACCTGCAAATACTGTGCGCAAGAAGCAGCCATATCGGAAGTTTCACCCACACACTGTGACATCAGCTGGTTCAAGTTACCCATAGCCTCAGCCGACATACCGTCTGCACCTTTTGCTATATATTCATGGCACAGAGCAGGAAGACCAGCATTGTAGACCATATTGTGTGCACTCAGCCACCAGCTTCTCAACAAAGGAGCGATAAACGGAGCGATAAGTCCACCAATATTGATAAATACATAAAATATCTGGAATCCAGAATCTCTCTTGCTCTTGGCTTCAATCAGTTCCTTTTCCCCCTTCTTTGCAGCCTCTGTTTCAAGGTCATCGTACATCTGACCTACAATGGCCTGAAGATTTCCCTTGAACAGACCATTACCAAATGCGATAAAGAACAAGGCAATACAAGTAAGTGTAAGCAACCATGATGTATTACCTGCATTGGCAGTAATAGGAATAGATAATGCAATATATCCAATAGCCATGACCACGAGACCGGCCATGATTGTACCTTTATAATTCTGCTTTCTGTCGGCAATCAGCCCCCCCACAAGGCTTAACAGATAAATACCTGCATAAAAGAATGAATAGATAAGTGTACTTTTTTCCTCACTTATACCAA
>OGFG01002162.1_pt1 | contig 17088 bp, 17 predicted proteins | sample 1570761 | NCBI WGS metagenome assembly OGFG01 (sample SAMEA2581938, study PRJEB24529) | metagenome | biome: Human gut stool | place: China | collected 2011 | reverse complement strand
TTCATGCCACCTACCATGTACTTTTCGTCTAAATGGACATTTTCCGTCTGGATTTTCAACAGCTCGGTTGGTCGCAGTCCGGTATGGAGCGATATGGCAAAGGATAGAGCCGATAGAACGAGGAAAAATGAATTGAAAATTTATTTGATCGATAATGAAAAATATATCCTGGACAGGAAGGTGGAGTTGTCAAAGCGGAAGAGTGTTTCGGATTATATCAGGACGTTGATACTCTTTGGATTTGTTTATGATGTAGATTATTCTTATCTAAGGCAATACAATGAAACACTTGGAAAAATCAGTGGGAATCTGAATCAGATTGCGAAGAGAATTAGCAGCACCGGGAATGTTTATGAAGAGGATATAGCAGAAGTGAAAGCGATTATGGACGAGGTGTGAGGATGCAGAAGGCGATGCTGAAGAAGTAGCCGTTGATACATAATGGTTAAGTAGAGCTTTCAGCACAGAATGTGTGGTATGGGAAGTATCGGTTAAAGCGGAGTAAACGGTTTTAATGGAATTGAGTGTGCGCGTGTGGTAAAATGGTGTTGTTGAAGAAAACAGCATTTATCAAATATAATACCTCTCCCAACCTATGGTTGAGTTTGATAATTCCACTTACAGTTTGTATACAAAAACTGATAAAAATTGTAAAGTGTAGCGTGAAAGGAGGCATATTGTAATGAATCAAATTGATACAGGAAAGTTTATTGCTAGTTGCAGAAAAGAAAAAGGTCTGACACAAGCACAATTAGCAGAAAAGTTAAACATCACTGACAGAGCTGTTTCCAAATGGGAGACAGGAAAATGTATGCCCGATTCATCCATCATGTTGGAACTTTGCAATATCTTAGATGTTACGGTCAATGAACTATTAAGTGGGGAGAGGATAGAAATGAATAATTACGAAGAAAAAGTCAGCGAAAATCTCATTGAATTAAAACGAAAAGATGAGAATAATATGAACAAGAATACTATAATATCAATAATATATACAATTACCATGGTTATTGGTATTCTAGTATGTTGTATATGTGATGTTGCTATTTCGGGCACCCTTACATGGTCACTTATTACACTTAGTTCTATTTTGATTACATGGATAGCATCTTTTCCTGTTATATTGTTAGGGAAAAAAGGTGTTTTGGTAGCGATGGTTGCCATTAGTATTCTCATTTTACCATTTATGTACATATTAAGTATTTTGATAAAAGTCAATGAAGTATTCAACATTGGTGCGATTATGTCCATTTATACACTAGTTTTTTTGTGGATAATTTATATTCTGTATTATCGACTCAAGGAACGAAAACTGTTGGCAACAGGAATTACATTTTTGTTTGCAATTCCGTTCACATTTTTGATAAATATTACATTATCAAAATTAATTGGAGAACCTGTGATTGATGTTTGGGATATATTATCAGTATTTATCCTGTTGATAGTATCAGTTGCTTTTATAATTGGAGATTATGCACGAAAAAAGGTTTTGTAAGATAGGCTTTTTTCTGAGTCACTTGAAAATTCAAGGTTCAAAGTTAAACGTTATTTGAAAAATGTTAGTGTGAGGTACATATATGGGAAGGCATTTCAGGTGGTAGAAAATGCAAGAACAGAATTAAGATTCGATGGATTGGAAATAGATGTTGCAAAACGTTTGGTAAGAAAGCAGAAACAGAAAATAGATTTGACCTTTACTGAATTTGAAATTTTGCATTTATTAGCAAGAAATCTGGGCAGAGTGTTTAGTAAAGAGCAGATATATAATAGTGTTTGGAAAGAACCATATTTCGGTGATTACAACATTGTCATGAGCCATATCCGTAACATACGGGAAAAGATAGAGGATAATCCCAGCAAGCCAATTTACATACAGACGGTATGGGGAGTCGGCTATAAATTTAATAACAAACTAAAATGAGCAGGTATTGCAGAGCGTTTGTAATATCTGCTTTTTATATGGCTAGTAATAATGTTTTACAGGGTGTTTTACTCCGTTATAGTAGCAAGCCTATATAAAAATACATTAAAATGAGAAAAAAACGAATTTGGTTGTTGATTTTGTACAAAAACTGTATATAATAGCAAGTAGAAAAGAAGGTGAGGTAGCAATCATGTTAATTCAATTTAATTTTAAAAATTTCAAATCATTTAGAGATGAGGCTACTTTGGACTTGTCCGCAGCAAAAATGACAGAGTTCTCGGATAGAGTAGTGACTGTTGGTAGTGAGAAGATTTTGCCGGTTGCTGCCATTTATGGAGCAAACGCAAGTGGGAAGTCTAATATATATAATGCTTTTGAATATATGTCTGATTATGTTGTTGATTCCTTTAAGTATGGAGATGAAGAGGAAAAATTTGAGGAATTCAGACCTACTCCGTTCTTGTTTGATTCCACATCTGCCAGTGCAGAATCCAGCTTTGAAGTTTATTTCACCTTGCCGGGCGATAAGGCAGAGAGAACATATAATTATGGTTTTTGCATTGACAAGGAAGGAGTAACGGAAGAATGGCTCAACTCGAAGGCAAAGACCGCCAGAAAGTACAGTACCGTATTTTACCGTGGAACTTCCGATGATGAGTTGGATTTATCCGGATTCCCTAAGAGCAGTAGGGATAATATTCAGGTTGCGCTTGAAAAGCAGGTACTTATTATTTCTTTGGGAGCGAAGTTGAAAGTCGGTAAGTGTAAGGCAATCAGAGATTGGTTCCTGGCAAATGAATTTGCTGATTTTGGCGATCCTTTCACAAACTTCTTTATGTCGCGTAGATTGCCAAAGGGATTTGTAGAAAACAAGAATGTTCAGCAGAAGGTGGTAGAATATTTTGCATCTTTTGACGAGCATATCAAGGACTTTAGAATTGAAAAGGTTCCTCACGATGGAGAAACAAAAGAGGATACCTACAAAATTAATGCCCTCCATAAAATGATTGATTCGGATGGTATGGCAGAAATCCCTTTGGGAATGGAGTCTGCCGGAACATTGAAAATGTTTGCATTATATCCAGAATTACAGGAAGTATTGGAAAAGGGAAGCGTATTTTTTATTGATGAATTAAATGCCCGCCTTCATCCGTTACTTGTAAGAAATTTTGTGCTTACATTCTTAAATCCGGAAATTAATACTAATCATGCACAGCTTGTATTTACAACTCATGACACATGGCAGTTGTCTAATCAGTTGTTACGTCGTGATGAAATATGGTTTGTGGAAAAGGATGAGAGAGGCGTTTCTACACTGTATTCATTGGCTGATTTTGTGGATGAGGCTGGTTCCCGTATCCGTAAGGACGAAAGCTATGAGAAGAATTATTTGATAGGAAAGTATGGTGCAATTCCTACCTTAAAGAGCATTGATATATTTAAGGAGGATTGAGTATGGCGAAAAAGGATAGAACAGGTAACCGAAAATCGCGAGAGCAGAGAAAACAATTCAAAGTGCCGGAATTAGGTTATTATCTGATTGTTACCGATACAGAAGCTACAGAGCGTTGTTACTTTACAGGACTCCATCAGGCTTTGCCGGAGGATGTTAGAAATAAGCTGGTTATTAAGGTTGTGGAGACAAAGACACGTACCATGATTGATAAATGTCTGGAACTCACAGCTTATGATGCCCAGTATCGTATCCCGTGGATTGTATTTGACAGAGATCAGGTGCAAGGGTTTGACGAAATTATTGCAGAAGCAGTGAGTAAAGGAATACAGGTGGGCTGGTCTAATCCATGCTTTGAAATATGGATGTATGCCTACTTCGGTGCCATGCCGGCAATTAGGGATTCTTGGACTTGCTGCTCAGATTTTGGACGAGTATATGAGACCAAAACCGGGCAGAAGTATTCCAAAGCCGATGAGCAGATGTATGGAAAACTCTGCAAATTCGGTGATGAAGAAAAGGCAATTCAGATAGCACAGCAGAAGTCGGAGCAATGTAAACGAGAAGGTAAAACAAAGCCATCAGAGATGTACCCGTGTACGACTGTGCATGAGCTGATTGGGGAGATTAAGAGGAAAATCAGGAAATAAATTGATTGGAGATAGTGATGGGTATGGATAATATTTTTATGCATGATGCAGTTCCTACTTGGAGTGGTTTTTTGTATCAAGGTCGTATCGCAGTTTACTTAGCAGTTAGAAAAATAAATGAGTTGCGGGAAGCTGGTAATGAATCTGAAATCAAAAAATATGCGCTTCAAATGGAAAAGTGTGAGGATATTGCAGTAGTTTATATGGATGGAAATAATAAGAAGTATCATTCAATTCATCAAGTAAAGAATGAAAAGGGGTGTAAACTTGCATCATATAAAGATCCATTAATTCAGCTTATGCTAGAAAAGGGGTTTTGCAGAAAGAATAATTATGGTACACCAGCTGCCTATCTCCATATTAGTAAAGAAATAAATTATGAAAGTGAAAGCATGAATGAACATGCCTTGGAGTGTTTGAAAAATTGGAAGGCTGATATTCTAAAGTTCTACAATGATCTGAGTGTGACTTATGATAGCTTTGTCGGTAATGAAGTGACTTTAAAGCGTCTACTTGATCTTATGAAAAATAATACGAAAACAATTGGCATAAATAGAGAAGAATATAAAAAGAAATATTCGGAACTTAAAAAAATGTGTAATGATGCATTAGAAGATATTGGAAGTGACAATTTCAAAAATGAACAAATGATTAAGTATACATTAGGTGATTTCATAAACTATTTAGACAGAAAGTTGTATGTGACACAAGTGAGTGAAGAGGTAGAAATCTATGAATACGAAACAGGTAAAAGTTATTGTACTGGTTCGGATGTGTTCACCGCAATAGTAGGACAAGTAAAGCGCTATAAGGGGGAAAGCTGCGGATTTATTGATGAGCAATTTAAATATATTGCAGATATAATGATAAACTTCATTGAAAGTAAGATATTGGAACGTCATAAATGTATGCAAGAAAAGAAAGATGCATCTTATGAAATTATGTTGAGTGAATTTAAAAAAATGTTAGATGGAACGGTAGAGAATTATGAAAAAGAAGCAAATATTTTAGCATTGGATAGAATTTATAATGACCATTTAGAAAGTTACTGTAATGCTTGCCAAAGAAAAAATAGAGATATTTGTCAAAGTGAAATATGTAAATTACAACAGGCTGAGTATAGAAAAGGAAGTCTGGAAAAGAATGAGTTTATAAAGTTTTGCTATAATCTTAACCCAGAGTGTGATAAGCAGATTTTTGACAGAGAATGCTTAGGGTATTTATTGATCAAGGATGGAATGATGGAATCTGTATTTCCAATTATTAAAGAGGTTGCACATAAAAACCTTATTGAAAGAGAAGACAAAATACATATAAAGGTAAAAAATAAAAATAAAGTAGCATATGTAACCGCAATTTCAAGTATAGACGAATTTCAAACGGTTGAGAATATAGCAAAGGCGATGGAGAAAAATCAAGGATTAGTTGAGACTATATTCGAAGCAGATCAACTTATTACAACACGTTTGAAAGAAAACTCCGATGTATGGGATTCAAGTTGCATAAAAGTAAGACCAGATGATATTGATGAGGTAGAAATAAATCATAATGAAAATAGTATTTTTGTACCTAAAAGGCCAGAGTTTATAAAGGCAACAGAAGTTATTGAAAATATGGAGAGAGAAGTATGAAAGAATTTATAAATGCACTTTTTGATGAAAAGAACAAGATAGATTTTCAGTATATGGACTATGATATGTCATTTTACTCAGGAGAATTTAGAAGTTATTATTTATTATTTTATATAAGAACAACGGAAGAATTAATTAAACTTTGGGAGAATACGGGGGATATTTTTAGAACAATGAAACAAAGCACCAGTACATATAGTGTTGATATGGATAAAAATACTATGTGTATATATTGTTTACAAACGACAGATGAAGAGTATTATGAAACAGGGAAAACAGGAACTATTAGTGAATTAAGTAAAAAAATAAGTATGGTGGAAGAGGATTTAAACTATTTTGCAAAGCATGTTTTCCTATATACTAATAAGATGAAACAGTTTGCAGTTCAACACATTGGAAATTTTGAAAAACTATGTGAAGAATACTTAACAAAGGAGCGTTTTGAAGATTACAAAAATGATATTCAAAATAGTTATGAATATGATTTTATAATTAACCTATTTATCAAGTTTCCTTTTCTAAATTTTGAGAAATATTATATGCGAAATCAAAAAGAATTACAGTATCGTTCTGTAACAAGTTTTGTACAGGAGAAGTTTAATGATAACGAAATTAACTTGGATAAAGTACGGGAAGATATGGAAATTTTAGAGACAATTTTGGATGATGAAGATGCATTATTTAAATGGCTTGACCAACAGATTGAGTTAGATTAAAAACAATAGAAAGAGGAGATTAAATGAAGATACACAGTATAGAAGCGGATAACTTTAAGTTATTTACAACTAATTTTCATAAAATACAGGATATCACTAACGCAGAAATGATTTTGTTTAATGGACCTAATGGATATGGTAAAACTAGTGTTTTTGATATTATTGAGTTTTGTCTAACAGGTGAAATTAAACGCATTAGTGATTATAGTGATAAACTTGCAATTGCTAAAAACGAGAAATTTGAAAATAAAATTTTGATTTCGGATGAAACAAAAAAAGCGTTTGTAAAACTTGGGCTTGAAGATAAGGGGCAAAAAATAGAAATTTGCTATTCTTATAATCCGATAGAAAAGAAAAAAGGTGGTTCTAAGGAAAATAACCCACATAATATTTTCGATTGTTTTACAAGAACGATAGTATGTGATGGCAAAGGAATTCAAAATCAAGAGGAGTTTTTAAAAAGATTACAGTTTGATGATATAAAAGAGATTTTTGATAAGTGTTGTTTCCTTTCGCAAGATGAACATCTTCAATTTCTTAAAACAACGAAAAAATCGAAAGTTGAAGCTCTATCGTTTTTATTTGATGTTCCAGATATATGGAAAAAGAAACAGGAAAGTGTCTATGAACAGCTAGATATTTTGAGTAATAAAAAAAAGAAAACCTGTTATTTAAAAAAATTGGAAAATGAAAGAGAAGAAAAAGCTGGAGAAATAGAGGGATTAAATGCAGCAATTCAAAAGTGTAATAAAGAATCCAATGTAGTTTACCAGCGACTTTTTACTGATAAAGATATATTTTGGGATAAAGAAAGTGTTAAGTTTGATGATATTACATATACAAATGCAAAAAAAGAGTTAGACAATCTTATATATTTTGCAGAACATAAGACTGAGTGTGCAAATTTTCTTTTTAACATACCTTATCAAAATCTAATAAAAGATTTTAATGGTGATAAGAATATCTCTTATACACAATATCCGTTAGAATATTCATATAGATTTATAGGTTTAGTAAAACAAGTAGAAGTTTTAGAAGAAAAGTACCAAAGAGAGAAAAAAGCCCAATTAATCCTAAAAAACATTCAGGAAAAACAATATGAAGATTTAAATTGGTTATTTATCCAAGAAGAAAAGTTGTTAGAGGATGATAGTATTACGATAATTAAACAACAGTTGGGTGTCATAAGTAATTTGAGAAAAGCCCAGGGAATTCTTCAAAATGCTATGACTGCTTTGGGACAGTCTAGAGAAAACTTAGTAAAGAATGCCAATGCGGCAATGGAAGCGGGAGGTATTAGTGATAAACAATGTCCACTTTGTGGTGCACCATATTCTGATAGAGATGAACTAGATAGTAAGATAAAGGAAGAGACCGAATTATTAAGTGATATATCCGATGATTCTGTTATAATCATTCAAGATATAAGAAATCAAATATACAATAATTATTTGAAGAAAGTTGAAAAAACAATTCAAGAAATATTAGCGGATGTGGTTACAGAAGAAATGTATCAAAGTTTGCAAGATGCAAAAAAATACGGATCCCAAATTTTGGAAGTGGAGCGTATTTTAGAGAAAATAGGAGTTGGCTTGAATAGAAAAGATAATGAGTCAATTGTAGAGGGATATAATAATTTACTCACAAAAGTAAAAGAAGCATTAAAATATATTCCTAAAGAAGTTGAAATTCAACTAGAAAGTAGAAAATTTATAGAGTATTATGAGAGATTTTACAGTAAAGAGGAACAGCGGTTTATTGCAGTTGATGTAGAAAAGCTAAGAAATAAAAAGAAGTATATTGAAACTTTGAATTATAATTTTTACGTAGCTGAGTTATCAAAAAAGAAAGGGGAACTAGAGCATATTCAAAAGAGAATTGATAAATTACATGAACTTATTATAGAATTGCAAGGATATCAATCTGCATTAAAAGAGGGAATACAAGAATATAAAAAGAAGATTATTAGTGATATAGAACCTTTATTGCATATATATACGGCCAAGATTCTTCAACAGAAATTTAATGGTAAGAGTATTTACATTCATACAAGTGAAGATGTTGAAGATATTCAGTTTGTTAATTCACCTCAAGATAATCAAGATATTTTATATAGTATGAGTTCAGGACAGCTATCGGCAGTAGCGCTATCTTTTTTGCTTTGTATGAACCAAGCGTATGGTGCTCATAAAGCATGTTCAATTTTACTCATAGATGATCCAGTGCAAACGATTGATGATGTAAATATGGTAGGGCTAGTAGATATTCTTCGTTATGGATTTGGTGATAGACAGATATTCATATCAACTCATGAACAATCATTTGAATGGTTTTTGCGTTATAGGTATTCAAAAGCAGGAAAAAATGTGAAAATTTTTAATATGAAAGATATTATGTTGCAGGAAGAATAGTTGCGTGGCAGTATCAACAATTGGGCGCAAAGACTTCTGAAAGAATAATGGTGTAAAATAGCTGTTGATCGAAATTCTCCGGCAATCACTCTATACACGTGATATACAAACGGCCTCAAAACCCCTGTAAATCTGCGGACACCTTAGAAGTGGCTATGCTTGCACAGGGTGTTTGCTAATCACAAATTTCTAAGAGAATAAAGATATTGATAAGTCCTGTAAACCTAGTGTTTATGGGACTTTTCTTTGTGTATGTATAAAACATGTGAATTGTTAGAATATTCATGAATATAAGAAAATTTGCACTATTTAAGCTGTAAAATTCGACGTTGAATTTTACAGCTTAAATTTTTATAATATATATAAATAAAGAGACTATATTTAAGAAAGGAAGTTGATTTTATGCCGAATATATTACCTGTATCAGATTTAAGAAATTACAATGAAGTGTTGAAAAATTACCAAGTCGGAGAACCTGTGTTTTTGACCAAAAACGGCAGAGGCAGGTTTGTGGTTATGGATATGGAGGATTATGAACGCGAAAAGGCGGAAAAGAAATTGCTCATGAAGCTACAGGAAGCAGAAGAAGCGGTTAAAGATGAAGGTGCTTGGATGAGCGTGGATGAACTTAAGAAATGGCAGTAAAAACCATTCAGGAGATATATGCCCGATTTGAGAATATACAACAATTTCCCTATATGGGAGCGGATCTTGCTAAGAGAGTCAGCTTCCGGACGGATTATAAGTATGTAATTTGCGGGAATTATGTAGTGTTGTATAAGATTAGAGATGAGTATGTAGAGATTTACCGGGTGATGAATCGGCATCAGGATATTACGAAGATATTTTAAATTAAACTAGAAACAGTCATTCTAAGGGTGCAAGGAATGGTAGAACGTATGGGGTTGCTTAGAATTGAGAATAAAGCGGGATCTCAGATAGGAGCAAGATATGAGAAGAAAATATTATTGTGTGATAGTGGCAGCCCTGATGCTTTCCCTCGCGGGGTGCGGATTAGTAGACAAGCAAGATAATCAGAAGGAGCAGGGAAATATCACAACAGAAGCCAGCCAAAAAGATCAGGATACTGTTACGACAGAACATGAACAAGCGCAGGCGAAAGATGAGAAGTTGACACTGGAATATGTCTGTGAGGAATTCAACATCGACGAATCAGAATTTGATGGCGTTGATTTCGATGCATTTGTCAGCTATTACGGACTGACCTACGAGAATATCGGCGGGGGAGATCCAAGATTTCTGCTTAATGATTATAAAGAGTTACAAGATAAAACAGAAATTCCCGATTATGCTGCACTGAAGATTACAACGAACAAATTCCTGCCAGAATATCAGGATAAAATCGAGACGGTCATCGTGGAACATGTAGAAGGAGAAACATGCCAGACAATTGTGATTGATTTGAAGCTTGGTAAAGTAGTCACTACAAATGGAAGCATCGAGAATCTATCCGCCGATGATATTGTGGGAGATGCGGACGACGCGACGAGGGACGCAATCATCAATAGCATGAATAATCGAAATATCTGCAACTGGGAAGCGGGAGAAGCAGAGAACGTAGAACAGGACTCGGATATCACGGGAACAGAAGCAAGCTGTACGATAATTATAAAAATGTCAGATGATATCTGCTATGGGATTTCTTATAAGTCGGGGGATGGCAGCGGGGATATGGATGGTTTTGTGAGTGATATGGAAGCACTGGTGTTAAATTAGGGCAGGAGAAAAATTTACAAGAGGGGGTATTGTTGTCACAGAATATAGCTGCGTTGTTAATACTCCAGATTATGAATGGTGTAAGCTGTGATAATGCATAGATAGTTCTATAATTATTAAATTATGTTTGGAAAAGGGTTGCAAATAACTCCTTATTTACAGGAAGGTAGCAACTTAGTCTATTTCCTGTTCCAAATTATTAAAAATATCAGCATTAAAGAAGTCAGGCAATGTCATATCAAGACCATCACAAAACTTTTTGATAGTTGTAATGGAAATATCTCTGCGTTTTTCATCCATCATACTATATGCCGTGGATGGAGTTACACCAGATCTGGTTGCCAATTCGTTATATTTTATATTGCGTTCCTTGCAAATCTCTTTGAATCTTAATACAACAGCATCTTTAACAGTCATTTTATATACTCCTATATTTCATAAAAGATAGTATAAGTGTATAAATTTACACGCATACGCGTATACGCACTTGCGTAATGAAGAAAAAGTATTTATAATTTATTTCTGTGTTTACATTGCCTGCTTTATATTTGGAGTTGAAGATATAAAGGAGGTTTTGCATGAAAAGATATGGCTATGTGCGTGTATCCTCAAAGGATCAAAATCTAAATCGACAACTCGATGCATTTTCAGAATTAGGTCTGGAGTCCAAGTACATTTACATTGATAAAATGTCTGGAAAAGATTTTAAGAGACCAAATTATAAAAAGATGGTTTCAAAGCTTAGGGCTGGTGATATCGTTGTGATTATGAGTATTGACCGATTGGGAAGAAATTATGATGAGATATTGGAACAATGGAGGATGCTTACAAAAGAAAAACGTGTAGATATTGAAGTAATTGATATGCCGCTGCTCAACACAAATTATGAAAGAGATGGACTTACTGGAGTCTTTATCTCAGATTTGGTTTTGCAGATACTCGCTTATGTTGCAGAAACGGAACGTTCATTTATTAAGCAGAGACAGGCAGAAGGAATTGTGGCGGCAAAAGCAAGGGGCGTAAAATTCGGTATTTCAAAAATTGAATTGCCGGAAGAAAAGCTGGAGGAATTTATCAGGTTATGGCAACAAGGAGAAATCACAATCAGGCAGGCAGCTAGTGAGTTAGGAATCAGTTCATCAACATTTTATAGAAGATGTAAGGAAATGCAGAATGATATGGAAAAATGTTGCAAAAGGTAGACAATGTGAAACACATAATTGGTTATGAAATAAGCTCGTAAATCAAAGATTTATGGAGCTTTTTTTATTATATATGAGTTGTTTCAAAAAGTCTACAATGTGGAACAGGATAATCATAACATTAGGAAAGATGGTAATTGATGTTTATGGATAGTTACGAAAGATTTAAAAGTGATTTTCGTAAAGTGTGTGATAAATTTAGTGAAAAAATTGCAATTACATTTTATAAGAAAAATGGTGAGGTAGAGGAATGTTCTTATGCGCAAATGGAACAGAGAGTGTGTGAGATAGTAAAGACTTATCAAGCTAGAGGTATGCAGCGTGGCGACCGTGTAGCAGTGTTGATTCCTTTGTGTACTAACGCATATCTAGATATTTTGGCGCTTGCATATATGGGTGTGACTTCGGTTGTATTGGACATTAATCTTCATGAAAAAGAATTGATGCGAATCTTAGAGGATGCACATGTTTCTTGTATTCTTACTGTAGAGACCTTATTTCAGGAAAAGATGAGTTCTGTCAATGTTCCAGTGTTTGAGACATCAGATAAGTGCCTATGTTTGAAGTCTTTAGATATTAAACATCCAAGTGATCCAGACTATGAGGCAATTGCTATTTTATATTCATCAGGAACCACGAGTAAAGCTAAAGGTGTTGTGATTGGATATGAGCAGGAAATTAATGCGATGGACTACCTGCTTAAGGTAGTAGGAACAACTGATATTCGATATTTGATGTTGTTTCCAAATTCTCATGTATCTGGGTTCACTGATTTTCTAGTTTTATTACTTCGTGGTGGACAACTTGCAACAATGGAAGATGCGTCGGCGACACAGTTGATGAAGGGATTTCAATTATACAAACCTAATACTTTTGGCATGGTGCCAAAGGTATGGGAAACCTTCAAATGTAAAATAGAAGATGGGATTCGAGAAAAAGGAAAACGTCAGGCTAAAACCATATTTGGATTAATTTCGTTTTGCGGGGTATTAAGAAAACTAACAGGAATAAATCTTGGACGTAAGTTGTTTCACAGTATTAATGTGCAGGTATTTGGTGGAAGCTTAATTAGTGTTCATTCTGGTGGTGGTAAATCTAATCCTGAAGTAACTCGTTTTTTCTGGAATCTTGGATATGATTGTTTTGATTTTTATGCTTCAACAGAGGCAAATATCCCGATTCTTGTTACTGATGGAAAGAAATATATGGATAGTGTGGGAAGAGTGGATGCTAATCTTAATACCGAGATCAGAATCTGGAATCCAGACGAAAACGGAATTGGCGAAATTCAGGTTAAGAGTAACACTATGATGCGTGGTTATTTCCGAAATTCAGAATTGACCCAAGAAGCCTTTGAAGGAGATTATTTTAAAACAGGTGATTATGGAAAAATTGTAAAGAAGCAGGTATATATTACTGGAAGAATAAAGGAAAGTATACATTTAAGAAATGGAGAAAAAGTATCGCCAGATGACATTGAAGAAATATATAAAACATATTTACCTATGGATTTGGAATATGCTGTGGTTGGTCTGCCCGATGGAGAATCTTATGACAAAATAGGTGTTTTTGTTGTGGCAGAAAAGGGGTTATATGACAAAGTTTTTTCTAAAATAAATAAAGAAGTTTCTGTGAATTATCAGTATAAGAAATTAGAATATGTGACTGAATTACCCAAAACATCTGTTGGTAAGGTGAAGAGAATTGCACTTCGCAATAAGTTTTTAAAAGGAATTTATAGTGATCAGAAAGCCTTTGCAGAATTAAAAGAAACATCGAAGACAGAAAATTTGATTATGAAAAATGAGGCAAATCCAGAGAACGTATTGATAGAAATCTTGGAAAAGCACTGTAATAACATAGAGATTTCTCTTAATGATAGGATAAAAGATGATTTAGGATTAGATTCACTTAGTGTCTTTGAAATATGCATTGAGATTGAAAATGTTTTCGATGTAAGTTTGCATGATAAACTTACTGAAACAACAACGGTCGAGAATCTGTTGGAAGCAATACTAGGTAATGCGGTAGATGTAATTGATACCACTAATCCACTGGATAAATATCCAGTAAAACGAAGAAAAATAGATTGGAAACGATTAGACTATTTTAGCCGTTGGGTAAGACGAACATATGATTTCTCTGTTGAAGGCTTGTATAATCTTGATATGGAAGATAATTATATTTTCGCCCCAAATCACGAAAGCTATTTTGATGGGCTTTTTATGATGAGTACATTTCCAAGAAGGTTACAGGATCGAATGTGCAGTATGGCAGCAGACTATTTGTTTGAAAATGTATTGTTAAGACCAGGAACCGTAATTATGGGTGGAATACCTGTAGATCGAATGGGTAATCCTACGAGGGCTACAAAGAGAATCTATGATTTATTAAGTACAGGAAATCATTCTCTGCTAATTCATCCTGAGGGAACAAGAACAAGAAATGGGAAAATGGGAGAATTTAAAGTTGGTGCTGCTGAATTGTCCAAACGAACAGGAGTGAAAATTGTACCTGTTGCAATTGTTGGTGCGTGGGATATATTTCCTCCAGATCGCAATCTGCCACGAATCGGGAAGAATAAAGTTGGAAAGAAATATCCATTGCTTGTACGTTTTGGAGCACCGCTGAATCCTGATGAATATGACAATGCAGAAAAAATGACACAGGCTTTATATGATGCAGTTCTACAGTTGAAGGAGATTTAGAGTGAAGATAGGATTTGATGTGGATAATGTCTTGGTAGACCAATTCAATTATCAAATGAAATATGGAGTGCCTTATTTTGAAAAAAGAGGTATAAGTGTTAAGAATAAATATGGATTTGATATTGAAGATATTTTTGAATGTTCCCATGCTGAAAGAGAAAAGTTTTGGACTCGTTATATATGGAGATACTGTTTAAAAGAACCCATGACTAAGGATGCTGCGGATATATCAAAACAGCTACGAAAAAATGGGCATGAAATCGTAATTGTAACAGGGCGTGCACATACAACTGAAGCGGGTATAACGGGTAAATTATTTCGTTGGATGTTGATGCATTGGCTAAAAAAGAATCACTTTGAATATGATGATATTTTTTATTGTTCTGAATCCAATAGTTCGGATGATAAATTACGGGTATGTTTAGAACAAAGTATAGACATATTGATTGATGATAAGCCAGAGAATTTAACTGCGTTAAAAAACAAACTGAAAATTATATGCTATAGTTCGCCATGTAATCAACAATTTGAAGAATTAGATTCAATAAGAGTGGATAATATGATGCAGTTGTTGGATAAAGTATCGTTGATTGAGAGTGGATTATAAGCTAGGGTAAAGTTTTTGTAGGAAAATAAAAAAATAGAAAGCACCCGATTCCTGTGTTAGGATTGAAGTTGACCAAACCAAAATCCAAGGAGGATGCTTTCATGATTAATAGTATACAACATTTTCAGGAACAAGGGGCAAAAAAATTAACAGAAATATTCAGTCACTATGCGCTTACGTTTCATATCGTCTGCGTTATGAAACAAGCTGGAAATTTTTCATGAGGAGTTAATCAATGATATTGGAAAGCGAAGGTGATACACTATGCTACCACGAATTTTTATATCATATATAAAAGAAGACGAAGAGTATAGAGAACAGATACAGAAATTAATTAGGACATTAAAAATGCAGGGTTTAACAGTTATAACTACAGATGATATAAAATTTGGAACACGATTTTCTATGTATAAAGAACAAATAGAAGAATGTAATTTTGTTTTATGTATATGCACTCCTAAATATAAAGAAAAGGCTGATACAAATAGACATGGATCAGATGTGGTTATATCTAGTGATATATATAAGGTTAATGAATCTAAATTTATTCCAGTTCTATTGAAAGAAGACGAAGAAAATTCATTTCCTATATGGGCAAAAAATAAAAAATATATTGATTACCGAAATGGATCAGATAAAGAACTGATATATTTTGCAAGAGCTGTTAATAAGTATGTGGAAGCGTATGAAAGCCGAAAGAGTTACGAAGAGTCAGAGTCGATAATAATTGAGCATTCAGATGGAACATGTGAAAGAAAAAATGTAGTATGTGCATTTAAGGCAATAGATACGGGGGATAGGTTCGCAACTTTGCGTTGGTATATATGGGAACAGTTGCCGTTTGTAACGAGAGCAGAGATTGATTCTGAAATGTGGAATAGAGAAAAGAAGAGACGATTACAAGAATATCCCAAATTAGATTATGAATATGAAAAAAGCGTAGTTTTGAGCAAAAACTAGAAATTGGATATTTATGAGTGTATATGAAATTGTATATATAATCTGGATGTGTAAGAAAAATGATAAAGTTATTAAAAATGTCTTTAACTGAACTAGAAGAGTATCATAGAAAAAGACGAAATGAAAACTATGTAAATAAACGAAAATTAAAAGCAATACATTTGAGGGAACTTTTTTATCCATGTTTCAAGTTATTTTTGCGTATTGACAGATTGTTACGTAAACAAAAAATCATTTTAATGGGAAACAAGGAAAAGTATAAAGGACAATATATTTTTGCGTGTACACACATTGGTGAAAATGATTTAGAAAATATTTATGAAGTGATAGGAAGGGGCTGTTGGTGGTTTGTTGGTGATCCCGGATTTATGTATAGAGATGTTTCAGGGTTGCTAGTGTGGTTGAATGGATGCTTTTTTTGTGATTTACCATACAGAGATGATTGTCATATTGCATTCAATCGTTCTGTGGAGTTACTTAAAAAAGGAGGATCATTGATGATTTTTCCAGAAGGAGCAAGAAATGGAAGTGAAAATCTTCCTGTAATGAAACTATTTTATGGTACAGCGAGATTGTCAATTCAAACAGGTGTAAAAATAGTACCCGTAGCAATTGAACAGTATAAAAATGATTTTGTTATTAAATTCGGGGAAAGAATTTCGCCAGATGGTTTTGAAGGGGAGAATGATTTGACCATATTTCTCAGAGATACTTTGGCAACTTTGAAATGGGATATTTGGGAAACAAAAGGTTTATTTAATCGATGTGAGTTGCCATATAATTATGGAGATATGTTTTTGGAGGATTTTGAAAAAAAGATACATCCATATGATACTTTAGAGACTGTAGAAAGAGCTAGGTATCGTAGTAAAGAAGATATTGAATATATAAATTTGTGCAAAGATTTAGATAAACTTAGATTCGGTAAGTGAGAATCAATAAGAATAGCAGGAAGCAATCACGCTCATAGATGAAATGGTGTAATAAATTTCTTGACGGATTTTGTTATGTAACATAGAATGAAACTAATACAATGAAAAGGAAGAAATCAATGTTCTGGAAGATGACAACATTGCAATTGAAAAAAGG
>OGFG01002152.1_pt1 | contig 17142 bp, 15 predicted proteins | sample 1570761 | NCBI WGS metagenome assembly OGFG01 (sample SAMEA2581938, study PRJEB24529) | metagenome | biome: Human gut stool | place: China | collected 2011 | reverse complement strand
TTGTCCATAAATTCTTTTTAAATCATCCTCTGAAACCAAATGTACTTCATCTCCAACTGTTGGATATTGAGATATTCCTCGCTGAAATTCGCCCGTCCTTTGTCCTTCTCCAACTAATTGAATCGTAATCCATCTATTTCCATAAGGTTGATTTTGTATTTGATTTTCGGGAACAGCACCTGCTCCAATTTGTGTAATTATACCAAATAAATAATTGTAACCTATCGGGATTTTTATAAAACTTCCAATCTGCCCAATTCTATACCCTTCTCCATTTACATAAGTAAGACCTGATAATGAATCATTAATCATGGCTACTCTTACCGTTGTACCAGTAACATCTTGAACAGAACCTAAGTACGTGGAATTAGTTTTCATACAATTTTGTTTGATTATGGCCAATTAATTCCTGTAGGAAATCTCCAAGTTTAGAAAAATCTCCAAGTTTTAATAGATGTTTTTCTTCCGTATCGGCAGTTGCTTCTATTTTTTGGATACAATGCGCAATATTATCCTCCATATCTATTTCTGCTGGAATCTTCCATTTTCCTCTAATAGTCCCAATTACAGCTTCATCATATGCCCAAATTGCAAGATTATTTCTTCTTTCCGCTCTTTCTATAGCCTCTGGATATCTTACAACCAAACTATCATCTTCTTTTTTATAAGTTAGGGTATCAAATAACATAGCAATGACCATAGAATTAGGATTTGCTCTTAACGCATTTATTATAGTATCATTTAAATGTTGATCATTAAAAGAATAACCACTAACTATAAGTAAAGAATTTGGTTGTCTAATAAATCTGTTTAGCTGATCAATCATTGCTAAATAGGGCATTTTTCTACTTTGCTCATACTTCAAATTTATTTTTTAAAAAAGTCTTGACATTATATACCTAATAAATAACATAGTTCCACAGAAGCATAGTTGCTACTGTGGAACTTTTAATTTTTTATTAATTACTATAATACTTTTATAACGAATCACATAAATATTATAAAACAACAGTTTCCTAATATTATCACTGGCGTTGACGGATTTGATTTCTAGTTTCAAGATTATTAGTTACATAACCTCTTTCACGCAATCCATTAATAACTTCAGAATAAATATCTGCTCCTTCAGAGTCTTTTATCGTTATTATTAGAACAAATTCTTGAGCAGGAACAGAAATTTCATTACGTGGATTCATATTGATACGAATTTTCCATCCATCGCCATTTTGTATTCCATTTCTTATCTTTCGATAATAAGATTTTATAGGGCTCCATTTGAAGCCATTTTCAACTCTTGACTTTTCAAATTTTTCATCCCAGGTTCTTTCCAATGGAACGCAACCAGAAAAATTGATTTTACCATTAACATCTGATTTATATATACCAAAACTCACATCAATATTAGTACGACAATATTCCTTTCCGTATTGATCATCCAATACTGGGTTATATGCAAGAGTCATTCCAATTTCACCAAAGCACTTACCATTTCGAATAAGTGATTTTGGATATGGAAAATCATACATTTCCAAATGTGACCCTTGAACTACTTTTTGTTTAAAAACAAGAGTAACCTCATTTGATTTACAATGTAGAATATCTTGAGCTGAGACAGATGGAATACCAAAGCCGTAATACTTTATATTATTTTGATTTTTATTTAATAAATCACGAGAATTCATTCGTGCTGAATGAATAAGCATCGCCTTTGCAAGCAACATATCTTTCTCAACCATCTCATCATAAATTGATGCATATTTTTGAACAATACGTGGTGTTGAATAACTTGTGCCATTTCCCTCCACAATATTTCCATGAATATCTAACCCTTTCATACCTAAACCTTCAATATGATGTGTTTTGGAACAATTTCCACCATAATCAACGACATCAGGTTTTACGATATAGTTTGCTCCAGGTCCTCTCCTGCTAAATGGTGATGGTTGCATTGCTTTAACAATAGAATCATCTGAATCATAAAGAGCTACTGACCCAACAGTTATAGCTCGTACAGAATCAGCAGGTGAAATAATTCTATCACGTTCACCAATTGATGATTGTGGAGGCCACATTCTTAATGGGGTTGAATTTAGATTCCCACTTGAAACAAAAATTTGTACTTTATATTTATCTTGAATGTAATCCAAGAAAATACCTAAATCTGACATAGAGTCATCACAAACTTTATTCTCGATTCCCAAAGAAAGGTTCCATATCTTTGTTGTACTAGAATATTTTTTCATAACTTCCTCTATAATTTCCATCAATTCATCTTCCATAATACAATCAATCGGTCCAACCGTATTATCCGAATTTGGTATAGCAACAATATCAACAAAAGAAAACCTATGTTTTTCGGTAGTATAAATTTCATTAAGTTCATTACCAAATTGAATAGTAGATGCTATAAATGTTGCATGACTATGATTTTGATATATCTTTGAAACATATTCTTCTCTTGCAACAATATATGGTTTCAAGAAACTATTGTCATCACTTATACCACCATCAATAATACCAATGGTAACATCACTAGTTGAATTATCGCTATCTATTAACTCTTGAAAATTAGCATTTACATTATCAACTGAAGGTAGTGAATATTCTTGAAAAAAATCAATAGATTTGACTCCATTTATCTCCGCAAGTTTAATAACATCATTGTATGATTTAACACTTACCTTTATAAATTTAATTTTTTCTCCATATGTTATTAATTCATAATCATCATCAAATCCTAATTTAGAAATTTTACTTAAAACATACTCCATTAATTGTATATTATCGAAGTCATCGTTAAAATCAAAAAGTTTTATTTTGATTTTTTCGCATATTTTATCAAAATCTCTTTTGCTAGAAATCAAACTTAAATCTTCTGATATTTTTTCATTCACAGTAATAGGTTCTATATCTATAATAGTAGTCATATTTGCCCGAAATTTTTCTGATGGAGGGTTTTGAATTAATTTTAAAGTATCTTCTATACTCTTTTTACTCACCTTAATATAAATTTCGTCCAAATTTTTACTTCCTATAATTGGACAATTACGACAAAAATCATTCGGTTTGTAAGATTTAGCAATAGCCTCTGGTCTAACTGTTATTTTACTAACAGCAGGAACTAATTCACTTTCTTGAAAAACATTTTCATAGTAAGATAAAACATCTTCAAATTTTTCACTTATGCTATTTTGTAATTCTTGTGTTACATCACAAAAAAACTTTATTCCACCTCCGGGTTGATTCTTTTGTATGTCAGTAGTTTTTTGCAAAACTAATTTAATCGGTAAATTGTTTTCATCCATTATATTCAGCCTCCTTCACTAATTTAGAAATAGTTGTCTTTGAGCTACCTAATATATCAGCAATTACTTGTAAACTAAAAACTTTCTCGTTGCATTTTCTTAGAAATTTTGCTTTAGTTTTTAATATTTGCCTTTCAGTATTGCAATTCTGAGGAATTATATTCTCAAAAGCAAATAGTTCCTCATAAAAATCTAATTTGCTAACCTGTGATTCATTTATCACTGCATTGCGTATTGCTTTAAGAATGATTTCTTCTATATTTGCACCACTAAGTCCAGTAAACGCAGTAGCTAGTTCACACTTTTCTTTTTGGGAAAGATTGTGATTACCCTTAGAAAACAAATCTATCATTTCTGTTATTGCGTTTGTATCTGGAAGTTCAATTCTTAATTTATATTCAAATCTACGCCAAACAGCTGTGTCTAATAAATTTTCATGATTTGTTGCAGCCACAAGCAGACTATCACTACTCATTGCATCTACATTTTGCAACAAACTATTTACAACACGCTTCAATTCCCCAAGTTCGTTACTATCATCACGTGCTTTTGCAATTGCATCAAATTCATCTAAAAAAAGAACACAAGGCATTTTTTGTGCAAACTCAAATAGCATACGAATATTTTTTGCTGTTGTACCAAGATATGAAGAAATGAGACTATCTAGTCTAGCAACCACTAAAGGAAGATTAAACTCTCGAGCTATAAAATATGCACACTGTGTTTTTCCACAACCCGGAGGTCCATATAAAAGCAGTGTGTTTGAAACTCCTATTCCAAGGGAATTTAATTTATCAGCATTTTTATAACTTAAAATAAATGATCTTAAATTTTCAGAATTTTGTTTTGACATTATTACATCTATGTTATTATCATCGGGATAAATAATATCAGCCAAAACTGCTCGAGATTCAGAATCAACCGGAGTAGATAGTTCTCTTTTGAGACCCATTGCAGATAAAGAAGTGGTACCTTGTTCTGTTAGCAATTTGCTAAATTTATTTGATGCACGTGTCTCATTATCTTCTTCAAGTTTCGTAATTAATCGCTTTGTGTAGTTAATTACCTTAACTTGATCATGTTTTAATGCACCTTCTACTATTTTTCCTATTTCAATAGAGTATTTCATTTTATATACCTCTCTTTTCCTAGTTTATTATATCAAAACAAACACTAAATGTCAAGAACATTTTATATAAATACAGGAACAAAATCAATATATAAAAAACGAAGATGTCAATATTCGGAACAAATTTATATATTGTGTAGCATTCTAATTATTTAATTTCTAATAGTTAATATTTTTCAACGGAGTGAATATATTTGATTTTAACAATGATTATAATTCCTAAGGTTCAATAAAGTAAGCCTTACCATTATGTTTATCTTTAGAAATTAGCTTACCGTAATACCAACCTTTGTACTTACCACTCTCAATGGTACATACAATTCTGACACGATAGTCTTTCTTAATCTTGGTATTAGTATTAAACTTAGTTTCCTTAGCGTTAAGTCTATGAAACTTACTACCAGCTTTGAATGTCTTAATCTTGTATGTAGATAGTCCACTAATTGACTTGCAAATATGACTATTTGCAATATAGTAAACTTCATTCTTATACTTTACCTTAGACCAACCAAAACCATCATCAGACATCCAGGTTACTGATGTACCTCTCTTGATGTTCTTTGCCGGTACACTACTCTTGCCTACCGTGTCACGATAAGCTGACTTATATAGTGCTGCATTATGACTTACTTTAACAGTTTTAGATACAGTAACTTTATAGCCATTAGTTAAGTTAGTAGCAACATGGCATTTATCATTAAGTAAGATGTCACCTTCTAGCAGATAGTTATCTGATGTAAGATATTTACTATCAGTTAATACCTTAAAACCTACATCAGATAGTGCTTCTCTCATATTGCCGGTATAAGTACAAGTAATGGTTTGTAAGTTTTTGATGCCTAATAGATGACCAGCAGCTTTGATGTTAGCAATAACACCAGCTGAACAGTCAGCATCACATTTTCGGACAATTTTGCTAGGGTTGTAGTTCACTTTTTTAAGTTCGTTATAGTAACTATCTCTATTACTTTGATTGTAGCCGATGCGGTTATTATTTGCAGCTTTCCTTGCAAGGTCTGCAATTTTCTTTCTTACCCTTTCGTCTGGGTGACGAAGCACACAGTTCCATGGTCTTGAGTACCAAGGAATAATCCACCATTCTGTACCAGTCTGATCTCCAGCTTTGCCACCGGAAATATTGCCTCTTTCATCTCCACCACTATTGCTAATCATAATTATTTAACCTCCTAATTACTTTTTTTGATTTTGATTATTCATCAACTTCAGGAAGACCTGAAACTGATGTTAGAATTGATAGAACACCAGCAAGAACTGATGCAGATACAACTGCTACCCAATCAACTTCTGTTAGAAGTGCAGTAGCACCGATTGTAGCAACTGCAGTTTGAGCAGTTGTCTTGACTGCTCTTACAGCAGCAGCTTTCCACCACTTTTTCCAATTCCTCATATTCTCACCTCCTTTCCTATCATCCGTGGATAATAAATCCTAAGTAGTAGCCAACCAACCCTGTGGCAACTGCTCCTAAAATAAGTCTTACCCAATATTTCCATGAATCTCTTTTACTTTGTTCAATCTTATCAATCTTCTCAGACTGTTCTTCGAGTTGTTTCGACTGAAATTTGATAGATTGAGCAAGTTCGTTTACGCTTATCGTTAAAGATTGAAGATTTTTACTCTGTTCCTCTAAATCTTTAATCCTGTGTTCTGCTGCTTTAATTTTAGTTTCATGTTCAGTAATAGCCTTAACAACACTTTCAGCATCCATATATACCACCATCCTAAAAAAGCACTACTTAAAAAAGTAGTGCTTTAATTTATTTCTTGTTTTTAAATCTGTAAATAACCTTACCAAATAGCCTGTAATATGGTACTGGCAGTTCATCAAACACATAGTAATTAATTGAATCAGCTAAAATTATTGCTACGAAAGAAACCAATATCCATAATAAACTGAATGGTAGGCATATAATACCATTTATATTCAATGGCATATTTGAGTAGTTCCACATTTGAGGTAAACCAAATACATTACATACTGTTCCTATGATAAATTCGCAACCAGTAATAGCACACGAACCTATAATGCACTGTACAAGAATATCAATATCCCAAGATATTTTGTTGTTGATACCATCAATCAAAATAAACAAGAGACCACCAGCAACTCCCATAGTTATATATGAGTAACCTCGATAACATACTTCAATGGTTATGTAAACGCAGAAACCAACAAGAAACATTATTAATTTTTTAAACATATCATCACCTCTGCTGAAGTAAAGCCTTTAATACTTCACTTTGATATTCTTCAGGAATATCTGTACCATATTCTATTGATGAAATTTCTTTAACATCTTCTAATGCTTCAATATATGCCTTTAGAGAGTTGAAATATGAAACATGATATGTTTTAAACTGTGTTGCATAATTTGTAATACAAGCAATATCCTCAGCTGAATAGAACTTGCATAGTTCATTGTCTGCATGATATGCAATGCTTGTTTCACCTGATGAAACAAGACCAGTTAAAGTTATTAAATTCAGCTGGTCTTGAGTTGTCAATGAAAAATGATGTGACTTTCCATCTGATAATACTACATCAAAGCCATTTGTAATGGTATTATTACACACCTTACTCATTTCTGATACTTTTCCACTCTTAACAAGTTGCAAAGTATCATCATCAGGCTTAGGTTCTTCTGGTTCAGGAGTTGGCTCAGGCTCAGGCTCAGGTTCAATAGGTTTACTTTCATCAAGAGCCTTTCTGAGTAAATTGTAATCATCTTCTGTAATTTCTTTTAAAATTACTTCAATAAAATCAACATCACTAGGCAACTTAGAGAAATTTTCTGTATGATACACACTCATACAATCTGATGATAAAAAGCCTTCTGCTTCTTGCTCATCACAAGAAATAAGAAGTTTATTTACATTCTGCCATTTAACATATGTAATATTATTATCAATCAAAACATCAATAATTTGCCTATCATTATTAATAACTTTATAATAGTTCATTTAATCACCTCTTAACCCAAACAGAAACCACAGCACATAAATGTAGAAGCATTATTCCAGTTAGCATTTGTGTTACCACTTGATGTTATTACAACATAATAATTTGGCTGTGATGCATCAGGACTTCTTGTTAAATAATCATTAACATTGCCTTGTCCATTATACGGCCTTTTAATAACAGTACTAGCAGTTGAGAAAATAGGAAAACGAACATTTTCTGAATAGTGTGAAACTTCGTTGACATAGGGAACATTTGTATTATAAAGAACCTCTGACAAACTAGGAATAAATATTTTGCCATCGGTTTCGACAATATTAGGCGATTGATTACCTTCGCTTGACAATATTTTTATATTAGTAATGTTCCTCTTTATTTTTTCTGGCAATGAAAAATAAAAAATATTATCTACAAAATTTTTAGTTCCACTCGTTCCCCAACCACCGTGATTTGAATTAGCATTTGCACGTTTTGAAGTTAAACCTTTCATACCAAAAACAACTCTCGCTAAATCTTCGGTGTTGTTAGTTTCAACTCCACTCTTTTCAAAATGATTGAAGCCCCAAACCTGAAATACAATAGTAGGGTCACCAGCACCTATGATTTCTGTGTCCATAGTTAAACATATTTCATTACCAACTGTTAAAAACTTCTTACACTTTTCAGTAGGCAAATGACAAATAGCATATAATTCAGCAAAAGTATATGCACTTGTTTTTTCTTCTACATCAGTATAGAGGTAATCATACTGTGATAAATCCTCAACAGGTTCTTGTGGAGCAACACAAGTTGTGTATTCAGGAAAAACATTCATATCTCCAACAATATTAGAAATATCCTTATCCCATCTATCAAAAATAAAGAATGTTCCGTATTCTTCAAGACCAGTCCTTCTTGGATATTCTTTGTCAAACACAGCAGCAGAATGAGCATCAACAACATATGTAGCAATAATTTCTCCATCTGCTGCAAGGGTATCACTATAAAATTTAACAGTGTATTGTCTAACAGTTTCTGAAAAAATAGGAGTAACAACTGTATCTTTTATAATTGACGATGTGAAATCAATACTCCACCTATCAAATGTATAAACCGTTTCTACTGTTGACTTCTTTGTGGGCGTTTTACATAGACCTTTTGCAACAGGGTCATATGCTGGTTTAAATTGTTCAACATATTCTTTGCAAAGTTCATTACCTTCACTATCAACGAAAGTTACTGTAAACTCAGGAACAAAAATATCATATTCTATTGTTAGATTGTTCCAAAGACTATTGTACTTCTTTAGTTCTGATGAACGGATTGTAGAAACATGAACCTTACCAGTTAGAATGGATTGTTTAGTAGCAGAGTTGTTATCGCTAATGCCACCTAATGCACATAATCTTTCAAGAACATCTGTACTATCTAAAGTCCAATCAATATTTTTCAATGTGACATTGGTTAAATTATTGCACTTATTAACAATATCTAAACTGTCAATATTAGGAGTGTTGCTTAATACTAATGTTTGAATATTATCATAACTTGCAATAGCAAAATCACTTAACATTGTTTGCTCTTTAATAATAAGGGAAGTTATCGTATCTGGCAAAGAAAGAACCTTTAATCGTCCAGAATCAGGCAATGCAACAGAAGAAATTTTAGTATTATCAGCATAAATTTCTTCGATATTTTTACAACCCTTTGCATTAATTTCACCACTAAGATTAGTACAATTTCTAACATTAATTAGTTTTAATTTAGTATTATTACCCAGACCTAGGGTAGTTAAAAATTCATTGTAGTAACCTTCTTTATCACAACCAATAATAATATCTTCAAGATTAGTTGCACTAGCAATATTACAATATCCAATGTAAGCTGCACTTAAATCACCTAGAGATTTAACACTTTCTGCATTATAGATATACAACGGAGTATCTCGAGGATTATCAAGAGTTGATACAATATCCGTTACTTTGTTTGCATAGCCTTTTTCTTGCTTGATAGTTTGACCGAAGCTGACATTCACATATGTTGATTTGTACGGTGTTATGTGCATATCAGTTGATGGCTTTACAACTGATATAGTGGAAGTAGTAGGCTGTGATACTCTCAAAGTAATGTACTTATCTTTTGAACTACCAGTGTTGTACTTACTATTAATATACTGGAATCTGTCTCTTAACCAACAGTCTCTTTGTGACTGCTTTGAACCTTGAGCCATATCAAGATATGCCAAAGTGCCTTCTGCTAAGTAAGGCTGAATATACTTTACTTCTGTGTCTGCACAAAAAATAGCCTCAGACCAAGCACTTTGATGTTTATTAAAAGCATCTCTGACATATTCATAATTCAGCTTACCATTAGAAATAACCTGTTGTGCTATAGTCTTAATTTCATCAGTAAATACTTGTCTAACATTTTTCCATAGCACTGATTGCTGACCATTATAAACATCTTGACCGTTCACTTGGTCCGTATCTTCTAACCAATATCCAAATTTCAACTTACCAACATTGTCTATACCCAAAGCAGTATCACCGTCATAAGGAATAAACATCCAATGTGTACCATCATAAGTTGTAAGGAATTGGTTTTTAGCTCTGCTATCAACCATTAAGAATAGTTCGGTATAGAAGTAATAATATAAAATGTTAGATTTAATAAAGTAATCTTCTAATTCATACTTAAACTTTGCTAAACGATAATCAACCGTGTCTTGCGTAAAACTAATTGTGTTCTTGTCGTCAACTTGATATGTTACCGTTTTGCCTAGGGAGTTTTTAGTTGCTTGGTTAGGGTCAGTAGACACAACCCAAGATACAACCCTTTTTAGTTTCGTAATATCTTCATTGCCATCTGGATAACGAGCTTCAAAAGCATTTTTCCAATTACTAAAGTCATCACCACTAAATTCAGTAAGTTTCAAGCCATTATCAAGAAATTCCCAACATTCACAGCCCTCGCTAAAGCCAAATGTATTTTGTGTACTCTTGTCATTATTAAAGTTATATTTACCTCTAAATAACAATTCGCCTGTGTTTGTATTTTCCCAATATACTACAATAGGTCTGCCGTTAATAGCTTGTCTAACCCTACTGTCTGCTTTCTGTTGCTCTGTTTTATACGGAGTAGTTTCTTCCCATAACTTCATTAACATAGTATTATTAGCACCTTCTGATGAAGCAACATCAGCCTTAAAACAGAAAGTAGCAACAGGTAAATCATTGTCAGTTAAGGCATAATTATCTTGATGTTCACCATTGATTGTAAAACCACCTTTAAATTTACCTTTAAAGTTCTTTACATAGTAACCAGCAGAGGAAGTACCTTGAACATCAAATTCAGCACCCTCAAAAGTAAATGACTTATTAGGATTTGCTTTGTCAACAAATTCACCACTAACACCAGTTTTCTTATCGCCTTTGTATTGAGGTAACTCAGGACATCTAATAATTAGATAAGGTGTTTCTTTAGGAAGTAAATTATAATCAACAACATTGTTTTGATTAAAAATATTATTACGATTATTTCTTTCAATCATCAATGATGGCTCTTTAGCATCTGCAATGAAATTATCCAATATTTGATAACTAGATAATTCAACATTATAAAATCTAGCATTATATACTTCAACAGTAGCATTGTCAGAGCCAATATGAACCTTACTAGCATTAATCTGTGAGAAGTTGTCATTGGTTGAGTATTTTAACACACCACTAATAACACCATTAGCGTAGATATAAACAAGCTGTCTTTTGCCTTCTTCTGCTTCATTTCTCTTTGTGACAACAATAGAGATTTTAATATCTTCATTATCTGAAAACTGTACATCAACAACATTGTTTGCACTAATTGCAAGTGAGCCTTCATTAGGTGTAATAAAAATACCTTTATCATTAGCAAAACAAGAAATCACATTAGTATCATAATCATATACATCAGATACTTTAAAGTTGACTTCTATTGTTTTACCATTAACAGTATTAACATCATCTTCAAACGGTTTGTAATTGAAATCAACACTTGAACCTACTGGGATAAGAAGAGAATTCCCTGTCCATCCATCTAAGCCATCAATAAATTTTATGTTGTTGAATGCAACATCATATGTTTCGCCATCCTCATTCGTAAATGTATAATTAGCTGGATTTTCTTCTGAATTGCTCCTGTTTGCTGGGTTAAAATAAAATTTTAGCCCTGACTCTTCAGCTTTTGCAACATCAACTTCGCTTACATCTACTGTAAATTCTTTTGTAAGATTACCAAAAGATAATTTAAACTTATGTTTTCCAGCATCTATAAGTCTGTATTTCCAAGTGCTTTTCTCTTCATTTACAGTAAGAGTTGTTACTTTCTTATCATCCACATAACAATCAACTTTGTGTTCGGCAGTTTGATTGTCATACACCATAAAATTAATTGGCAACTGTGAATACTGTAAAACCTTTTCTTCTGTAATAGGCTCTACTAATAGGATAGGTGTATCATTACCACTTTCGCAGTACATAACTGAAAATTGGAGTGCATTTGATACAACTTCCTCAGTATATCCATCAATTAATGTAGTCATATAGATTTTGATTATATGGCTTCCATGTGTCATAGAGAATGATTGAATTTGTTCTCTATTTGATATTGATGAACTTAGTGACTTTGTTGCTACTTCAACCTCATCAACTAAGAAATGAACTGTTTTAGTACCATATCCTACTGGAGTATAAGTAATATTTACTGTACTAGTTGCTTTAGATAAAGTAGGATAATTTGATACAAGTTTATTAACAGTTGTCATAACTGAATAGGATAGAGATTTTTTGTTGCCATCACTATCTGTTACTGTTACTTTAACAGTATTTGTAGTACCTTTTCGTAGATATTTACCTATATCGACACTAATATTGCCTTGTTGCACTGTCTCTGATAGTTTCTGAATACCATCAACTTCATATACAGCAGTACCACTACCAGTTTGTGTACCGTCACTATCAGTAGATGAAAAGCTATATTTCAAGATGCAAGTAACATCAGCTTCTTCATCTGTGTAAGGAATAATAAGAGAATTACTACTCATTAAATTTCTTACTTTAAGTGTTGACATGACAGTACCACCACCTCCACCAGTTGCCGGAAGAGGAGTTGAAGCTATTTCTTTACCTGAACTATCATAAAACTTCATAATGTAAACATTAGTATCTTCATCATGTTCCACTTCAACAGATAAACCATCAATACCAGCTTTAATTGATAAAGGGTCACCGATTACCTTATCACCTGACATTAACTGCAATGTTCCATCCTCTAAGATAGCATATCCGGTTAGATAGTCTTTATTTTCAATAGTTTTGACAATATTTTTATAATTGTCGAAAGTAGCAATTTCGCCGTCTAACTTCTTAATCACAAGTTTATTAGTGTCAGTTAAAAAAACCGGCTCACAAGGTTGCAACTTGCTAATATCCAAGTCAGCGCTATTTCCATGCTTTAGAATTAGATTTGCAAAAATTCTAGCCATATATTACTTCCTCCCAATTATCAAAAACATAGTGACCAGTACCATGTCCACCTACATATCTTGCAATCCTATGATATAGTTTTTGTGATTTTAAGCAGTAAAGTATTTGGTACGGCTCACTGCTACCGTAAACTGTTCTCAAAATAATAGTGTCATCAACAAATGATATAATTTTATCGGATGTATTTTTTGTGTTTATATAGTCATCAACAACAGTTCCTTCCGATAATGAACCATCTGACGCGAATAACTTTATTCCTTTTTCCTTAGGCTCTAAATTGCATTCAAATCTAGAGTATTGTGCAGAATATTGTGCACAATATTCTTCTGTATATTGCTTATTTGTTTCGATTGCATTGTCTATGTATCGTTTATCGTAGTAATTTTCTTCTAAGTAAGGCAGTGTTACTGCTACTTTATTATCAATAGCAATAGCAGTATCTGATGAATCAGCAACTTCAATATAGAAGTCTTGTAAAATCTTAACTGGTGAATAGCTACTTGCTGGAAAATAATCAGAGTAGCCTTTTTCTGCAACGATAATAAAATAAAGAATTTCTTCTGAATTCTCTGCGTTTTTATCTCTAGCGTAAAGTCCAATTTCATTGATGAAATACCCTTCTCCAAGATTATCATTGGATAATACAGCAGAAAGATTAACTACATTTTTCTGTTCTGATGAAACCTTCATAGAACTAATGCTAACAGACTGTTTCTGCTCTTTTAGTTCTATAATGTTAGGTGAAATGTCTTCATCAGACCATTCACCTGAACCAAAAACTGCTTTTGTAAATTCAATTTTTGCTTCACCTGAGGTTGCCTTTGTCATTAGTTCTTGGCCTTTGCTTGTAATAATTGAAGCTTTATACTTTGCCATTTTGTCCTCCTTAATAATAATTATTGAAATCTATAGTCAACTCATTAATGGTAGCTAAGTTACCACCAACTAAGTCTGTATTGTTGACTATATCTAATGTGTTACCATCATAAATATTATAGCTGGCACTGCAGCAGTTATATCTAGTAGATACTGATTTTACTGCTTGATAATATTTCAAATTCTTGCTTTTAGAGATTGAAATATTATCAAGAATTGACCTAGCATTTTTAATGTTATTAATAACATTCTTAATCTTGTCTATACTTTCAAGGTTGATGTTATCGCCACTATTAATTCTAATGTAGAAGTGATAAGGTTCTCCACCATACTGATACCATTCCTTCAGCTGAACACCACTATAAATAGCAGATAGCACATCTTCGACTGACTTAGTAGTGCCATTGTGCATATACCATAATAATGTGCCTTTAATAATGCTTACTTTCTGCTCTCTGGTTAAGTCTGAACTGTAATATTGAGAACGAAGTTCGGCTGCTAGAACATCAAGTAATTCTTCGTCAAGATTGTCAATATTAGAAGTAATAGCAACTCTATCTAGATTATTGTAAAGTTGTTCAATAGCTTTGCTGAGAGCATAGCTTATACATTCACTTTCTACGCTCTGATAAGATTGAGGCAAAATACTGTATAAATCTGATTGCTTAATATACTGCATTTACTCAACTCCTTTGTAAACAACTGTTTTCTTAACTAGGCTAGCCACATTACTAGCAGGAACAGTAAAAAATTTGAATGGATCTAATATTTCCACCCTAGAAGCACCGGCATTCATCATTTTTTGAATAAGCAGTGATGGATTAATGTCTTTTGCGATTTTTGAACTCTGTTCAAGCACATAGTCATCAACTGCTTTGGCAACTTTGGTTTTAATGATGCTTTCTTGATTTCTGTTATCAGATGATATGTAATAGTTGCAATTAATCTGATAGTCAAGTGTTGTAGCACCTTGAACGATAACTCTATCTGTAAGAGGTTTTACATTACCTTCATCAAAAAATGTTTGTAAAGCTTTTATTTCATCAAAAGTTGGCACTCTACCATTAGTCATTAAAATAGTAATATATACAGTAGCAGAACTATCTGTAAGTATTTCAATGTCTGATATGTCAGAGTTAAATGTTTTTGCATGATAAATATAAGCGTCAGCATGACCTGCTACTGAATAAGAAGATGGTGCCAAATAAATTCGTTCTGCTAAGCTATCATCACTTTCTATTTCTGCACCACCAACTGAAGTAAATACATTTTCGACCGAATCTATGTAAGGAAGCTGATCAACTAATACATTAATCTCGCCTGCTAAAAAACCATTTGACTTTTCGCCTGGTTCTGTGCAAGTAAGTTTTGCTTTAACATTTGTAGTTCCTACCGGTACAACTATGTCCTCTGTTGTTGACCAATAGCAAGTAAAATCACCGGTTGAAACTCTAGTATCAGCTGGAATTGTTAAGACCTCATTTCTAGCTTGACTAAGATAAAACCTAACATCAACGGTGGACGGCTTAGCTCCTAGTCTTTTAACACCTTTCAAAGCGCCGATATTGTCAAGGAAATTTCCATAACTATATTTAAGTAGGTTCTGCTTTCCTGCTCTATCTACAAGCTGGAAAGCTTGGAAAATTGGTAAAGCACAAGCATATAACATTAATCTAATAGGATTATCAGCTTCAAGTGTTGTTCTGCTACCGGTGACTTCTTCATATTTTGCTAGATAATTATTAACCATTGTAGTTTTTAAGTCTTCAACAGATAAGCTATCAACAAAACTTATGTCAGGCAATTCAGGCAATCTGTTACCACTCATAATCTACCTCCTCATCCAATTCATCAATAATGTCCTCTACTTCTTCTTTTTCTATCAAGCGAACTAAAGCGAGTGGATTGAAATTATTATCGTTCGTAAATTCTACACTATCAACAGTAACTTCATTTTCGTATTCATCTACTGCTTCCATCACTGCTACTGAATAAGAATTTTCTGCTGCTATTGCAGGCATATCGACTGCACTATAATCTACACCGTAACCTCTTGCGAATGGCATTGTTCCTTTTGGCGTTGTCAAAAGTTTGGTTAATCTTTCTTTGATTTTTTCATTATTATAATTAATCGAAACATTCATAATCCTATAACCTACCTTGCATATTCAACAAATGTTAAGTTCATAGTCATTTTGCTAACTTTTCCGTTCTTATAAATTACATCCCATGTATCACTCATTTGTGAGACATAGAATTTGTTATGACTTAATTTTCTGCCACCAATAACTAAATATTCTGTGCTACCATTATCAATACAAGATTTAATTTTACTTCTCATTTTGACTGGTGATACTCCTAAACCAGCATCAACTACTATCGTCATAGTTATCTGCATAGACGAAGGACCAAGGAACTCAGCCTGTGGTCTTCTGTACTGCACACTATGGTCTGACCATCTGCCGGATATAGTTTCGTTTAAATCTGAGAATGTTAAAACTTTTTTGCTTGATACCGAAAAAACTATTTGCTTACCGAAATTTCCTATTTTACTCATCTTGAATCAGCTCCACTTTCTTAGCTTTTATTGATAGTTTTCCACTTATTTTGTCATAAGATATATTAGTATCATCGTCAAAGTAAAAGCCGAAAACATCTTTATTAAACTTTTTAGGAACTTCATCACCTTGACCTCCCCAAATTTTACCTAGTACCAATTTGTTATTGCCGTCTGTAATTACTGCTACAATGTCATCCACATCCGGCACGCTAAAGATAGTACCTAAAGATAATAGTGGTAACTTGTCTGTAGTGTTGTTATCGCTTGTGTGCGAAAAATAAACGCTAACTGTACCTTCGTCATAATTGACTGACGATACTTTTCCAAATTCTAACTTGGCCATTAGTTACCACCTCTTCAATGCACTTAATCTTTGTTGTATCCTTCTTGCTTCAATTTCCATTGTGTAACCACTATCTGCATCATAATTGTGCGTAACTTTATTCACATAATATTTATCGTCTAACGCTCCAAAGCCATATAATCTTATGCAACTTGTAGCAATAATTCGTGTATTGCCAGGAATAGTAAAGGTTACTACTGTCATATTCTTGTTTGCTTCATTAACACTTGCTGCACCTTTAATGTGCCCTTCTTCAACACTGTCACATTGCCCAATATCGTTCATAATTTCGGGCTTGGCAATAAATTTATGCCAATATTTTGTTGTCGAAGTAGTAGTTTTAGTTCTTTTTGATGACGAACTTTTGACTTTTTTCTTAGTCTCAATAGAAAATTTATAGCCGGTATATTGCATAATGAGCTCTATGTCAGCGTTAAAGTACTCGTCAAT
>OGFG01002146.1_pt1 | contig 17165 bp, 20 predicted proteins | sample 1570761 | NCBI WGS metagenome assembly OGFG01 (sample SAMEA2581938, study PRJEB24529) | metagenome | biome: Human gut stool | place: China | collected 2011 | reverse complement strand
CAGTCGCAACCCTTCAGACAGGTAAAGAAGGACGTTCTTATACTAAGGTTATCAAAATGGTTAAGTCTCCGAAAACTGGTGCTTACGTTTTTGATGAACAAATGGTTCCTAACGAAAAAGTACAGGACTTCTTCAAGAAATAATTTATCTTTTGAGATATAAAATGCTAAATAAAAGTTCCTTTCATTTAAATATGGAAGGAACTTTTTTTGTGTGAAAGCGAGAATAGTTATATCTTTGTGTCAGAAACTGATAAAAGTAAGTTGTATGGGATTTTTTAGTTTTTTCTCAAAGGAAAAAAAAGAAACATTAGACAAAGGATTGTCTAAGACCAAAGAAAGTGTATTTGGAAAAATAGCACGTGCGGTGGCTGGAAAATCAAAGGTGGATGACGAGGTGCTGGACAATCTGGAAGAAGTGCTTATTACGTCTGATGTGGGAGTAGAAACTACGCTGAACATTATCAAGCGCATTGAAACCAGAGTGGCAAAGGATAAGTATGTGAATACACAGGAGCTGAACAATATCCTTCGTGAGGAGATTGCGGCGTTGCTGATGGAAAACAATACGGTGGATGCTGCCGATTTTGATGTGCCTCAGGATAAGACTCCTTATGTGATTATGGTGGTAGGCGTGAACGGAGTAGGAAAAACGACGACTATCGGTAAGCTGGCTTATCAGTTTAAAAAAGCCGGGAAAAAGGTCTATCTGGGTGCCGCAGATACTTTCCGTGCCGCAGCTGTAGAACAGCTTGACATCTGGGGAGAACGTGTGGGTGTACCGGTAATAAAACAGAAAATGGGAGCTGACCCTGCTTCAGTAGCTTTTGATACGCTGAGTTCTGCCAAGGCTAATAATGCTGACGTGGTAATCATTGATACGGCAGGACGTTTGCACAATAAGATTGGTTTGATGAACGAGCTGACAAAAATCAAGAACGTGATGAAAAAGGTGGTACCCGATGCACCTCATGAAGTGTTGCTGGTACTGGACGGCTCTACCGGGCAGAATGCATTCGAACAGGCCAAACAGTTTACTTTGGCTACAGAAGTAACCGCCATGGCTATCACCAAACTTGACGGAACAGCCAAGGGTGGAGTAGTGATTGGAATTTCCGACCAGTTTAAGATTCCGGTGAGATACATCGGTCTGGGAGAAGGTATGGAAGACCTGCAGATATTCCGTCGCCGTGAGTTCGTAGATTCATTGTTTGGCTCAACCACTGAAAAATGAGAAAGAATACAATCGATATAATTACTTTAGGATGCTCGAAAAATCTGGTAGATTCCGAAAAGCTGATGAAGCAGCTGGAAGCTAATGGATACAAGGTGACACATGACAGCGACCATCCGCAGGGAGAAGTTGCCGTTATCAATACGTGTGGCTTTATTGGCGATGCCAAAGAGGAATCTATCAACATGATTCTGGAGTTCTGTCAGGCAAAGGAAGAAGGACGCTTGAAGAAACTTTATGTAATGGGCTGTTTGTCGGAACGTTACCTGAAGGACCTGCAGATGGAAATTCCGCAGGTCGACAAATTCTATGGGAAGTTCAACTGGAATGAACTTTTGGCCGATTTAGGAAAGGCCTATCATTCTGAATTTGCCATTGAGCGTCATCTGACGACTCCGAAGCATTATGCATACCTGAAAATATCAGAAGGTTGCGACCGCAAGTGTTCTTATTGCGCCATTCCTATCATTACCGGTAAACATGTGTCTCGTCCTATGGAAGAAATTCTGGACGAAGTGCGCTTGCTGGTTTCCGAAGGGGTGAAAGAATTTCAGGTCATTGCACAGGAACTGACCTATTACGGAGTGGATTTGTATAAAAAACAGATGTTGCCGGAGCTGATAGAGCAGATGGCACATATACCGGGTGTGGAATGGATTCGTCTGCATTATGCTTATCCCGCTCATTTCCCGGAAGATTTGTTCCGCGTGATGCGTGAAAACGATAATGTATGTAAGTACATGGACATTGCCTTGCAGCATATCAGCGATAACATGCTGCAAAAGATGCGTCGCCATGTGACGAAGGCAGAAACCTATCAGCTGATAGAGAAATTCCGTAAGGAAGTGCCTGGCATTCATTTACGTACTACATTGATGGTAGGTCATCCAGGTGAAACGGAGCAGGATTTTGAGGAACTGATGGAATTTGTCCGCACGGCACGTTTTGACCGTATGGGGGCATTTGCTTATTCGGAAGAAGAAGGAACTTATTCTGCCAAGCATTATAAGGATGAGATTCCGCAGGAAGTCAAGCAGCAGCGTTTGGATGCATTGATGGAATTGCAGCAGGAAATCTCTGCCGACTTGTCTCATCGCAAGATTGGACAGGAATTCAAGGTAATCATCGACCGCAAGGAAGGCGATTACTATATCGGCCGTACACAGTTTGATTCACCGGAAGTCGATCCGGAGGTGTTGATAAAAGTGGAAAATCACCGCTTGAGAATCGGCAGTTTCCATCGGGTAAAAGTGTACGATGCAGATGATTTTGATTTGTATGCTACAATCGTAAAATAAAATGACAAATAAGGAATTCATAGAAGAATTGTCCCGCCGTCTGGATAAAACCGAGAAAGATACAGCCTCCTTGGTTAGTTCTTTCACGGAGTGCTTGTCGCAGACATTGCAGGAAGATAAGATAGTGAATTTGCAAGGCTTCGGTTCCTTTGAGGTGAAAAAGAAAATGGAACGTATTTCTGTGAATCCTGTCACTAAGCAGCGCTTTTTGGTGCCTCCCAAATTGGCGTTAGCTTTTAAGCCAAGTGCTGTTTTGAAAGAAAAGTTTAAAAACATTTCATCGGATGAGTGATAAAATAACTTTACAGGAACTTGTGGAGTCATTTGCCCGGAAATGCCAGTTGGACCCTGCAGAGGCTGCATTGTTTGTGAAGGAGTTCTTGAATTTGATTGAAGAAGCCTTGGCAAGAGACAAGTACGTAAAGGTTAAAGGATTAGGTACTTTTAAGCTTATAAACATTGAAGCTCGAAAAAGTGTAGATGTAAATACAGGGGAGTCGATAGAGATAAAGGAGCACACACGTGTGTCTTTTGTTCCGGAAACTGGATTGAGGGACTTGATAAATAAACCTTTTGCGCATTTTCAGTCTGTTCTGCTTAATGATGATGTGCATTTTGAAGACCTTCCCGATGAAGGCAGTGTATCGGAAGTAAACGAGGAAGGAGAAGAGATTTCAGAAGCCATTTCGGATGATGAAAAGGATGGCTTACCGGAAACGGAAGAGATGCTTTCGGAAGCTGAAACTGGTATTGCCGCTACTGTATTAGTAGAGGAAGAACAAAAGAATGAAGTGGTGGAGGATACTGAACAAGTAACTGTAGTACAAGAGGATGCGCCTTCGGATGAAACAACAGCTTCTACAGAAGCTGGTACTGGGATAAAAGAACCGGCTGAAGAGAAAAAGAATATACCCTGGTGTATGATTGCTTCCATCTTGCTGGTGGGTATTTTTATAGGAGGAATCGTGACATGGGTATTGACCTCGGGCCGACGGTATATTCCGGAACAAGTGGTAGAGAAACTGATGAATGAAACGCAGAAAACGCCTGCGCCTGTGGTTCCGGACTCCTTGCAGGTGGCTGATACTTTAGTTGTAAAAAAAGATTCTTCTTTGGTACAGAAGAAGGATACCTTGAAAACCGTCGCGAAGAAAGAAGAAAAAACTCCCGTAGCTTCTACGTCTGTACCGAAAAGGGAAACCTTAGCCGATACGGTTGAATACCAGATAACTGGAAATCAGGGCTCATATACCCTTAAACCAGGGGAGAGCCTGGTACGTGTGGCCCTGAAATTCTACGGAAATAAAAAACTATGGCCTTATCTGGTGAAGCACAATAAGGCTATTATCAAAAATCCGGATAACGTGCCGGTGGGTACCACAATTCAGATTCCGCAACTTACTCCTAAAAAATAACGAGAGGCCTTGTTTCAATTCAAACAAGGCCTTTTTAATTTTCTTTAGTTCAATAAGCCTTAAAAGGCGAAACCCGTCTATATTTTTTTATCAAAATTTATTGTGCCTGTTAAGGGAATACCTTAATTTTGGGGTGTCTTTTTAGATATATGTTTTGAAAGGGCATTTTTTAATGAAAAAAAAGAGAACTAAAATAGAAGAAAATTATGGCTGAAGCTATTGACATTCGTGAATTGAATGAACGAATCGAACGCCAGAGCGCGTTTGTAACAAACCTGATGGAGGGAATGAATCAGGTAATCGTAGGTCAAAAACATCTTATCGAATCTTTATTGATTGGGTTGCTTTCTGACGGACATATTCTGCTGGAAGGTGTTCCGGGATTGGCAAAGACCTTGGCAATCAAAACCCTTGCTTCATTGATCGATTCAAAATACAGTCGTGTGCAGTTTACTCCTGACTTGCTGCCGGCCGATATTATCGGTACGATGATTTACAGTCAGAAGGATGAGCAGTTCGTTGCCAACAAAGGACCGGTTTTTGCCAACTTTGTACTGGCCGATGAAATTAACCGTGCGCCGGCTAAAGTACAGAGTGCCTTGCTCGAGGCCATGCAGGAACGTCAGGTGACACTGGGTAAGCAGACTTTTGCACTTCCGAAGCCTTTCCTGGTAATGGCTACGCAGAACCCGATTGAGCAGGAAGGTACTTATCCGTTGCCTGAAGCGCAGGTAGACCGTTTCATGCTGAAGGTGATTATTGATTATCCGAAGCTGGAAGAAGAAAAGAAGATTATCCGTCAGAATATCAACGGAGAACGTACGGAAGTTCGTCCTATTTTGAAGGCTGAAGACATTATTGCTGCCCGCGAAGTGGTTCGTCAGGTATATCTGGATGAAAAGATTGAACAGTACATTGCAGATATCGTATTTGCTACCCGTTATCCGGAAAAATACGACTTGAAAGAACTGAAGGGCTTGATTGGCTTTGGAGGTTCTCCTCGTGCTTCTATCAACCTGGCACTGGCTGCACGCAGTTACGCTTTCATCAAACGTCGTGGATACGTGATTCCGGAAGATGTGAGAGCCGTGGCTCATGACGTGCTTCGTCACCGTATCGGACTGACTTATGAAGCAGAAGCTACCAACGTGACTTCTGATGAAATCGTCAGCAAGATTCTGAACAAGGTTGAAGTGCCCTGATGCGCTGATACCCGTAACGGTTACAGACGGGGAAGAGAGTCCCCGTCGGCTTTTATTCGCAGTCGGAAGGCTGCATGATTATAAATGACTAAGCTGTGTTCCTTTGGTTGCTCCAGGGGAACACGGTCAAATATTAAAGGAATGGAGACAAGTGAACTTTTAAAGCGTGTCCGTCAGATTGAAATCAAGACCCGGGGACTTTCGAGCAATATTTTTGCCGGTCAGTATCATTCGGCCTTCAAGGGGCGTGGTATGGCCTTTTCAGAGGTCCGCGAGTATCAGTATGGGGATGACGTGCGCGATATTGACTGGAATGTGACCGCTCGCTTCGACAAACCATTCGTGAAAGTCTTTGAGGAAGAACGTGAACTTACGGTCATGTTGCTGGTGGACGTGTCCAACAGTTTGGACTTTGGTACCATTCAGCAGCTGAAGAAAGAAATGGTGACGGAGATTGCGGCTACAATCGCCTTTTCCGCCATTCAGAACAATGATAAAATCGGCGTGATTTTCTTTTCCGATCGTATCGAGAAATTTATCCCTCCCAAGAAGGGTCGCAAGCATATTCTGTATATCATTCGTGAACTGCTTGATTTCAAGCCGGAAAGTCAGCGCACCAATTTGCAGTGTGCCATCGAGTACCTGACGAATGTACTGAAGAAACGCTGTACGGCCTTTATGCTGAGCGACTTTATTGACGAACGTGATTTCCAGAATGCGTTGACGATTGCCAACCGGAAACACGATGTGGTGGCTGTGCAGGTGTACGACCGTCGTATGGAAGAACTTCCGGACGTGGGACTGATGCACGTGCGTGATGCGGAAACCGGTCATGAGCAGTGGATTGATACTTCGTCGAAGGCATTGCGCAATGCACATCATGCCTGGTGGAAGGAAAAACAGCAGAAGCTGAATGACACATTTACTCACAGCAATGTGGATTCTGTATCTGTACGTACAGATCAGGATTATGTGAAGGCATTGCTGAATTTATTTGCAAAACGAAACTGACAGTTGACATGAGACATCTCTTATTATACTACTCAAAAATGATAAAGGCATGTTGCTGTGCTGTGTTGATTTTATGCTGTGCAACGGGCTTGAAAGCCCAGCAGGTGACGGTGGAAGCTACCATCGATTCCTTGCAGTTGCTCATTGGTGAGCAGGCGAAAATCAAATTGCAGGTCAGCATGGATGCCAACCAGAAATTGCGTCTGCCGTTGCTGCGTGATACGCTGGTCAGGGGAGTGGAGATTCTGGATGTGGCCAAGCCCGACACGCAGTTGCTGAACGACAACAAGCGCTGGCTGGTGTCACAAGAATATACAGTGACTTCTTTTGATTCGGCTCTGTATTATCTTCCGCCGTTTGAGGTGCTGGTCAATGACAAGGCTTACCGTTCAAAGGCCTTGGCATTGAAAGTGTATTCCATTCCGGTGGATACCTTGCACCCCGACCAGTTTTTTGGTCCGAAGTCCATTCAGGAAGTACCTCTTACCTGGGAAGACCTGGCACCGATGGTATATTCCATCCTGTTGCTGATTGCTTTGGGAGTGGTGACGGCCTTCTTTATCATTCGCTATCGTGACAATAAGCCTATCATCAAGATTATCAAGGTAGAACCTAAACTTCCGCCTCACCTGGCTGCCATGAAGAAGATTGAAACCATCAAGGCAGACAAGGTGGCCAAGCGTGAAGATCCGAAAGCTTATTATACGGAACTGACCGATGTCATCCGTATATATATAAAGGAGCGTTTCGGATTCAATGCCATGGAAATGACGTCTGCGGAAATTATCGAGCGTCTGTTGGAGGAGAAGGACAAAGAATCTATCCACGACCTGAAGGTGATGTTTGAAACAGCCGACCTGGTGAAGTTTGCGAAATATGCGCCGCTGATGAATGAAAACGACATGAACCTGGTGAATGCGGTAGATTTCATCAACCAGACTAAGATAGAGGAAGATCCGAACGCCAAGAAGGAGCCGACGGAAATCAAAGTGGAGGAGAAGCGTTCCAAACAGGGACGAATTGCCTTGCTGTGCAGCATTGCCATTACGGGTGTGGCCGCACTGATTGCTTTGTATTTGTCTGTGCGCCATATCATCGACCTCTTTTTCTAATTTAATAATGAATTGAGACTATGATTTTTGCGAATATAGAATATCTGTTTCTGCTCTTGCTGCTGATTCCGTATATCGTGTGGTACGTGATGCACCGCAAGAAGACGGAACCGACCATGCAGGTATCTACCACACGGATGTACATGCAGGCTCCGCGCAGTTGGAAGATTTATTTGCTGCATGCGCCGTTTGTGCTTCGTATCCTGACGTTTGTGATGATTGTGCTGGTACTGGCACGCCCGCAAACTACCGATAACTGGCAGAACACGGAGATTGAAGGTATTGACATCATGCTGGCGGTCGACGTGTCGACCAGTATGCTGGCTGAAGATTTGAAGCCGAACCGTATTGAAGCGGCCAAGCAGGTAGCGGCAGAGTTTATCAACGGACGTCCGAATGATAATATCGGTCTGACTATCTTTGCGGGAGAAGCATTTACGCAGTGCCCGCTGACAGTAGACCACGGAGTACTGTTGAATTTGTTCCAAAGTGTGAGCTGCGACATGGTACAGCGCGGAATGATTGAAGACGGTACAGCACTGGGTATGGGATTGGCCAACGCGGTGAGTCGTCTGAAAGACAGCAAGGCCAAGTCGAAGGTAGTTATCCTGCTGACGGATGGTGTGAACAATCGGGGAGACATTTCTCCGCTTACTGCGGCCGAAATAGCCAAGCAGTTTGGTATCCGTGTGTATACCATCGGTGTAGGAACTAACGGTACGGCACCTTATCCGATGCAGACGTACGCTGGTGTGCAATATGTACAGATGCCGGTGGAAATCGACGAACAGACCATGAGCCAGATTGCCGGAACAACTAATGGAAATTATTTCCGTGCTACCAGCAATACGAAGCTGAAGGAAGTGTACCGTGAAATTGACAAACTGGAAAAAACGAAACTGAACGTGAAGGAATTCAGCAAACGTGAAGAAGCCTATGCGGTGTTTGCACTGATTGCATTCCTGAGCATCTTGCTTGAAATTCTTTTGCGGAATACAGTTTTGAAGAAAATACCTTAAAATAAGAAGTCATGTTTCGATTTGGAGAACCTCAATATTTGTATTTACTGATCGTGCTGCCCTTGCTGGCTGTGTTCTATTTTTATTCGAACTATCGCCGTCGCAAGAAGTTGCGCGAATATGGTAGTCCGGAGTTGCTGGCACATCTTATGCCGGATGTGTCGAAATATCGTCCGGACGTAAAATTTTGGCTGACGCTTTCTGCGCTGGCCATGGTTATTTTCATGCTGGCTCGTCCGCAGTTCGGTTCAAAGATGGAAACGGTGAAGCGTCAGGGTGTGGAAACGGTGGTGGCACTGGATATTTCAAACTCTATGCTGGCACAGGATGTCACTCCTAGCCGTCTGGAAAAATCGAAGAAGCTGATTTCCCGTCTGGTAGAGACCTTCAACAACGATAAAGTGGCCATGATTGTGTTTGCAGGTGAAGCTTTCACACAGCTCCCGATTACGAGCGACTATGTATCGGCCAAGATGTTTCTGGAGACGATTTCTCCTTCCTTGATTACCACACAGGGTACGGACATCCGCGGCGCCATCGACCTGGCTATGAAGAGTTTCACTCCGAATGAAGGGGTAGGACGTGCCATCGTGCTGATTACCGATGGTGAGAACCACGAAGGAGGAGCTATCGAGGCTGCTCAGGAGGCTGCCAAGAAGGGTATGCGTGTATTTGTATTAGGAGTAGGTTTACCCGACGGTTCACCTATTCCGGTGGAAGGTACCAATGAATTCCGTCGCGATAAGGATGGTAATGTGGTAGTGACCCGTCTGAACGAGCAGATGTGTCAGGAGATTGCTAAAGCCGGAAACGGTATTTACGTGCGTGTAGACAATACCAACAATGCCGAAAGGGCACTGAATGCGGAAATAAACAAACTGGCGAAGGCGGATGTAGAGACACAGGTCTTTACGGAGTTCGACGAGCAGTTCCAGGTGCTGGCCTGGCTGGCTATTCTTTTGCTGGCTGCCGACCTGATGATTCTGAACCGCAAGAATCCGCTCTTCAAGAATGTGAAACTCTTTAAATGAAACTGGAGATGAAAGTGAAAGGATATATTCTGTGTATGTGTCTGGCCCTGACTGCCGTGGCCGGATACGGACAGAAAACAGACCGTGATTATCTGCGAAGCGGCAACAAGCTTTACAAGGACAGTTTGTTTGTCAAGGCGGAAGTAGACTACCGGAAGGCGCTGGAGCTGAATCCCAAGTCGGCCGATGCCATGTACAATCTGGGAAATGCGCTGATGATGCAGGAAAAGGCCAAAGAGGCTATGGAGCAGTTTGATGCAGCGTCTCGTTTGGAAAAGGACAAGAAGAAGCTGGCACAGATTTACCACAATATGGGAGTCATTTTGCAGTCGTCCAAACAGTTGCCGCAGTGTATTGAAGCCTATAAGCAGTCCTTGCGCAACAATCCGAAGGATAATGAAACCCGCTACAACCTGGCACTGGCGCAGAAGCAGTTGAAAGATCAGCAGCAGAACCAGCAGAATCAGGACCAGCAGCAAAACAAGCAGGACCAGAAGCAGGATGACAAGCAGCAGAACAAGGACCAGCAAGACCAGAACAAGAAAGAACAGCAGCAGAATCCGCAGCAACAGCAGCAAAACCAGAACCAGATGTCGAAGGAAAATGCCCAGCAGTTGCTCAACGCCGTGATGCAGGACGAAAAGAACGTGCAGGATAAGGTGAAGAAGCAGATTCAGGTGCAGGGACGCAAGCTGGAAAAAGACTGGTAAGGCTGGAAGCAATGAAGAACAAATGAATAATTATAAATAACAGAATAATGCGAAAGATAATATTCTTACTTTTTACGATACTTGCGGCGTGGCAGGTGAAAGCTGCCGACAAGGTACGCTTTGTGGCAGAAGCTGCCGACGTGGTGGTAAGCGGTGACCAGGTGCGCCTGGTATTCACGGTCAATTCGCAAGACATCAAGGATTTCCGTGCTCCTTCCATCAAGGGCTTTGACGTGCTGATGGGACCGAGCCGCTCTCAGCAGAGCAGTATTCAGATTATCAACGGAAAGCGTACATCGAACAGTTCTACGGCGTTCACTTATATCCTCTTGGCAGGAAATCCTGGTACGTATACCATTCCGGCAGCCAGTGTAGAGGTAAATGGAGAGAAAGTCTTTTCCAATGCCATTTCCATCAAGGTGCTTCCGCAGGACCAGACCTCGGGGAATAGTGGCAACAACGGAGGAGGCAGTGCTTCTTCTTCACGCAGCCAGGCAGCAGGTAGCCGTATCTCAGCCAATGATTTGTTTATCACGGCTACAGCCAGCAAGACCACCGTACACGAGCAGGAAGCCATTCTGCTGACTTATAAGGTATATACCGTGGTGAATCTGCGTCAGTTGTATGGCAAGATGCCCGATCTGAAGGGTTTCCATACGCAGGAGGTAGAATTGCCGCAGCAGAAGACTTTCACACTGGAACATTATAAAGGACGGAACTACAATACGACTGTATGGAGTCAGTATGTGCTGTTCCCGCAACAGACGGGTAAACTGGAAATCCCTTCCATTACATTTGATGGGGTGGTTGCCCAGCAGACCATTTCGGACGACCCGTTTGATGCTTTCTTCAATGGCGGAGGATACGTGGAAGTGAAGAAGAAAATTACGACTCCGAAAGTAGTGATTAACGTGCAGCCGCTTCCTGCCAAACCGGCCGGATTCTCTGGAGCAGTGGGTGAGTTTAAACTGGCATCGTCTATCAATGCGACTGACGTAAAGACCAACGATGCTGTGACTATTAAACTGACACTGAGCGGTACAGGAAACATGAAGCTTATCGGTACACCGGAAGTAAAATTCCCGCAGGATTTCGAAATCTATGACCCGAAAGTGACCGATGATTATAAGCTGACCAACAGCGGACTGACGGGTACGAAGACATTCGAATACCTGGCGATTCCGCGTCATGCCGGCAACTTTACGATTCCGGCAATAGAATTTACCTACTTTGACCTGAAGAGCAACAGCTACAAGACCCTGAAAACAGAGGCTTACAACCTGAAGGTTGCCAAAGGACAGGGAAATGCCGATCAGGTGATTTCAGACTTCACCAACAAGGAGAGCGTGAAGATGCTGGGTAAGGATATCCGCTTCATTAAGTTGGGCGATTCTTCACTTCGTCCGAAGGGAGACTTCTTTTTCGGTACCGTGGGATATTACTTGTGCTATCTGATTCCGTTGCTGCTGTTCGTTGTCTTTGCAGTGATTTATCGCCAGAAAGCCCTTGAAAATGCCAACGTGGCGAAGGTGAAGACCAAGAAAGCCAACAAGGTGGCTACCCGCCGTATGAAACTGGCTGGTAAGTTGCTGGCAGAAAACAAGAAGAATGAGTTCTATGACGAAGTGCTGAAGGCTTTGTGGGGATACATCAGCGACAAGCTCAGTATTCCGGTATCTCAGCTGTCGAAAGACAACATTGAAGCCGAACTGACCAACTACGGTGTGCAGGAAGCCTTGATTGCCGAGTTCATCGGTGTGCTCAACGAATGTGAATATGCACGTTATGCTCCGGGCAACGAGAACGAGGCGATGGACAAGGTATATTCCGCTTCTGTGGAAGTCATCAGTAAAATGGAAAACAGTATCAAACATTAAAACGGATAGGAGAGCAGACTAAATATGAAGAAATTATCTTTATTATTGATAGGCCTGATTGGGTATATTCAGTTTGCCGTGGCAGCTACCACAAAAGCGGAAGCTGACGAAGCATACCAGAAGGAAAAGTTCAGCGAGGCAGCGTCCTTGTATGAAGAAATCCTGCAGACGCAGGGGGAATCGGCCGACATCTATTATAATCTTGGAAACGCGTACTTCAAGCTGAAGAATACGGCCAAGGCAGTGCTCAACTACGAACGGGCCCTTCTCCTGAATCCGGGAGATGCGGATATCCGTTTTAATCTGGACATGGCACGCAGCAAGACGGTGGACAAGATTACGCCTACTGCCGAGGTGTTCATCGTGACATGGTATAAATCGCTGGTCAATATGATGAGCGAACAGAGCTGGGGATATGTGGGAATTTTCTCGTTTATCCTTTTGCTGATAGGAGTATCTTTTTATATCTTCGGCAACCGCCTTTGGATAAAGAAGGCCGGATTCATCGGAGCGGTGGTATTCCTGATTGTGACAGTGTGCAGCAATATTTTTGCCAGTGAGCAGAAAGCGGAGCTGGTAGACCGTACGGGAGCCATTGTGATGGAGCCGACAATCAATGTCAAGAGTACGCCGAACGAAAGCGGAACCGACTTGTTTGTGTTGCATGAAGGCACGAAAGTCTTCATCGAGGACAATTCGATGAAAGGCTGGAAGGAAATCCGTCTGGAAGACGGCAACAAAGGCTGGGTGAAGACGGAAGCAATTGAAATCATTTAATTCAGATAAGCATAAATGGCAGACATACAGCAACTCATAGAGGCCGACAAGGCTTTGCTACTTTCTCTTAACGGAAGCGACTCCTTGTTCTGGGATGGATTCATGTGGACAGTGACAGACACTAGGACATGGATTCCGGCCGTACTGGTGTTGCTGTATGTCGTGTTTAAGAATAACCGTGTGCCGCAAGGAATAGTCATCACGCTGATGTTTGCTTTGTGCGTTACGCTGGCCGATCAGTTTGCGTCGGGACTCTGCAAGCCTTATTTTGCCCGTTTTCGTCCCACTCAGGACCCTGAACTGATGTACCTGGTGCAGACGGTGAACGACTATCGGGGAGGCTTGTATGGATTTATCTCCAGCCATGCCGCCAATACCTTTGCCGTAGCGATGTTTGCTTCGTTGCTGGTGCGCTATCTGCCTTTCACCTGCATGATGTTTCTGTGGGCAATGATTCCCTCGTACTCACGTATGTATTTAGGTGTCCATTATCCCGGCGATATTTTGTGCGGGGCAGTGGCCGGATCGGTTGTCGGTGTGCTTGTGTACCTGCTGTACGCACGTCTGCGCAAGAAATTCTTCGATTGTCCGCAGTATATCTCCACCCAATACACCAAGGGCGGATATACCAAGGATGACATATCCATTCTGCATGCCACACTGCTACTGACTTATCTCTATGCGATAATCGGAGGAATGATAGTGGCAAAAGGTCTGCATTTCTGACCAGAAAGTAAGATATTTTCGAAAAAAAACAGTTGGAAAGTTTGTGCTGTCACAATCTTTTGCTATATTTAAATCGATATTAAAAACAACATTTTGTCTAACACTTAATTATGACTACTATGAACAGAACAATAACCTTTAACGAACTTCGTAAAATCAAAGATTCTTTGCCCACGGGAAGCATGCATCGCATTGCGGATGAGTTGAATCTCAGCGTGGAAACGGTGCGTAATTTCTTTGGCGGACATAACTTCAAGGACGGAAAAAGCGTAGGTATCCATCTCGAACCAGGGCCTGACGGCGGACTGGTGATGCTTGACGATACTACGGTACTCGATAAGGCAATAGCCATTCTGAAGGAAGAACAACGCGCTTGATATAAGATAAGGGCTGTAACAAGAGAGTGGGAGAGTATCCGTTCCTGTTACGGCCCTTATTGTTTATTCGATAATATGATATTAACTTAAAAATGCAGAAGCCATGGAAGAAAAACTTGTAACACTGGCCATTCTTACTTATTCTAAAGCCCAGATTCTAAAGAATGTGCTTGAAAATGAAGGAATTGAGGCTTGCATCCATAATGTCAACCTGATTCAGCCTGTCATTTCTTCGGGCGTGAGAATACGCATCCGCGAAAGTGATCTGCCCAGGGCATTGAAAATCATTGAAAGTTCTGCGTGGTTGGCCGAAGATGTGGTCAATGAGGAAAAAACGGAAGAAAAGCATGGCAAGCAGGTGCTGATACCGGTCGACTTTTCCGATTATTCGATGGCTGCCTGTGAATTCGGTTTCAATTTTGCAGCCAAGATGCAGGCAGAAGTAGTGCTGATGCACGTGTTTTTCAGTCCGGTATACATGCCGAGTTTGCAGTATGCGACAGAAAACTACGGGTTGCCGATGGAACATGAACTGGGCATCAAGAGCATGCTCGATAGTATCCATGAACAACTTAATAATCTGATAAACAGTATTAAAGAACGGATTCAGAAAGGAGAACTTCCTGATGTGAAGTACACCTGCACTCTAAAAGAAGGTGTACCGGAAGAAGAAATCCTGCATTATGCCCGCGAGGAAAAGCCGCTCATAATCATTATGGGAACGCGCGGAAAAGGTGAGAAGGAAATGGATCTTATCGGTAGTGTAACGGCCGAAATCATCGACCGTAGTCCGGTATTTGTCTATGCCATCCCCAAAAATGCACAGAAGAAAAACTTCGATGAAATCCATAAGGTGGCATTCTTTACCAGCTTTGACCAGCGCGACTTGATTGCATTCGACTCACTGGTAACGACTTTCAAGGATTATCATTTTGAAGTATCGTTCATCCATCTGAGCGACAATGCGCAGAAGCGTACGTGGAATGAAATCAAGCTGGTGGGCATCCAGGAATATTTCAAGAAGCAATATCCGCAGCTGACAATTGATTACGACATGTTGGGCGGAGAAAGTCTGCTCAGCAATTTGGACGAATATGTCAAGGAGAAAGGCATTGACGTGCTGTGTCTGTCAAATTACAAGCGGAACGTCTTTGCACGTTTGTTTAATCCCAGCATTGCCCGTCGGATGATTTTCCATTCCAACACGCCGATTTTGGTGATTAAATAAAGTTTTGTCTTAGAAAAACGAATTCTCAGGGGGGCCGTTCCCATCTTGTATGGATTCGGCCCTTGTTCTTATGATTTGCAGAATCGGCAATATCAAGCCCTAAGAACGAATAAAAATGGTTTTTTAGATCATCTGTTTATTGATGTATAGAATCGTGCGAATAAGGCCTCAAAAAACGCAAGTACATTCATATCAAAACGCCTTTGCGTTTCAAACCAAACGTCCTTGTGTTTAACTCAAACGCACTTGCGTTTAAATCAAAACGCTTAGGCGTTTTCCTTTAAATATACTTACGTTTTTTGATAAACGTATAATGAATATAATCCGTATTATGTTTAATTAGAAAAATAGCATTCTCTCCTATTCGTGTAAGCATCCGATTTCCTCATCTTTATTAAACATTTTATCCATAATATCTTTGTCCTTCACAAAAGTATAGGAAATAATTAAATATTGGAAGGATAAAAAATTTATGGCATTATCACACTCAGAAGCTCAGGTTCTTTATGCACGATATTTGAAGAGTGGAATGACACTTGAAAAGTTTTGCAAACTTCACCAAGTTCCTTATTGGGATTTTTCTGACTGGATTAACCAATGGGAAAAATTATATGGAGCAAAGTACGTTGAGAATTCTACGACAATCCAGTATAAGCAAGAAAGGAAACTTTTTTCAAGTGAAAATCCGTCTTTTTCTTCAAATGCTCAAAAAATATTTCCAATAGAATTTGTAGAAAACAACTCACCTCTACATTTCCCTAATGAACATCCTAGTTTCAATGTTGACCTGGAACTCCCTAAACCTGGAACTATTATAAAAGGTGCCAAACTTACTTTCCCAAGTGGTATGACTGTTAATATACCGCGCATTACAATCAAAGGATTAGTATTAATAGCGATTATGTATGAAGGAAACTGTACTGGGATTGAATAAAGATATGAAATTCTATTTCTGTCCAGAATATGTAAACATGCAGAAGGGCATAGACAGTCTTTGTGGATTTATACGAAGTAATCTAATGCGTGATCCGTTTTCTAATGAGGTATTTATATTTATGGGAAGAAATAAGAAGCAGATAAAGATATTAAGATGGGATGAAGATAAGTTTATACTTTATACAGTTAAGCTATATAATAAAAAAAGATTTACCCCTTATTATAATCCTAGAAAAAACAATTATTATTTAGAATGGAAACAAATTTGTAGCCTTTTATTTTCCATATAAGGAAATTTTTTGATTAAAAATTTCCTTATATGGAAATTTTTGGGTGTTTTAGTATGTATGTCAAATTTGTCTCATTTTGTGCATTAATATATAAAGTCTATTTTTAGTGCATGAAAAGAAACCATTTAAACGATTTCCTTGTAGAACAAATAAAAAATAAAGACTCTCAAATTGAAGGTCTCAATCAACTTATTTCCAGCCTTATCGAAAAAATCGAATCACTGGAAAAGAATATCTGTTCGTATGAAAATCTTGTGAAAGAACTTCGTGATACTATAAATCTACTCAATAAGAGATTATATGGGTCAAAAAGCGAAAAATCTCACTCAGAGAACTCAGAAAGGAAGTATAATGGTGAAAAACTAAGTTCCAAGGGAACTTATCCCAAAGAAAAAATTGAAGAAAAACCGGATAAAAAGTCGAACCCTCGTAAAGCTTATAAACGCCCAGAAAGACGTACATACGACGATATAGAAGAGAAAATAGAAATACTTGAACCGGATGCTGAAGAATTAATAGGAGCAAAATTTGTTCGCTCTGAAAATCATTCCGCTTATATATGATTCCGGCGAAAATTGTAAAAGTAATCTATGACAGAAGGATTTATGCAAAAGACGGGCATTTAATTATGCCTAAACTTCCTTATACTCCAGAAGAATTTTACAGAAGGCACGCAGATCCGTCATTGATGGCTGGTATCCTTACAAATAAATTCCTATATCATTTACCTATACATCGCCAGTTAAATATGTTTGTAAATGCCGGAGCTAAAATCGCGCGTTCAACTTTATATGACTGGTGTGGTACAGCTATTGATGCTCTTGAAGGACTTTATTATTCCATCAGGTCAGAGGTTTTAAAAGGTAACTACACTACTGTCCCGTAAAAGTGGATAAATAGTTCTTTGAAATTATTGAAATATA
>OGFG01002144.1_pt1 | contig 17180 bp, 9 predicted proteins | sample 1570761 | NCBI WGS metagenome assembly OGFG01 (sample SAMEA2581938, study PRJEB24529) | metagenome | biome: Human gut stool | place: China | collected 2011 | reverse complement strand
CACAGAATCCTTTTGGAGATAAATATTCACACCAGCCAACGGCAATCCTTTTTCCCCATCAGTCACAATGCCATTTGTCTACGCATTAGAAACAACTGCACAGCAGAATGTTATGAACAGTACTATACATCGCTTCATAATCCATGTATATATAATTAAACTTTGGATGAGAATAAGCTTTTTTACGGCCTCTCCCTTCAAAGATACAAAAAACCGCTTCAACAATGTACAAAAACAAGATAAATGTGGCAAACAAAACAAATAGCTCAGAGCTTGTTTCCCCTTACATAGGCTTCCTTTCCATTTTCTGTACGGAGTTATCAGCGCCTATCGGCCGTGATGCGCTCTGCCAACGGCCGTCAACCACTCGACTAACGACCGTCAACAAGGTGCTTCATAACCGTTGAACACCTATTATACTCATAGTTTCCCCATACTGTGCACCTATCTTATTCCTATTATGAGCCCAGCTGCAGTCTATCGGTAAACGGTCTTTTACGAAGTTAATACCGTGTTTACACGAAACGCTTATCGTGTAAACAAGATATTTGCAAAATGCTGCACATTCTATTAATACACTAACAAACAAGATATTAACTTACCTTCCGGCGTATTTCCGCTGTGGAAGCAAAAGTTGCTTCCACCTTTTTGAGTTGCTTCCACAGCACTTGTAATGCCGATGAATAAAGGGATGCAGGAAGTAGGTGGAAGTGTGGAAGCAGAAATGATAAAACTAAGCAGAGATAATTTTCCCTTAAAAGCAATAAAACTCCAGAATCTGCTGGAGCAAAGCATCCTGCTTTCCCAGACCTTTTTCCAACTCCACACTTTTCAGGTTATAGAGTTGTGCCAGCAAAGCTGACGACTGCTTCTCGCAAAGACGGGAATCATGTACCTGCTCCATCCAGCAGACGGTCTCTCCCCAAACATCTACCGAAAGATGTGACAAGACTTCTGTCGGGGCTCCCCCCTTCTCCACCTTACGGAAGATTTCGACCAAAGCACACAACAAGCTGGACATTATCTGTTTACAACGGGAATGGGAACGGGATTCCCGGTTTCTGAAACGTAGCAGGAAATAGTACCCCAGCCATAAATAAACGGTGGTGACTTCTGCATGGATTTTCTCTATCCTCTTCCAATGCGCAACCAAGGCAGCATCAATTTCTTCCAGAATCGCATCCGTATCATCTTCTATGTAGTATTTCTGCGCAAGACACTCTATCACGCACCCCCATTTCGCCATATCCACACACTCTTGCGTACGCCCCATCCATACATGGGCTTCCTCCAACATCCGGAATGCTTTTTCTCCACATTCCGGAGAATCATAAAACCGATACTGACGAAACAACAGAAGAGACTGACATAATAACTCATCCAAAGAGTACTCCGCACTTTCCATATTTAAAATTCAAGTATCCATTCAGGTAACAAAATCAAGCAAAAGTAATCATTTCCTAAGAAAATCACGCTGTTTCAGCACAAAAACCGGCAGGAAAAAGAAGATACCGATGACGGACATCACCAGTCCGCCAATGGTACCCGCCGCCAATGGAAACCAGAAAGCCTCCTTGTCCTCACCTATCATGAAAGGGATAAATCCCAGAATGGTAGAAACTACCGTGAGGAAAATAGGAACGACCTTCGCATTCCACGCCTTGACGTAGGCACGAAGAGCGGAAAGACGGGGGAAACGACGTCGGATGCTGTTGTACTCGTTCAGGACATAGATGCTGGCATTCACCGTGATGCCACACAGCAGGACGAACGAGGCAAAACCGCCCTGGTCGAAGTTCAGCCGGAACCAATAGAAAGTAAGAAATACCCCGATATAAGAAACCGGAATCACAAAGATGATGGCAAGCGGCTGCTTCAGGGAGTTGAACAGAACGCTGGTCGTAAAGAAGATGATGGCTATCACCACCAGCAGAAGCTGGTATTGGCGGTTGTCCTTCTCGCCCCATGACCAACTGTTGCTGTCCGACTCGGCTGTATAACCCATCGGCAACAGTTTGTTGAACTCCTCCAGGTCACGTTTCTGTATCTTGTTGCCCATCTCATTGGAGCCGATATATTCGTATTGCAGGCAGAGGCGGTACTGCTGGTTTTCTTTGGCAATCTCCTGCGGCATCTGTCCCTTTTCCACAGTAGTCAGTTCGGAAAGCTTGTAATGCTTGCCGTTTCCTACTCCATAGGGGAAGAACAGCATCGCCCAGATGTCATATTCGGCAGACTGGCGGGAAGAGAGCTTGATTTTCTCCGTTCCCTGCTCGGCCGCTACCGATCCAATCTCCAGATTCTTGCCGAAGATGGGGCGCACCGCAGAGAAAAGCACTTGCGCGTCGATGCCCTCTTGCGCCATGCGCTCCTTGTTCAGGTTGAAGTAGAATTCCTGATAGTCATCCTTCCACCAGGAGAACTCCGAATTGATGAGCACTTCCTTGATACGCCGGTGCGTCAGCAGCTTGGCCTTCAGCTTCTCCGCCCACTCATAGAGTTCGTCGTAGTTGTAGCCGTACATCCTGATGCGGTAGGAGCCGGCACTCTCGCGGACGTCATTACTGAACCCCTGGTCCTGCAATCCGTAGATGCCCCAGCTGCCGCCTCCCAGTTCCAGTGCCTTGCTTATCATATTGGCTTTCAATGTATAGGGAAAACCGCTGTTCCGGGCTTCCTTCTTGAAATAAATCTGCATACTGGCACGCCGGGGGCTGTAGATGGAAGTATGAAACTGCCTGATTTCCTTGAACCGGCTGAGGTAGGTCTCCATACGTTTCATCAAAGTGTTCATCTGCTCGAGGGTGCTGCCATTGGGAAGGTTGGCGTTGGCATAGAGCACCACCTCCTCATTACGGGTGAAGTAACTGCCTTCGTACACCTTCTGTATGAAAAGCCGCAAGCTGCCGCCCAGCACCTTGTCCACAACGGGTTTCACCGACTCCTTATAGGTATCCGAACCGAATACCTTATTGTAAGCAGCTTCCCATTTTCCCCCTCCTTCCAGTTTGTCGGGCAACAGAAAAACGGGCAGACCGAAACCCAACAGCAACAGCAGGCATACAGCCCAGCGCCAACGGCACAGAAAACGGATGAGAACAGAGTAGCAGCGGGAGAAATAAACGGGGAAACGTCTGAAAATCCGTCCCGACCTTGTTTTGAATGTTTGCGTCAGCCCCGGCAAGACAAGACGCCTCTTCTTTCCCGTAATCCGCCTCACCAGTCCTATCTTCTCAATCATCGACGGAACAAAAAACAATGCCACCATCAAGGAAACAGCCAGATTGATGATCACTACCGCTGCAAAGTCCTGCAGGTTGAGCCGTATCCTCTCGTCAAGGAAGAAAATGATAACAAGCGCACCCATCGTAGTGAGGGTTGCCGCCAACACCGACAGGAAGGCCTTGAGATTACGCCGATGCAGAATGTGGTCGGTCATGACAATGGTGCTGTCTATCACCAGATTCAGCGAGACAGTGATACCCGCCAGCGAATAAAGCTGCATCTCAAGTCCGAAGAGGTAGTAGAAGATAAGTGCCACCGCTATATTTACAGCCAGGCTGGTAACTATCAGAAAAAGATATTTCAACTTACGAGTAATGAGCCATACGAATACAAGCAGGATGAGTACCGTCAAACCGGTACGGAAGTAAATCTTGTCCAGTTCTTCCCGTATGTACTCGGTCGCATCATAGCTGGTATGCACTTCATATCCGACAGGAAGTACCTGCCGAACAGCTTCCATCTCGTCCATCACGGCACGGTTCAGTTGCAACTGGTTGGCAGTTTCTTCCGCAGTAATGGATAGATAGACGGAATTCAGCCCATTGATGCGGTAATAGCTTTGCGGCTCCTCCTCCATACGGACAGCCGACACCAGTTCGTCCAAGCGGAGCAGTTTCCCGTCGGTAGCCGTCACGGTGATGGCAGCAGGATTAAAACCAAGGGAGTTGCTCTCCGGCACCAGTGTCAGGCGTATCCATTCCCGGCTACCGTTACCTGTATCCACATTGTGCGTACCCAGAAATTCCTTCCGGTAATGCCGCTGTACTGCCTCGCTGATGTCCGACAGTGCCACACCCAGCAAGCGCAACTGTTCACTGTCATATTCCAGTCTCCACTCCATGGGCGTGGCACCGCTGAGTTCCACCTTATAGATACCCGGAATATTTGCCAGCCGCGGCTTGATATGCTCCTCGGCATACTGCTGAATCAATATCGGAGTGGAAGGGGCATTCAGTGTGAAGGACATGAAAGGGCGTGAGGCGTTCTCGTCGGGCACTTTCATGTGAATGGTGGGATAGCTGACACCTTCGGGCAATTGGGGCCACGTCTGCCGGATGATGGTGGAAGCTTCGAAGCGGACTGCCTCGACATCGGCATGCTTGTCCAGTTCCACAGTAATGTTGCCGTAGCCGTTGCCCGAGGTGGAGTTCAGCCGCTTCACTCCGCGGATACGCGCCAGCATGGATTCCAGCTTGCTGGTCACTTCCATCTCCACCACCCGCGACGAAGTGCCAGGCATGCTGAAACCCACCGTGAAGCCGGGCAGGCTGCGTGACGGATTCAGCTTGACGGGGAGCAGCGGTATCAACGCCACCCCTACCAAAGCAAGGCAGACAAACGCCACTATGACGGTGAAGGAAGAAACTCGTTTCATCAGTTATTATAATCAAATTTTTCCGACAGCGAAAATCCGCTGGCAAAGTCGTGCAACGTCAGTTTCCGTATCTTGTAATAATTCAGCCAGTAGTCCTGCAAGGCGGAGATGTAATTGCGTTGCGCTTCCTGCTGGCGGTTCAGCGAGAGGGTCAGGCTGTTGATGTCTGCCTTGCCGATAATGAAGCGCTGGCGGGTTTCGTTATACGCCAGGATGGCAAGGTCGAGGGCCTCTTCGGCACTGGCGACGAGGGCTTGCTGGACGTTGAAGTCGCTGACGGTCATGATAACCTCCTCCTCAATGCTGATTTCACTTTGCCTGGCAGAAGTCTTCACCACGTTCAGATTGTTCCTCGCCATGTTGTATTTGCCTTTCCTCACGCCCCAATCCACCAGTGGAATGGAGACACTGACCGACACCATCTCCTGCTGCATGGGATGCCTGTATGCTTCACCGAATTTCTCTGCCACCTGGTTGAAGCCGACGCTGGCGTTGATGCTGGCGTTGAAGCGCGATTCCTTCTTCGTCTTGTCTACTGTCTGCTCGGCTTCCAGCACTTCCTGACGAAGCCCCAGAAATTCCGGATTGTTGGCTTGAGCGGCCAGCAAAGCCTCATCAACCGGTATGGTCAGCGCCCTCGGACGTCCCGGAAGCGACACCCTGATATCCGTGTTCTTCTCCATATTCAGGAAAGATGCCAACGAAAACATGGCGCGCTTCAAGGCACTGGCGGCATTCTGCAAAGTATTGCGGGCGTTCACCACGTCGAGTTTCAGCGTCAGCAGGTCGGCACGGCTGATGGCGGCTATTTTCAAGCGCTGCATGCCGATGCGGTAGAGGGTATCGGTGGAGACGGCATTGTCCTTGGCCAAGTCATATTCCGCCTGTGCCATGGCAAGCGCAAAGAAATAGGTAGTGGCCTGCTCGGATACTCGCTCTGCATTGTAAATATACTCCTTCTTCACCTTTTCGTACTTCAGCGGCTCAATCCTGCGTTCCCAACGGAAAGGATTGTAACCGACCAGACTCTGCGAGTAGCCCAAACGAACCGGAACACTGGTGAACTGGGTATACTTGTTTCCACCGAAGCTCCGCATATAGCCCAGCTCCGTATCCAGATAGAACGTACCGCCCGTCAAGTCGAAATTCTGTCTGACGGCAAGATTGCCGTATGCATAGAAGGATTGCTGGCTGCGATAGATGTCAAGGTCCTGTTCGGAGTCGTAACGCTTGGTGATATCGCGGTTGTACTGTGCCGGAGTCATGTTCAGCGTCAGGCTGGGAAGGCGGTTTGCCTTATAGGTGCGGTATTCCCAATAACCGGCCAGATACATGTTCTTGGTGCGGAAGGCTTCCAGCGAACTGTCATTCGCCAGGGCAATGGTCTGCTGCAAATCGAGCGTTATCCGCTGTTGGGCAAAAGCGGAAAGGGCTCCCAGACTGAACAAAAGTATAAGACTTAATTTCTTCATGCTCTTTCTTTTCTATAAATAAACCAATATATCAACGGGATGATGAACAGACTGACCAGTGTCCCCACGAACATCGCCCCAATCATTGCTATGGAAAGCGGCTTCTGCAGCTCCGAGCCCATGTCGAACGAGAACAGCAGCGGAACCATAGCGAAAATGGTGGTGAGCGATGTCATGATGATGGGCCGGAGCCTTCTGCGCCCCGCCTCGTGGATGGCCTCGAGCAACGGCATACCAGCCCTCCGTAATTCATTAATGGCATCCAGCTTTAGGATGGAGTCGTTGATGATGATACCGCACGTCACTATCAGTCCGATGGCAGACATCAGGTTCAAGGTATGCCCGCATATCCACAACAGAAGCAGGGCAAACGCCACATCTATCGGAATTTCCAGCAGCACGATGAGCGGCTGCACGAAGCTTTCGAACTGGGCGGCAAGAATGAAATACATCAGCAGGATAGAGATGAAAAGAATCACCACCAACTCGTCCAGCATCTGGCGGTTGGAGAAGAAACTGCCGGAGAAGGCCGTATCCCAGTCACCCGTGGCATCTGCCTCCCGCTTCACCTTTTCCATCAACTCCGGAGCATCGTCCACTTCATAGAAACGGAACGGTATATATTCACCGTTGCGTCCTGCCGTAATCGTTTTCAAATCCTCGGCCGGACGCACCTTTACCAGCTCCCGAAGCGGAATATACTCCACTTCGCCCTTACTGTCCGGACGGGTCTGTATCAATGTCTGCTGCAGCACCTCATTCACTGTCCGATCCTCGCCCACAATGCTGATAGGCAGGTATTGCTGGTAGGAATGGAGCATAGCTACGCTGTTCTCCTTGAACGCTGTCCGCAGCGTACGGTAAAGCTCGTCATACGAAACGTCATAGAGCAACAGCTTTTCCTGCAGGATGCTTATGTCAAGCTGGTTCTCGAAAGCGATACCTACGGGCGCTGTCCCCGTAAGCTCCGCAAACTGTTGTTCCAGTCCGCGCAATTCTTCCGCCGCCGGCGCCTTCTCCTTATTGCGGGCATAAAGTCCCGCCACCACATCGGCCTCCCCGGTCACGAAAAGCTTCTCGAACACGGTTTCGGGTGGAGAAAAGGAGACTGTCGCCAACGGATATTCCCGTGTCAACCACTCGCCCGCCTGCTTCTGCAAGGGAGCAATCCCGTCAGGCGAGGAAGTCTTGAAATACAATTCTGCCTCCGAAGAAGAGAGAGCCTGCTCACGGTTCAGCAGATAGTCCTGCTGGCCTATGGCAGCCGTCTGTTCCACAGTCTCGTCCAGCAACTGTCCGAACAGCACATTCACACGATGCCGGTTCTCGTCCACATGTATGTTTTCGTTCCATTCCACGTGGACTATCAGTTCATTCTGGTCTATCTGCGGCATACGCTCCTTGCCGACGGAATAGAACAGAAAGACACAAAGAGGTATAGAAACCACACAGAATACGCTACTTACCGTCTTGTGGGAAAATACCCAGTCGATGCCCGCATCATAAAAACGGTCCAGCGTATGTTCCTTCAACGGATTGTTGATGCGGATGCGGGAGAACCACGACCTGCCGCGCAACCCTGTCCGGTAGACCAGCATATAGAGGACCGGCAGCAGCATGATACCCGTGAAGTAGGAAACCAGCAACCCTACCGTAACAGAGAATGCCTGGTCATAGAACAACGCCCCTGCAATGCCGCTCATAAATATCAGCGGCACAAATACGGCAATAGTGGTCAGCGACGAACTCAGCATGGGCGTAATCACCTCACTCGTTCCCGTCACGCAAGCCCGCCGCAACGAATAGCCCCGTTCGCGATACTGCGAAATGTTCTCCGTCACAATGATGCTGCTGTCAATCATCATACCCAACGCCAGGATTAATCCCGACAAAGAAATGATATTGAGTGACATCTTGAACAAGTAGAAGAACAGGAAGCAGATGACAATAGATACCACCATACTCAACCCGATGATGAACGGTGATTTGATGTCACCCAAGAAGAGTACCGCCACAATGCAGATGAACAGGAAACCCAACGACAAATTTTGCTGAAGATTGGAGATGGTATAGTCCAGCAACTCCGTCTGGTTACGGCTGATGCTAAAATCAATGTCGGGATATACTTTCTTGAAGTAGTCCATCGTGCTGTTGATGGCAAGCTTCATGTCTTCCATATTCTCGTCCGCCTGCTTGATGACGGCAAGGGTAACGGCACGCTTGCCATTGCTCATGGAGACACCTTTCTCCTTGGCAGGAACAATCTCTACCCGGCAGAAGTCTCCCAAGCGGATGATACGTCCTTCCTTTCGCAGCAGGATGCCCTTCACGTCCTCCTCTGTCCGCAGCAGGGTGGAGAACTTAATGTTGTATTCGTAGTAGCCGTCGCGCACGGTCATGCTGCCCGGCTCCACGTTGTTTTGCGCCAGCACGTTTTCTATGTCTTCAATGGAGAGCCCCAACACAGCAAGCTTATCCGGGTCGGGCACAATCTGTAACTGGCGTTCGACCAAACCCGTGACATCCACCATTGCCACTTCCGCCAACTGCTCGATGCGACGCTTTATGACATTTTCGGCAAACTCGCACAAATCAAGAAACGCGCGTTCGTCCACCTTGCCGTATGCACTGTCATTTTTTAGAGTCAGATTGAGGTAGAAGACAGGAATGTCCGTCGCACTTGCCTTTATCACCTTCGGGCGTTCGGCATCCTTGGGCAGATAGTTCATGGCGGCGTCAATCTTCTCGTTCACTTCTATGAAGGCAAGGTCGGTATTCGTACCGAAGTCGAAGCCCAGGCGGATGATGCCTGCACCATCGCGCGTCTCGCTGTCCATGTCCTTCAGTTTCGCCACCTGGATGAGCTGCTGCCGCAGAGGTTTCACCACCGTATTCTCTAATTCACGCGCCGAGGTATTCTGCGCCGACACCTGCACTGTAATTTCCGGGATGGCAATATCGGGCAGCAAGGATACCGGCAAGGTGAAGTAAGTCACCAGCCCGACAATGAAGCATGCTGTAAATGCCATCAGTACGGCAATAGGCCGCTGTATCAAGAACTTTATCAATTTTCAATTATGAATTTAAATTGTGAATTATGAATTTTCTACTTTCAATTCTCATCTTTCAATTTTCCACCACCTTCACCGGCGCCTCATGTGCCAAATTCACATTTCCCGTCACGATGACCGTATCGCCTTCTTTCAGGGCATCGTCGGCCATGCTGTAGCTTTCCGCATTCTCCAGTCCGGTCTGCACATAGTTCCACTGCGCCTTTCCGTCTTTCAGGGTAAAGACGACTTGCTTACCCGAACGCAGTACGACGGCACTTTTGGGTATCACGAGCTGACCGTCCAGAGAACGGTGTACATTTACCCTCACATTCATGCCGCTAAACAGACGTCCCCTGCCATTGACGGATGCCTTTACTTTCACCATTCCCTTATCATCTACCAGAGGATTGATTTGGGTGATGCGGCCCTCTTGTTTGGAACCGGCATCCGAATAAGGGGTAACAATCACCTTGTCGCCACTCTTTATCAACGGCAGTTCGCTTTCCAGCACCGTGAAGTCCACCTCCATACCTTGAGTGCCGATAATGGAGCAGAAGGCTTCCGAGGTACTTGCCTCGTTGAACGGTTTGGAGAACAGGTTCGCCACTACCCCGTCAAAAGGCGCAACCAGCGTGGCGTGTTCCTCTTCATACGCGGCAAGCTCATACTGGGCGAGGCTCTGGTCGTAACCGCTCCTCACGCGGGCCAGCTTCATGATGTCAGCAGGTACTTTGGAGGCATCCCCCACCGGATAGCCTTGCCCTATCAATACATCCTGCAGCTCAAGTTCCGCTTTTTCCAAGGCATCCTTGGCCTGCGCGGTCTTGTTCTTCAGGCGGAACTTATCCAGTTCGGCAAGTTTCTGCCCTTTGCGCACCGGGTCACCGTTCTTCACGTAGATGTGTGCCACTACACCGGTGGTCTCAAAACGCAAATCCGCCATGGCACCGGCGGTTACTTTTCCGTTGCTCACCAGTTCATGCTCAAAGGTCGCCCGCTTCAGGACTTTCACGGTCACTTCATTGCTTTCACTTGGCAGGACGGTTGCCACCCCTTCCTCGGACTCTTTTCCCTTTCCGGCATCGGAGCAGGCGGCAAGCAGGGCAACGGCCATGCATAGCAGGTATCGATAGTTCTGTGTCTTCATATTCATACTCAATTATAAATTGATAAAATTAATCGTTTCAAAAAAACGAACCGATATTTGCATGTGGACACTTTTTTCATAGCACTTTAGCAATTAGTTCACTCATTATTAACACTTTCCGTTTTTATTCATCTTTTTTAATATGGACAAAAATAAGCTGAATCTTTTTTATTTCCTCCCTCATCTGTCGTATTGCCGTAGAATGCACTTTCGGCTCTTTCGTCAATACCATCCACTTCATTTTTTCAAACTTGTCCGGTTGCCTGAAGCTTGGTTCCGCATAAAGCTTCGCAAGCAGATAATAGGGATAAATACGTCCCGGCAAACGATGGGTGGAACGGATAAACCAGTCTTCCGCTGACAAGCAATCACCCATCTGCTGATAGTTCTTGCCTATCACATTCAGTATCATGGGGTCACAACTACGCTGTAAAGCTTCTTTCAAAATACGGTTGGATTTACTGAACTGCTGCTGCTTGTGCAATCCATGCCCATATTCGAACAAGAAAGATGCCCGGTCCCTCAACAGAGGATAAAGGCGCCCGTACTCTTTCTCTGCCGATTGATACGCACCTGCATTATACAGCACCCGCGCATTCATCCACTCCCGACAGGCCTGCTCCACTTGCAAGTCATTCTTCAGGCGAAAACCGCCAATGATGCCTACTGATACAGCCAGCCCCAACCATTGCCAACGGTCGGCACCGGACAAGCACGCCACAAGCAATCCTCCAAATGTAACGATAAATACCGGAAGTTGTAGCGGATAGGAGGAAAAAGAGAATATCATCAAAGAAAGAATAGCCCCACAGATACCATAACGTCCTTTACGGACTCCCCTATACAAACACAGCACGACCACAACCAATAGACATACCGCCAAAGGAATGCCCAGTTCGACCGCAGCCTGCAGATATTCATTGAATGCATATTCCGGACTTCCCGCCACACGTTCCTCCCACGGTTCATAATCACCTGCTGCAAAATAAGTTTCCTGCGCATTTCCATAGGCTGCTGCGAAATTATGAATCCCATATCCGGTCAACGGCTTTTCTGCAATGGCACGACAAGTTATCTTCCACATGAAAAGACGGCCACGTGCAGAATCGGGTTTCAAGACAAACAGTAAATAGCCCGCCAATAGCAAGACACAGAATCCACCGACCACTACCATCACCACACGCTGCCTTTGCTGCTGCCATAATAATCTGAACTTATCCGTCCAATCCATATGCCAAGCATATACACACAGACAGGAAACTCCTGCCGCCAACCATGCCGAACGGCTCATTCCTGCCGGAAGCACACAAAGGATAAGCAGCATCACACCACCAGTGACCATAGTTCCAGCCTTATCCATCACCTTTTCCCATCTTCTTCCATCATTCCGGTCAGAGCAGAGAATCTCCCCCCTCTTGGTCAGCCATTGATACAGACAGACCGGAAGTATCATGGCCAAATAGCCGGAATAAGGCCCCGGATTGAAGAAAGAACCTGTCAATACATACAAGGAATGGTTGGACACAGCATAACCATAAAGCTGACTCAATCCCCAAACAGCCTCAATGCCCCCCAGCATTACCAATACCCACGAAACCGGTATAAAAAGAAAATACCTTTTTTCCATCATCAATCCAGCCATCAACAGACATCCTGCAACTACCAATGCACTTTTATCGAAATAGAGCCATTGCCCTATAACATCAGCTACAGGAAGTCCGGAAGAAACGTTACATGCCAAAGACAATAAAACTATACAAGCAATGTAGACCAAACTTCCAGTCAATAGATTACGTACATTATTCATTCTATCTATCAAATATTCAATAGTATTCTATAATTCACCAAAAGATTTGTTTCCCGTCTTTATATTCAAAAATCCGTTCATCTTTACCGGCTGTGTGATTCTTCAGATAAAATAAAGCACCTTGAAACCCTGAATAGACAATAGAATCTGACACAGCCATTTGCCGCCCGACAGAATTCCATTTTCCTCCACCCCAATAAAACAATTCATACAAATTACCTTTATAAATAAAATTCACCTCATTACGAGGAGTATACACCACCTTCTCCACACGATGGGGACTTCCAAAGTCCATCCCGGTCCATCCTCCATCCGGATGTATATAATCAAATGAAGTATCCGGATTACCGTCAAATGCGTTCAAATATTCATGTGTATTGTCTTCAAAACTTCCCGGAGTACCTATGATTTCCCCATATAGAGGTATGGTATCTTCCGTATTCTCATAAAAAGCCAGTTCCGAGATATTACAGAAACATCCGTCAGCACCCTTATAGCGCATATACCGATACGGTTTATCAGACTTCAACCGGGCCACAGTATATAGCCGATACGGAGCCTCCTTTATCAAAAGTAGAGTATCCTTCCACCCAAAGTCTGCCCGGTCGCTTCCTTCCACTACTCCCCCAATCATCCGGTCATTGAAAAGAACACTCAAAGTAAGATGGCACTTCCTATACAAGACCAATTCCTGCTTTTCAGCTTCCGGAACAATGAACCGTATCTTTCCGGTTTCACGCTCCAGAAGAAAAGGAGAAGATACTGCAGCGTATTCCTTTCCGTTCCAGGCAGCCAGCGTAAAGACCGCCCCGCCTCCCACATCCTCAAAACGAGCCTCCCGCTTCTTAAAGAAAGTATATCCTATAGGTTGCCATTGTAGTCTGTTGGCAAGGCACAAATACACCATATCCCCCTCACGAAACTGTCCGGAAAGCAAAGAATCCGGAAGAGCTACAGTCCAATTCCTGTTACCGGTATAAAGTGCAGTGACATCGCGGAAGAACGGACGTCGGAATGCCGGGTAAACATCGGAATATTTCCCCAGTTTCCGTACCGCCTCCTTATCAATACTATAGGTTGCCCGGTACATTTTTCCCCTCGAAATGCTATATTCTTCCGCTTTGCTCCATACTTCTTCATAAGGAAGATTTGCAATGTATGTCTTTCCTTCCTTATCCAAAACAAAATTCCAGAAATGAGAGGCATTGTTGTCTCCCAATACCATCACCCTATCTACTCCGCACGGAATACCCAATGCCCGCAACACATATATCATGGCATCCGTAAACTCTCGGCAACTGCCCGTATGCCATTTCAGTACATCCGGTCCCAAATGAGGTCCCACCGGAAAAAGAGCCGTATTCCGGTAGTTCGCTTTCCGCAACGTATCCATCAACAACTGGGCGGCAACCTTAGGATTATCAGCCTCATCTGTCTTCCTGAATTCATCCAAAATCGGGCTATAGCACTCATAAATTTCTTTGCGCCAGAGAGAAAGCGGCTCATCCCCTATTCTATAAGGCAATATATATTCGCAGAAAGTATCAAAATCAACATGCTTTCCCCAAGGTTGCTCCCGCCAGACTTTGAATGCCCATTCTATATGATTGACCAAAAAAGCGGAATCCACCGTCATAATGTCCCTCTTATAAGTCAATTGATTTATAGAAAATTCTCCATCTGCTCTTTTCAAGGAATCAATCAACTCTTGCACATGCCTGGAATAAGGAAATGAAACGTATTCACTGAAATACTTCCTGTAATTCTCCAAGGCCTTTCCCTCGTAAGCACCATGAAAAGGCATATTCTCTATCAGAAAACAAGCAGCACGATATTTGTCACCGTCCTCTTCCTTGTAACGGTCCAGTACCTTTTGCAACTCCGCACGGTTATCACCGGCAAGATTCAAAGCTGTGTCCAACCACTGATTTTCCGAAGAACAAGCCACAAACAGACCTGCTGTAAACCATACCCATACACACCAATGCTTCATATCACTATTCCATTTTTTCTATTCCAATCTGAAAGGCAGTCCAATCAATCCTTACAATCCGATACAAATACCTGCTTACCATCTTCCATATGAAATATCAGTTCTTCTTCTCCACGGGTACTGTCATGCAAATAGAGCAAAGCTCCCGATGGTATCCCGTCATATGGTAGAAAAGGTTTTTCTGCCATTTTCTTCCCCAATGAGTTCCAACAGCCCTCTCCCCAATAGAAGAGTTCATAATAATCCCCTATCCTGACAAAGTTATCATCGTTACGGGGCATATACATAAAATTGTCTATAGTAACAACCTTTCCAAAATCCACCGTTACACTTGCACCGGGTTTTGATGAAATGAAATACGACAACGGTTCATTATCATAGACCTGATAGGCAAAAGTATTTGCTGTGGCTGGAGCATCTCCCCAACTGTCTATAGGGACAATCTCTTCCTCTCCTTTATAAAAATGCATTTCGGCAACTTCCGCATATCCCTCTGCCGAAGAACAAAAACGGGCATAGCGACCCCTTACCGGTTTCTCAAGAATAACGTGATTATAATTGATACCGGGCGTATCTTTCACAGTACACAACAACTCCGCATTTTTAAAATCCTTATCACAAGCCGCCTCAAAATGCCCGTCTTTTATCCCTCCCATATAGTTCCTGATACGTTCCGAAAGAGGGTATTTCCGATACAATTCAGCAGAATAGCACTTGGAGGTATCTGCAACATAAGGATGTATATCCTTGCCATCAAAATAAAAAGGATTTCCAATAGGGCGGTACTGCCCGTTTGCGAATGCCAACAATATATAAACCTGCCTCGAAGCCAAATTCCTGAAAAGCGCTTTTCCACTTTCTACCTTAGTAAAATCTATTCCCCGCCACCCATAAGCACTGAACAACCCCACATAAACATAATTCCCGTCCATCCCTTCTACCGGCAGTTCCAGATTCGAATCAAAATAATTATCCGACACTTTTCTTGCAAACACATCCTTAAAAGCAGCCGGTACGGACCGGTTCCGCATAAAATCACCATCCATGTCCCATTGTCTGCCAAAACACCGGCGGTAAACCACGCTCGGGCGCCGACTGTCAATATAGAAACTCCCCCGTTCCGGCTTCCGGGAAGGGAAAGTAAAAGGAAGGCAGACACCCGTTACATCCCTCACCACATTCCACACATGCCCTTTCCGTGTTTCCGCATTGAAAGTATAGAAATCATAGGCTACCGGGACGCCGATGGCCCGCATCACATAAATCATAAAATCACAAGCATCCTGACACTTGCCGATACGATTATGCAGCAGGTACTCTCCTCCCAAATGCGGATAGTTAAAGACCCATGTAAACCGGTAAGGGTCTTCCTTCTGCAAATACTCCCAAACTACGCTAATCGCCTCCACTACATCGATACCCGTATAAACCTCGTCCAGCAAAAAGGAATAACGGTCATGGTATATCTGCCGCCAGTTGTCCGGAGTCTCATTTCCGATACGATAGGGAAGCAGCCATTCACAGAAATCTGCAAAAGAAAGGGAAGCATTCCACGGACGCTTTTTCCAACCATCAAAAGCCAAATCAATGTTATTTATCAAGAATTCAGCCCTTATATTCAGTACATCCGGTTTTCTCTGCAATCCGGAAGGGGTATAATAATCCCAATCCGGTACGGCAGTATCCTTCAGCATCACCCCATAAGCATCTGCCGAAGCCAGCACTGTTTTCAAAGAATCCAGTTCTTCACCTTCAAGGGCATAGTGATAAGGCATATTTTCTATCAAGAAACAAGCGGCTTTATATTTTTCAGGCTCATCTTTATAATGTTCCAGTACCTTTTCCAGTTCGCCTTTGTTGGTTGCAGCACACTCCAGTGCGTACTCCAATCTGCCGGAAGCATTGCAAGCCTCCAATATCCCGGCAATCAATAATATCCAGAGCAATTTAAACAGAACTTTCATCTTAGTCTATTCTTTTAAAGATACGTTTCCATCTCATTTTTCCAGTATTCGGGCTGACGGACTTCCATACCAGCCATGCCCTTCCCACTATAAATGGTTCCGGCAGTAATCCCCAGTAGCGGGAATCTTTTGAATTCACCATCTTGTCACCCGAAACAAAATAATAGTTCTCACAGAAGCGGTAATTGTGTATCACACTGTCCCCCAGCAGAACCGAATCTCCATGCAATGTCAGTTTCTTTTTCTGTTCCCACTCTATCACGTTCCGATACAGCAACCGTGTTTCCGGATTCATTCCTACCACGCTGCCTTTGGCCGGTATATAAAGAGGCCCAAACTCGCTGATAGTCCACCCATTACAGCCACCATCGGGAAAGCTCTTAAGAACAAGGCCCCGTTCCTCCGTCATGCCCGAAGATATCAATTTACCTAATTCCTCCTGCGCCTGCACATTTCCTGCGATACCATCAAATCCGGACACACGATAATGTGTATTCCTTATCTCCAACGTATCACCCGGCACGGCGATACAGCGCTTCACGTAATACAACATCACGTCCAGCGCAATGTTGTCCCACCTGCCCGGATAAGGAAAATTGAACACTAGTACATCATTCCGCTGAAAATTTCTCCATCCGGACATACGGTGCATCCTCACCTCCTTTTTCTCCACGGCATCAAGCACATTGAATAGGCGTGCTCCACCCGAACATTTATCCACCAGAATACAATCACCCGCCAGCAACGACGGTTCCATCGAGTCCGACGGTATCTTGAAGGAGGTCACCACAAACACCTGCAATACTATCAGTATCACAACAAGCAGGCACAGACAGAATAATACGTTTGTTATTCCATTCAACCATTTTTTCAATTGCAGCCGCTCCTTCATCCCATCAATCAGTTATTTTGCATCCCCGCTAATCTTCAATACCAACGGAGAAGTTTCTGCATTGCAATATACCGTTATCGTCTTGTCAAAGTGCTCCGGATGTTCAGCTTTATAAACCACTTCCAAATCTATTTCCTTACCCGGTAATGCCGGTTCCTTTGAATAAGCTACGGTAGTACAACCACAAGAAGT
>OGFG01002101.1_pt1 | contig 17409 bp, 8 predicted proteins | sample 1570761 | NCBI WGS metagenome assembly OGFG01 (sample SAMEA2581938, study PRJEB24529) | metagenome | biome: Human gut stool | place: China | collected 2011 | reverse complement strand
TTGCTATTTTCTTGCCATTTATTTTATCATAAAACTGTATACTATGTCTTTGCACTGTTGTATACTATGTTACTACACTGCACATATTGGACTCCCGCCTTGATGAAACATTTTGTTTAGTCACATATGTTTTGATGTGATAAATGTTGTGTATCGAATTTGCACGCAATGCGTGCAAACCGTGTGCAATGCACACGATGAACGCCCCTACAGTTTGGTTTGTACAAACAATTAAAATGCTACGCTCGGGCATTAAAGTATTTGACTTAAAAAACTATCTTCACGAATGGGGCGCCGAGGCACTCGGCTATTGACTTTTGGGGGAAATTGGATTATTATTTAAACTGTATAACTTTAAGTATGCTTATTTTTAGGACAGATGATTTGTGAAGGAGTTGAAAAAAGTGCCGGATCTTTCGATAATTTTCGATATGGGTGTTGTTGCACTGCGTTTTCTTATGCCTGTTTATGCAATAATAATTGTGTACCAGTGCTTTGCCGCAATGCGCCGTCGCCGCCGTCCCGAAACTCCTTTGATTTCACTTTTGAACCCTGCAACGGGCGAGATGCTCCCCGTGCTTTTCTGGGAAAATTCAATCGGCAGAAGTAAAAGCAGTGATGTAACCGTTGATGACCCGACAGTTTCAAGAAATCATTGCGTACTCCTTCGCCGTAAAGACGGTTGGTATGTAAGCGATACCGACTCAAAGAGCGGCACAATGCTCAACGGCAAAAGAACAAGAGGCAGAGCAAAGGTGCTTATTGACGATACAATAACAATAGGCGGTACAAGCCTTATAGTAAAAAGAGGCGAGGAGTTCCAACAGCCGTTGCAGTCGAGCTGGTTTTTCTCAAAGGTCAGCGATAAGCCTGCAATGAAATCGTGGAAGCTTATGCTTCTTATTACATTTTTTCACTTTTTTATGTGCGTTCAGGCAATGTTCTGGAATGACGGCACAAATACAATGGCTCCGCTCGTGCTGTTCGGCGCTCTTGCGGCTGTTGAATGGGGATTCTTCTTTATCTCCTATTTTGTAATCCGCAGAGTAAATTTCGAGCTTGAATCGCTCGCCCTGTTTTTGACGGGCATAGGCGTAATGATGCTTATCAGACAGTCGGAACGCTCGGCTTATGTTCAGCTTGTTGCCGCCGCAGTAGGTATGATTATCTTCTGCATAATTATCAAGCTGATTGAAGATCCCGATAAGGTAAATAAACTCAGACTTCCGGCAATGATTTGTGCGGTCGGTCTTTTGGGCGTAACAATTGTATTCGGTAAGATTACAAACGGCGCCGCCAACTGGATTTATATCGGCTCGTTTTCATTTCAGCCGTCAGAGCTTGCAAAGATTATTTTCATCTTTATCGGCGCAAGTTCGCTTGATGTGTTGATGACAAAGAAGAACCTGCTTGAGTACATTATCTTCTCGGCAGTCTGCGTCGGACTTTTGGCTCTTATGGGCGACTTCGGTACTGCGCTCATCTTCTTTGTAACATTTTTGCTCACAGCGTTTATGCGCTCGGGCGATTTCAAGACGATTATTCTTGCTGTTGCCGCCGCAATTTTCGGCGTAACCTTTGTCCTCAAGTTTAAACCGTATGTTGCCGACCGTTTTTCGGGCTGGCGTCATGTGTGGGAACATACTCAGGACAACCTCGGTTATCAGCAGGCAAGAGTTCTCACATATATGGCAAGCGGCGGACTTTTCGGCGTAGGTATCGGCAATGGTTTTTTAAAGCAGGTTGCCGCATCCGAAAGTGACCTTGTTTTCGGACTTGTTTCGGAAGAAATGGGAGTTATCGTTGCGTTCACACTTGCCGTGGCAGTAGGTGCAATGTTTATTTATGCAAGGGCAATTACAACCCGAAGCAGAAGTACCTTTTATTCAATTTCAGCGTGCTGTGCGGCAGGACTTTTTGTCGTTCAGCTTTCTCTCAATGTTTTCGGTGCAACCGATGTACTTCCGCTTACAGGCGTAACATTTCCGTTTGTGTCTGCCGGCGGTTCAAGTATTATGTCTTGTTGGGGACTTGTTGCATTCATCAAAGCCGCAGACGAGAGAACTTATTCGGTAAAAAGATAACGGCAGTAAATTGAAAACTTGTTTTTCATATATGTACTTTGGTATTAAATAAAATTAGTGCCTTTACTTGCGGGCGTCCAATGAACGCCCCTACTGATACACAGGGTGGTGTAAGGTTTGAAAAAAATACTTCGCAGAAGTACACTTATATATATAGTTGCGCTTGCGTTTATCGGCGGACTCGGCTATCTTGCCTTTGAGCTTGTAACAGGGGCAGACGATTGGGTTGATCAGGCATATAATGCGCATATAGCAGGTGACGGCGGCCTTGCACAGGCAGGAGCGATTTATGACCGCAACGGCACGGCTCTTGCACAGACGGTTGACGGTAAAAGAGTTTATAACGAAAGCGAGAGCGTAAGAAAATCTCTGCTTCATGTTGTCGGTGATGACAGCCTTAACATTTCAACGGCTGTTCAAAGTATGTATCGTTCTCAGCTGATAGGCTATAACCTTGTTTTCGGACTTAATATGCCGGAATCATTGCGTGCCTCTCACGATATAAAGCTGACGGTCGATTCCGCAACCTGTGCGGCGGCTTATGATGTTCTTGCAGCTTATAACAAAAAAGGTGCATGTGTAATATATAACTACAAAACAGGCGAGGTTATCTGTTCCATAAGCACCATGGCTTACGATCCGCAGGCTCCTCCCGAAATTACCGAGGACAACGAAAGCGAATACGAGGGCGTTTACCTTGATAATGTGCTTTCGTCAACCTTTACCCCGGGTTCAATCTTCAAAATCGTTACATCTGCGGCGGCAATCGAGAATATTCCCGACCTTTATGACCGCACTTGGGTTTGTAACGGAAGTGAGAACATAGGCGGAAGTGAAGTTACCTGTACGGAAACTCACGGAACGCTGACATATAAAGAGGCAATGGCACATTCCTGCAATATTGTTTTTGCAAAGCTTGCCGTTGAACTCGGAAGTGACACAATGACAAAAACTGCCGAGAAAATCGGCATTAACAGCTCCTTTGATGTTGACGGAATTAAAACCGCAAAAGGTTCATATGATGTCAGCGATGCCAATGAAAACCAGCTTGGCTGGTCGGGTGTAGGTCAGTATAATGACAAGGTAAACCCGATGCAGATGGCAATTATCTGCGGCGCAATCGCAAACGGCGGTAAGGCTACAAACCCTACCCTTATCAAAGATGAGTCCATACTCTCCGCACTCGGCATAAACTACAAGAGCAGCGGACAGGAGCTTTTTTCATCCGATACGGCGACAAAGCTTGATGATGTTATGAGATACACCGTTTCGGATTACTACGGCGATAACCTTTTCGGCGGACTTACAGTCTGTGCCAAAACAGGTACGGGTGAAGTCGGCGATGATAAGAACCCTAACGGCTGGATGGTCGGCTACTCAAAAGATGAGGACTGCCCTCTCGCCTTTGCCTGTGTTGTACAGGATTCGGGTTTCGGTTTCCAATATGCCGGTCCCGTGGTTGAGGCCGCAATGATTCAGGCTGCAAAGAGCCTTGGAGCGTCTGCGGTGCAGTAAATTAAAATTATATTATTGAAAATACAGTTTGACCGATTTTTTCGGTACATTGAAAGGAAGAATCCTGATGAATTTTTTAAAGGCTATGTTCGGCAACTACAGCAAGCGTGAAGTTAAGCGTGTGCAACCAATCTGTGACAAGGTGCTTGCACTCGAAGATAAATATGCGGCTATGAGCGAAAGTGAACTCAAGAACCAGACAACAATTCTTAAAGAAAGACTTGCCAACGGCGAAACAACAGACGATATTCTCCCCGAAGCATTTGCAACATGTCGTGAGGCAGGCTGGAGAGTGCTTGGTATGAAGCACTTCCCCGTTCAGATTATCGGCGGTATCGTTCTTCACCAGGGCAGAATCGCCGAGATGAAAACCGGTGAAGGTAAAACCTTGGTTGCTACCCTCCCTGCATACCTCAACGCTCTTACAGGCGAAGGTGTTCACATTGTAACAGTCAACGATTACCTTGCCCGCCGTGACTCAGAGTGGATGGGCAAGCTTTACAGATACCTCGGTCTTTCGGTCGGTCTTATCTGCCACGATCTCGATAATGAGGGCAGAAAAAAGGCTTATGCCGCAGATATTACATACGGAACAAACAACGAACTCGGTTTTGACTACCTCCGTGACAACATGGTAGTTTACAAGGAAAACAAGGTTCAGCGCCCGCACGCATTTGCAATTGTCGATGAGGTTGACTCAATCCTCATTGATGAGGCGAGAACTCCTCTTATTATTTCGGGTAAGGGCGACAAGTCAACAGACCTTTATGCAAAGGCTGACGCTCTTGCAAAAACTCTTAAAGTTCAGCGTTTTGCAGAGCTTGACGCAAAAGAGGATATGGAGGAATATTACAAGGAAAACGGCATTGATTATGTTGTTGATGAAAAGCAGAAAACGGCAACCCTCACACAGAGCGGTGTTAAGAAAGCCGAAGAATTTTTCGGTATTGAAAACCTCACCGATCCCGATAACCTTACAATTCAGCACCATGTAAATCAGGCTATCAAGGCTAACGGAGTTATGAAGCTTGATGTTGACTATGTTGTCAAGGACGGCGAAGTTATCATCGTTGACGAATTTACAGGTCGTCTTATGTACGGCCGTCGTTTTAACGAAGGTCTTCATCAGGCTATTGAGGCTAAAGAGGGCGTAAAGGTTCAGAGCGAAAGCAAGACTCTTGCTACAATCACATTCCAGAACTACTTCCGTCTTTACAAAAAGCTTTCAGGTATGACAGGTACTGCTCAGACAGAGTCGGAAGAATTCCAGGAAATCTACAAGCTTGATGTTGTTGAAATTCCTACAAACAAGCCTGTTTTAAGAAAAGACCTCCCCGATTCGGTTTATAAGACAGAAAACGGCAAGTTCCACGCTGTTATTGACGCAATTGTTGAGGCTCACGAAAAGGGACAGCCTGTCCTTGTCGGTACAATTTCAATTGAGAAGTCGGAGCTTCTTTCAAAAATGCTCAAAAAGAGAGGCATCAAGCACAATGTCCTCAATGCAAAACAGCATGAAAAAGAGGCTGAAATTGTTGCTCAGGCAGGTAAACTCGGTGCGGTAACAATCGCAACCAACATGGCAGGTCGTGGTACCGATATCATCCTCGGCGGTAACGCAGAGTATATGGCAAAAGCCGCAATGCGTAAGCAGGGCTTTACAGAGGAACTTATTGAAGAAGCTACAGGTTATGCGGAAACCGATGATGAAGAAATCATCAATGCAAGAAATACATTCAGAGAGCTGAATGACAAGTATAAGGAAGAAATTAAGGGCGAGGCTGAAAAGGTAAGAGAGGCCGGCGGTCTTTACATTATGGGTACGGAAAGACACGAGTCACGCCGTATTGATAACCAGCTCCGTGGTCGTGCAGGCCGTCAGGGCGATCCGGGTGTCAGCCGTTTCTTCCTCTCAACCGAGGACGACCTTATGCGTCTGTTCGGCGGTGACAGAATGAAAATGATGATGGAGCGTATGAATGTTGCCGAAGATATGCCTATTGAGAATAAAATGCTCACAAGTATTATCGAAGGCTCACAGGAAAAGGTCGAGCTTCGTAACTTTGGCATTCGTAAGGATGTCCTCCAGTACGACGATGTTATGAACAAACAGCGTGAAATCATCTACGGTCAGCGTGATCAGGTTCTTAACGGTGAGGATCTCCACGAAACAATCCTCAAAATGGTTGAGGATACAATCGCAACTTCAATCAAGCAGTATCTCCCCGAAGGCCCTGCAGAACATTGGAACTTCCAAAGCCTCAAGGATTACTACGCAGGCTGGCTTATAAGAGATGAATCAAAGTATGATTTCAGCCTTGAAGATCTTGAAAATATGGAACCCGAAGAGATTCAGAAGATGCTCGTTGATGATGCTCTTGAAATCTACAAGGAAAATGAAGAACTTCTTCCCGAGGAAACAATCCGTGAGATGGAGCGTGTTTACCTCCTCAAGAATGTTGATACACATTGGATGGATCACATCGACAATATGGATCAGCTCAAGAGCGGTATCAGACTTCGTTCATACGGTCAGCACGATCCTGTTGTTGAGTACAGAGTTGAAGGCTTCGATATGTTTGATGAGATGATTGAAAGCATTCGTGAAGATACTGTCAAGATGATGCTCATTATGCCAAAGCGTGTTTATGAGATTCAGAAAAGACAGGATGCAATTGCAGCGGCAAAGAGAGCAGCACAGAGGGCTGCCGCAGCGGCACAGTCTGCATCCGATGATGAAGAAGCTGTTGAACAGTCGGACGCCGTAAAGCAGGCGCTTCACCGTGAGCAGGTTGCTCAGCCTACAGAAACTTCTGCAGACGGTACGGATTCCGTCAACAAGACTATCCGTAAGGGCAAGAAAATCGGCAGAAACGATCCCTGTCCGTGCGGCAGCGGTAAAAAGTACAAGAAGTGCTGCGGCAGAGATCTTTAATATGTCTGCATAAAGCGGTTTGTATAATTGCGATTTAAGTGAATTACATTTTGAGGGGCAGAGAGCAATACTCTGCCCCTTTATTTTGCCGAATTTTTAAGGAGTTCGGTGATTAATTTGATGAGATATAGATATTGATTATAAAAATATATCTGAAAATTTCTGCAAAATGCTGGTTTTGGGGCATTTTATGTTAAAAAACAACAATCGCAAAAAAATACATATTTCTACGCATATAGCTTGGCGTAAATTTGCATAAAAATTTTTGATATTTTTGAAAAAAGAATTAAAAATCAACAAATTCAGTGCTGAAATTGACTTTTCAATTGCCTGTTAAGGTTGTACAATGGGTATAATTTATTTTAAACGCAAAAAATGGTGATAAATAAGTAATAAAATCACATTATGGTCAAAAATATTAAATCGTATTTGTAGATATGCAAAATAGCCAAAAATATTACCCAAAGTTTGGCTATATTGCCTCTACAAATGTGCAATAAAATATTATATAATTGTATGCAAATCAAAAAGAAGAACAAATTCAAAAATTTGCGTTTCATAATTAGTTGGCAGATATATCGGACTGTTCTGTACAGACCTATTTAATTGTACTTTGACTGCCAAAACAAAGTAATCGGCAATGAAGGAGAAAAAAATTATGAAGTTAGGTAAAAAGCTTTGCAAAACGGCAAAGAAAAGCTTTTCTCTTGTGCTTGCACTTACCATCATGCTTTCGGTATGTGCCGTGTCGGGTATGTCGCTTAATGTATTTGCGGCAACATCTTCGGGACAGAAGATTTATATTAACCTGACCAAGAATAAGGAATGGAAAGATTTTTCTTCTGTTACATATCGTTTTGCTCAGGATGACGGTACGGTTCTCAGTGAGGGTACTGCAATTAAAATTTCTTCGGGAGTTTTTGAAACCACTGCACCATCCGGTGCAACAAGAATTGAGCTTTCTTCGGGGGTTAAATTTACTCTTCCCGAAAAGACTGTTGCAAGCGGTTACCGCCGTATCTATCTTAATAACAGCAATACCTATACGGAAGCTTATGCATATTCTTGGGTAACCAATACTGACTGCAACGAAAAGTGGCCCGGTGCTGCAATGAACAAGCTCACATCTTCGGACAGCGATTACTACTATGTGGATGTTAAGTCATCCTATAAATATGTAATCTTCAACAGCAAGGGCAATAGTCAAACAAGCGACCTCAGTATTAACGATTCATACAGTGCCGATAATGCCCTTTATGACGCCTCAAAAAGTCAGTGGACTAACCCGTTCATCAAGACCCTCGACCTTTCGGGTGCTTCGGGCGACACAGAATTTTATCTTACAACTGACGGCTCGTTCAAAGAAAGTAAATACCTTTCTGTTGAAGCTCCCGACAAACAGTCAAAGGCAACATATAAAACAGTTTATGTTTCAAGCGATGACTGGAAGTCGCTTTCAAAGGTTTATGCAACTTTTGACTACAACGATGCCTATGAAGGAACAGTTGAGCTTGCACAAACCACGGTAAACGGTCATGTGGTGTTCAGCGGTAAAATTCCGACAGATGCGGTTTTAAGATTCCATCCGACAAAATCTAATCTCAACGGTGCATCTTCCGCAACTTCATATCCGACAGATTCGGGATATGATGGTTCGGGCTACAGCGAGAACACGGCTACATATGTTAAGACAGCCAGAGGCGAAAGCTGGACAAAATTCTCGGAAATAGGCAATGTAGACTATAACGCTGTTGTTGAAAATTCATTCTCAAATAATCCTAACATAGTAGGCGTTGACGCAACATACTTTGACTACTGGTCGGACTTGGAGCAGGAGAAAGGGTATCTTCAGTGTCAGGGTAATGGCAATATGTATGACTATTGGTATCAGTTTGATAACTTCAACAGCTACATAAGCAACATTGCTTCAAACTATAAGTCGGACTGGAAGTATCCTCTCTACTTCGGCAATATGTATAAGGGTAATGAACACTACGGAACATTTAAGACCCACGCATCAGGACTTACAAACATCAACAATTATGATGATAACTATTACTATGCAGTAAACAACTCCAACGGTATGAAATGGGGCGGCGGTAATTATAACCAGTCCTTACAGGGTCTTATGTACAACAAGCTTGACAGCAAGGGTAATCTTCAGATTATAAATGGTGTCAAGGCTCCGTACTTTGATACTGAGGCACTTTCAACCGCAATCTACAACGATAAAAGAGTTGCCAATGTTTATAAGTCGTCTTTCCCGTTCCGTACAACTACTAACAGTGAAGGTGTTACTACTTATGAATTTACTTCAAAGAATGCAGCCGATAACATCTACTTCACATGGAACGGCCTCACACCGACAAAAATTAACTACGGTGCGGGTAAGAATTATGGAATCAGCGATGACCTGAAAAAATTCGGCGGCGAAAGCAACGGTTATGGTATTTTCCCGTTCAACAATACTTCAAATACATCATCGGGCAAGGGTACTAACTCTAACCTTGACTATGGTTTTGGTATCAGACTTGATATAGATTTCAGAGTTCCGAAGGACGGTTTACTTGCAGACGACAAACCTGCAACCTTTAACTTCAGCGGTGACGATGACCTTTGGGTTTATATCGGTGAGGATTCAACAGGTGCTGATGCAGAGCTTGCTCTCGACCTCGGCGGTGACCATAAAGAGGCAAGCGGTTCAATTAACTTTAATACAATGACCGCAACTGCCGACAATGTATTTGCCGACTACTCAACTCCGTCATCGACTTCATCATCATCGAGAACAGTTACAGTTCCTAGTGATGAGTTTTGGGTTGGAACAGATTCCACTTATAATGACTTCTGTTTGCATATTTGGCAGGATACAAGTGTTGGTACACTTAATGACGGTGCATATTTTGTAAAACCTTATGAAACATCAGACGGTTTTTACAAATTCAAAAAGTCACAGCTTGGCAACAATACCGAATTTGACTTCGAAAAGTATATGAATACTAGCGGTAAACTTTACTACGCTTCAAATCTTGAGGATTTTTATGGAAATGCTTGGACTGTCAAGAAAGATTCCTGTACTTCATATATTCCCAGTGAAACGCATGCGGTGAACCTTGGCACAGTTTCAAAGACAATCAACAATGGTGTTCAACTTGATCCTAACAAGACATACCATATGGTAGTATTCTATATGGAGCGTGGTGAGGCTGAGTCTAACTTCTCAGTAAACTTCACAATGACACCTGCCAACAATGACCTCAAGGTTACAAAGGCACTTGATACAGGCGATGTTGTTTCTGAAATTTCAGATGACCTCAAAGCTAATGAAACTTTTGGTTATACAATCAAAGAGAACGGCAACGATACCTCCGGCAAAAGCTACAAGCTTACAAAATCAGACGAAAGCACAAGCAGTGAAACTCTTTCAAACAGCGGTTTCACACTTAAAGATGATTATATGGCTGACTTTGACAACTCATTCAAGACCGGCAACAATATGACGGTTAACGAGTCAACAAACAGCAGTAAGCTTAAATACACAACGAACTGGGAGCTTGTTAACAACAGAGACGGTTCAACAATCAGCAGCGGTTCAACTACAAACTCGGAATTCAAGCTTGTAGACCCCGCTGATGACAGTGCTTATGCACAGCTCCAGCTCGACTATACCAACAAGATAGTGACAGCACCTCTTGAAATTTCAAAGAATGTTGTTGATGAAGACGGTACAACCGATTACGATACAAGTCAGCAGTTTACATTTGCAATTGCTCTCGACTTTGACGGCAACGGTTCAACCTATGACTACAAGACCTATCCTCTTGAGTATCAGCTCAAAGAAAAGGGTGCAGGTGATTATTCAAGCACAGCTTACCGTACACCCTTGGACGGTTCGTTCACAATCAAAAAGGGCGAAAGCATTAAGCTTCTCAATATTCCTGTAGGTGCAACTTATAAGATTACAGAGAAAACCGTTACAGGTTATATTCCCTATAAAGTAGGCGATCAGAGTTTCAACGGTACATTCGTCGGTACTCTTGCGGAAGCAGGAAATGTGCTTAACTTTGTCAATAAGGTTAATCCTACAAACTTTGCTGTTTCGGTAAATAAGACTCTTGACGGTCAGCCTTACAGCGGCAGCAAATTCGTTTATACATTGACAGGTCTTGAATCAATGGATACAGCAAAACAGGATACCGATGGCAATACTATCAAGACAAACAGCACAGCATTAGTTTCTCAGGAATCGGCAACACCTGACGCAAGCGGTAAGGTTGAATTCAAAGACCTCAGCCTTATCAGTGTGGGTGTTTACAGATTTAAGATTACCGAGGCTCTTGCCGAGGGTGAAAATGCATCCGATTATAAAATGGATACAAACACCTGGCTTGCCGAGATTGAATTACTTGAAGGCGGTGAAGTAAAGGGGCCTAAGTATATTAAGGTTAAGAGCTCAGAAATTGAAGGCAAAACCGATGCTCAGCTTGCAGATTACTTCAACAATTCTCCTTCTGTTGAAAAAGCCGTGTTTGAAAATGAAACCACACACGGAAGTGCAACAGTAAACAAGAAGAATCAGTCAGGCGGTAATGTAAGTGGTACGGAATTTGCGGTGATGAAGGTATCTCGTGAGGATATCTTTACTGCAGATGATATCAATACAATCATTAAAAATACCACAATGAAAACTCATATGGCTTCTAAAAAGACAGACAGCAACGGTCAGGCTGTGTTTGACAATCTGACAATCTTCAAGGACGGTCAGGGCGAGTTTACAAAAACAAACGGTAATGTTGTATGGAGCGAAAGTTCCGATAATTATATATCAGGTACTTCAACATATCAGACATACTGTCTGTTTGAGTACAAACCGTCAGAGGGTTACACCCCGAACTACACACTCTCCTACTTCACACTTCCTGTTAAGGGCAAGTACGATGTTACATATGATTATGTTGACGGTGCAATTACAATGCCTTCGGCAAGCGGTGACGGAATGAACGGTTATTTTGTTCTCGGTTTGTCAGTTGCAGGTCTTGCGGTGACAATGTTCACGGGTTACGCAATCTATTACGGAAAAGGTCGTAAAAAACGCAGAGCAAGACGCAGAAAGTAACCCAATATGATTTAACTTGTTAGAACAGGTGATTTTTTAATCATATGTTTCTTTCATAGAAAACCTCTTTGACTGCTACGGACACCGTTGTTAGCCGGTGTCCGCCATGCAGCCACCCCAACCCGTTTAACCATTCGGTTAGAATATAATTACATATATTAAATCAAACACAAAGGAGAAAGAAAAATGAAAACTACAAAGAAAATCTTTGCAGCAGTTCTCGCAGTAATGATGATCGCTCTCATGATCCCATTCTCAGCAAGCGCTGCTACAACACTTACAGTATCATGCAACCCTAATGCCGGTACAACAGGTGATAAAGCCGACTATGTTGGTACTTATGAGTACAAATTCTTCAAGCTCGCTAAAGTTGATACTGGTAACGGTACAGTAACAGTTGAAGATGCTTATGCAAGCAACACTGCCCTTGTGGACGCTCTCAACTCAACAGAAACAGACAAGAGCCAGAAAATCATCACAATTTGTGATGGTATGTCATGGACAGGTACAGCTGCTAAGACTGTTACATTCAAATATGACGGTTCAGCAGATGTTCCTACACAGACGATTACAGACCTTACAGACGGTATCTATTATGTATACTGCTCTAAGAAGCCTGGTACAGTTAAGTCTGTACAGGGTTCACTCATCTCACTTCCTTTCTTCAATGGCACAGACTGGACATACGATTATGAAACAGTAAACCTTGCTTCAAAGATTGATGTTTCAGGTATCACAGTTACAAAGACAGTTGCAGACAGCAATGTTGGTACACAGAAGAACGCTGATTACACACTTACAGCATCAACAGCAGGTTCAACAACTAACAAGGTTGGCACATATGCAATTGTTGATAACATGGACAACGCTCTTTCACTCATTGACGGTACTGTAAAGGTTTACTTTGTTAAAGAAGGCGTTGAAACAGCAGCAGCAGACGGAGACTTCACAGTAGTTCCTAATTATGATTATAAAGATGCCACTGGCAATGATGCAACAGCTACATTCGCAGTCGTTGCATCAGAGGCACTCCTTCAGGGTGACAAGTTCTACAGTTATGATACAGTCAAGGTAACATTCTCTGCTAAGGTAAATGCTGATATCGCTGATAAAGTTACTAAAGACCTCCCCAACACAGACGGTCTTTACTATGGTAATGAAGGCAACTTCACATACAAGCCAGGTAATAATACTGTAAATGTTGCAACTGCAGGTCTTGATGTAACAAAGGTTGACGGTAACGCAACATCAACAAAGCTTCCAGGCGCTGAATTCACACTTTATAAGGATTCAGCATGCACAGAGGCAATCGTAGTTGACGGTGAAACTGTTAAGGCTACATCAACAGAAACAGGTAATGATAAGTTCTACTATGGCACACACGAGTTCTACTTTACACCGGATGTTACATATTATGTAAAGGAAACAAAGGCTCCTGCTAACTACAACCTCAACGCTACAGTATTCACAGTAAAAGCTGTTGCAAAGGCATACACAGCAGTTGGTACAGTTGAAAACGGTGCTACAGTAGTTAAGGATTACCCTGTAACTGTTCCTTCAACAGGTGGTATGGGTACAATGATGTTCTATGTTGGCGGTGCAGCACTTATCGCTTGTGCAGGCGTTCTCCTCTTTGTTCTTAAGAGAAAGAAAGCAGCTAAATAATTAATCGAATATCTTTTATCTTAAAATCTGTGATATATGTAATTTTCAGGGGATGCGGCAACGCATCCCCGTTCTATTTGTAAAAGAACCGTAGAGGCGGATATTATCCGCCCGCCAAGTAATGGCAGATAAATTATGATAGATATAGAATTTTATAAATGTTGCAAACCATTGCAATGCTACGCTCGGGCATAAATGTTTTTTGACATTACAAACTATCTTCACGAACTGGGACTGCGGCACGCAGTTGCGATAAATAATAAAATATAGTATAATAACAACGGAACAAAAACACGCAGAAAAGGAAAATTTTATGAAACGAAAGCTGTCAATTTTACTAATAGTTTTAATATTTGTTGCAGGAATCGGCATAATGAGCTATCCGCTTGTCAGTTCCGCAATTAATAACTATGTCAGTCGAAGCATGGTTAAGGAGTACACCAACAGGGTTGCTCAGATGCCGAGTGAGAAAACTCAAAAAATGTTTGAAGAGGCTGCTAAGTACAATAACAGCCTTTCAAATAATATGATAATTACCGACCCGTTCGACGAAAAGGCTTTTCAGAAAATCGGTGCAAATTATGAGAAAACTCTCAATATTGATGATAACGGTCTTATCGGTTATATTGATGTGCCGAAAATCAATGTTTATCTGCCGATTTATCACGGCACAAGCGAAGAGATTCTTTCCAAAGGTGCAGGGCATCTTCAAAACACTTCCCTGCCTGTCGGCGGTGCAAGCACACATTCCGTAATTTCTGCCCATTCGGGTTATCCGGGCGAAACATTTTTCGATTACCTCACCGATATGAAGGTCGGCGATGAATTCTATGTTCATATCCTCGACAGAACGCTGAAATATGAGGTTGATCAAATCGAAGTTGTTCTTCCCTCGGAAATCAATTCCTTACGGATTGTTGACGGCGAAGACCTTGTAACGCTCCTCACCTGTACCCCATACGGCGTTAATACGCACAGACTTCTCGTGCGTGGCAAGCGTGTCGATTATGACGATACAAAGTACATTGAAACGGGTGAGTCGCTTGCGAAATTTGACAACGGTTACATATTTTTCCTCGGTTACAAAATCCCTTATGCAGTCGCAATCGGCATAATTGTCGGCTTTGTTGCTCTTGTTGTGTTTGTGTTTGTATTCCTGCTCAAACGCAAAAAGAAGAAGTCAAACGGTGCAAAACGGCTGAGAGATGACTCGGCTGACGAAAATCAGAATGATTTGGGCGGTGATTCCGATGATTAAAAAAATACTTACGGGTGTGGCAATAGCAATGCTCGTTGTCGGAATAGGTCTTGTCGCGTTCCCCCCTATATCAAATTTTATCGGAACACAGATTTCAAACGGTGAGGCTGACGGCTTTGACGCCCGTGTTGAAGAAATTGAGGACGGCTCTTTTGAACAGGCAGTCAAGGACGGCAAGGTTGACGAAGATGGTTACAAAATTGACATGGAAGGCAAGCGTACTTCCAAACAGCCCGTTGTTTTCAAGGCTGACCTTGACAGACTTTTCCATGACAGCGTTGCCTATAACAAAAAACTTGAAACGAACCAGTATGAAATGCTCCGCAACGATACCTATTCGCAGGCTGCCGTTAATCTTGAAGATTACGGCATAACCGACGGTATTTACGGCTATGTTACCGCCGAAACAATAAATATGCGTCTGCCGATTTACCTCGGTGCGAACAGCTCAAATATGAGCTACGGTGCGGCACATATGAGTGCAACCTCATTGCCGATCGGCGGTAAGAATACAAACGCAGTCCTTGCAGGTCACACGGGATATGTCGGAAGAATTTTCTTTGATAATCTGCGTAATCTGAAAATGGGCGATAAGGTGTCAATAACAAACTATTGGGACACCATAGATTACAAAGTTGTTGAAACAAAGGTGAATAAGCCAAATGAATCGGAAGATTGCTATATTAAAAATGGCAAAGATTTGCTCACAATGTTCACCTGCATAAGCGACGGTAACGGCGGTTTTGACCGTTACTATGTAATCTGTGAGCGTGCGTCATAATTTACAGCAGACTGTATTACGGTACAGTCTGTTTTTTGTTTAAAACTAATATGTTAAAAACAGAAATTCCCGAGTATTTTGTCTGTCATTTTGTAATAATTAATATCGGGAAAAATACGCATATATTGCCGTAAATGCCAAATTTATTTCAAAATTATTGACATAAGAAAAATAGATTGATAAAATAAAACAAGTATAAACAAATTTGCGGATAAAATTACAAACACGGAGGATAACAATGAAAAATACAATTAAAAAAATAACTGCAATCGCAATGTGCGGTGTGCTTACTGTCGGTTCGGTTCTTATGACAGGTGCGGTAAGCGAAGATGAAAATCACAAGGACTTTGAAGTTACAGGTACAACGCAGAAAATTTCAAACAATCAGCTTTTTGTGACAACAACGGGATACACTGAAAATACCGATAAAAATTTCGGTGCAAAGTTCAGAACAACCGACGAAAAGGATTACGATATATGGTTTAAGGATTGTATCAACGCACCGAGATTTTTAAATCTTCCAAAGGGCGAAAAATTCGTAAAATATATGATGACGCAGGGTCACGGTTATTTCGGTAATGTTCAGACATTCTATCAGTTTGACAAAACAGGCGGTGAATATGTTAAGGTAAAAATCAAGCTTTCCGATTTTTCCTATCTGTTCAATGAAAACGGAACAATGACTGTTGAGCTCAGCGACGGTTCTTACAAGGATTTTGATTTTACATACGAAGATTTCGGAACTGACAGCAACGGTGTTAATTGCTATGCGGAATCCGGTGCATATGCGACAAGCGGAGGTGCGGTAACATCCTTTGCTCCCGATAAGGACGGCTATGCTGAAATATATGTTTCAAGAAAGCTTGGCGCAGATACAAAAGTAATGTCATACTGCTATTGCAGACTTAAAAACGGAGCTCGTCGCGATTGCGGAAGAATCGGAGGTACTCTGGTCGGTTTAACTTGCGGTGATACGGATTTAAGCGGATACATTTCTGTTACTGATGCAACGCTTGTTCAGAAGTATGTTGTAGGTATTGAGGACTTTGATAAGCTTCAGCTTTTTAACAGCGATGTAAACCATGACGGTGAAATCAGTGTTGTTGATGCAACCTTGATTCAGAAATATATTGTCGGTTTGGACAGCTGAACAATATAAATAGGTGTAAACAATGAAAAGAACAGTCAAAAAAATAACCGCAATCGCAATGTGCTGTGTGTTGGCGGTAAGCTCTGCGTTTGTTGCAAACGCAAAATGGATTGGTGATGAAAGAGATTTCAAACTAATGGGCGAAACCCGTAAAATCAGTAATAATCAAGTTCTTGTTACGGCAACAGGCTATAACGAAAGCAATCCAAAGTATTACGGTGTTATGTTTGAAAATATGGCAGGCAAAGGATACAGCGTATATTTTAAAGATTGCGTGAATAAACTGAAATTTTTAAATCTTCCGAAAAATCAGGAATTTTATTACAATAAATTGATAAACCTGGGAGGTTCTTATTTTACAAACATATATGACATTTATACATTTGATAACACCGGCGGAGAATATATAAAGGTAAAAATTAAATTATCTACTTTTTCGCCTTACTTTAACGAGGACGGATCGGTTACTCAAACCCTTGATGACGGTAGCACACACACCTTTGCCTGGTCTCACAAGGATTACGATTCTGCAAGTTCCGACAAAAAAGATTATTGCGAAACTTCGGGTATGTGTGTAAAGAGCGGTGCGGCTGTAACGGCAGTTGTCCCTGATAAGGACGGTTATGCCGAGCTTTATATTTCAAAGAAAATCGGTGTAAGAACCGAATTGTCGATGTATCTTAACTACAGAAGAAAAGACGGACTGTCCCTTAGTCGTGCTGTACAGGGTGCACGCCTATACGGTCTTGTTCGAGGTGATATAACCAAGGATGATTCTATCACAATTGTAGATGCAACGCTTGTTCAGAAATATGTTGCAGGTATTGAGGACTTTGACAAGCTTCAGCTCTTTAACAGCGATGTAAACCATGACGGTGAAATCAGTGTTGTTGACGCAACCTTGA
>OGFG01002084.1_pt1 | contig 17551 bp, 14 predicted proteins | sample 1570761 | NCBI WGS metagenome assembly OGFG01 (sample SAMEA2581938, study PRJEB24529) | metagenome | biome: Human gut stool | place: China | collected 2011 | reverse complement strand
ACTTTAATTTAGTTTTATCATCTAGTCTTTGATACTCTTTAGACTTTATTTTTTCCCTAAGTTGTCTATAAGACAAATTTTGTTCTATAGAAATACTTATATAATAATTTATTTCATTTATATTATTAATTGGTAAAATTGCTAAAATATGCGACCAACTCAATTGGTGTGGCAGTGCTACACCTTTTTCAACAATTAAGTAAAATTGTCTCATTCTTTTCAAATTTGATATTCCGTATCCGCTACCGATTTCAATAGTCAATTTTCTAGAATATTCTTTTATTATTCCTTCGCCATAATGTTTTCCCGCTTCACTTAGCAACTTACCTACATTGTAATATACACTAAGTTCATTTCTATTCTTTGAATAATCTTTTACTCTTTTATATATCTCATTATTTATTAGTTCGTTTTTTATTTCATTATAATAATTACAGTTTAACATATTAATTATCTCCCGATGAGTACATTATCATATAAATGTTATTAGGTCAAATAGCTTAAAATAAGGTTTTATTGCCATTTTTGGTATTAAAAATTTGTTTTGGAAAACTTATTGTATTCAAAATCTTCTTTCGAGGCTTTTTTTGTCTTTAATTTATTATTAAATTTTTTTTAAATTTTACACTTAAGTATGTAAATATATTTATTTTGATAATATTTTTTAGTAAAAAATGTCCTGTAAAACATATTTATTTTTCCTTTACTTTTAGTTCTTTTTATTATACAATAATGTTGAGGAAGGATTGGTTTTATGGAAAAGTATAATTTGGTACCTGCGGATACTTATGTTGTAGTAAATAAAACTATTCTTCATAATGAGGATAGGAAAATTATAACAAGTTTATATCTTCCTATTATTGGTACTGATGCTGTTATGTTATACTTTACTTTATGGGCTGATTTGGATAATTCAGAAATATTAAGCAGTGAGTTTTCACATCAAAAATTAGTGTCTTCACTTAGAATAACTATTAATGAATTACAAACTTCTTTTGATAAACTCGAGGCTATAGGACTTATTAAAGCATTTATTAAAGAAGGAAATGTTAATAATTATATATATGAAATTTTTAGTCCTGTTAGTGCTAGTGAATTTTTATCTCATCCAATACTTAATATTGTCTTATATAGTAATGTTGGCAAGAGAGAATATGATAATTTAGTTAAAGCATTTAAAATACCAAGATTAAATACCTCTAATTATAAAGATATTACTAAAAGCTTTAATGATGTCTTTGAAAGTACTAGTATGACATCTTATGACTTATCACTTGAGGATATTAGAAAGTATAATAAGCTTAAACTTAATATTAATAGTAATTTTGACTTTAATTTTCTTATTAGTTCAATGCCAAAAAATCTAGATACTAGTAAAATGTTCTCTAAAGACATTAAAGAGCTTATTATTAACCTTTCATTTATATATGATATTGATGCTATTAAAATGGCTAATATTGTTAAAGTTTCACTTAATGATAATGGTACTATTAATCGTGAAAGTTTAAGAAAAAATTCAAGAAACTTTTATCAGTTTAGTAATGGTGGATTACTTCCTACAATTATAGATAATAATCAACCCGAATACTTAAGAAAACCGATTGGTGATACTTCAAGAAGAGCTAAAATGATATATACATTTGAAACCATTTCTCCAAGAGAACTTTTAATAAATAAAAATAATGGTAATGAACCTACGCGTAGAGATTTAAAATTAATTGAAGATTTACTTGTTGATTATAAATTAAAACCTGGAGTAGTTAATGTTCTACTTGACTATGCAATTAATGTAAATAATAAGAAATTAACGAGAGGATTCGTTGAAACAATTGCTGGTGAGTGGCAAAGAAAAGGTATTGAAACAGTAGAGGATGCAATGAATAATTGTGAAAAAGTACATAAAAAATCCTCAAAAAGAAATTATAAAGATGATAATGTAAATATGAAAACTCCTGATTGGTTTGATAAAGAAATAAATAAATCTAATGTTTCTGATGGTGAAGAAAATCAATTAGAAGAACTTTTAAAGGAGTATAAATAATGAAAGAGATAAAAGATGTTATTCAAAATAATTATAGATTTAATAATATAGATTTAGAGAGAAATTTTGATAAAGAAATGGAAGACGATACATTTAAAAAGATCGTAAGTAAAATTAAACTTTCTAAAGATGAAATAATAAAATATACCTCTTTAATTAAAGATTCTTCTTTAGAACTTAAAAACTGTGCTAATTGTAAAAATATTATGGAATGTAAAAATTCTGTTGTTGGTCATGTCTACTATCCTGAAGCACAAGAAGAAAATATAGTATTTTCCTATGTACCTTGTAAATATAAGAAAAAACTTGATAAAGATACAGAATATCAAAATAATATTAGTTTGTTTGATATGCCAAAGGCTATTCTTGAGGCTTCAATGAAGAATATTTATACTGATGATAAGAATAGACTTGATGCTATTAAATGGCTTACAACTTTTATTAAAAAATATGAAAATAATGAGAATTGTAAAGGTTTATATTTAGCAGGCAATTTTGGATGTGGTAAAACTTATTTGATTAGTGCTATGTTTAATGAACTGGCCAAAAAAGGTGTTAAATCAGTTACTGTTTATTATCCGGAGTTTTTAAGAGAATTAAAGGGAAGATTTGGAGAGGATTATAACGAAGTATTCAATAAAGTTAGAAAGGCTCCTTTACTTCTTTTAGATGATATTGGAGCAGAAACAGTTACTAATTGGAATAGAGATGAAATACTAGGTAGCCTCCTGCAATATAGAATGCAAGAAGGACTGCCAACATTCTTTACTTCAAATAACACAATTAAAGAACTTGAAGAACATCTTATTGGAAGCGATAGTGAAGGTAGAGTAAAATCTAGAAGAATAATTGAAAGAATAAAATATTTAACTGATGAAATAATAATGGTAGCGGAAAATAGAAGAAAGTGAGGATAATGTATGGAAGGTAATAATTATGGATTTAAATTTGATCCAAATAAAATTGAAAAAAGTTTTGATAATGGAAGCAAGTTAAGTATTGAAAATGATGGTGGAGAATTAAATATGTCTCCAGATAGAAGATATGTTACTGCGAATAATCCAAATAAAAAGGAAAGTAATAAAAAATTAGTTAGAGTACTAAAGAAAAATGTTACTACTGATGATAGACTTGGACCTGAAGTAGTTAGCCCTGGCAATAAGGGATTTGCTAGTGTTATTGGGCTTGCTGCTTTAATTGCAGTTGCTGGTGTTATAATTGCATTTATTACACTAAAATACTAAATTACAAATAATTAGGGAGGGATAGTCATGTTATATGCTTTAGATGTTAAAACTAGTTATTCTATGTTAAGTAGTTTAATTAAAATAGATGATTTAACAGAAAAGGCTAAAGAACTTGGCTATTTTTCTTTAGCCATAACTGATACAAATAATATGTTTGGAACTTATGAATTTTATTTATCATGCATAAAGAAAGGCATTAAACCTATTATTGGTATTAAATTAGAATACAATGAAAATAAATTTATTTTACTGGCTAAAAATAATGACGGATATAGGAATCTAATTAAAATCTCTACGCTCATCTCAGAGGGTAATATTGATAATGATATTTTAATTAAGTATGCTGATAATTTAATATTAATTATGCCTTATAGTAGTTATAATAGTGAAATTATTTCTATATATAAAGAATATTTTGTGGGTTACTCTAATATAGAAGAGCGAAATAATATTAAAGATAAAGCTGTATTTGTTAATGATGTTAGTTATTTGGAGAAAGATGATTATAAATACTTAGACTACCTTATAATGATTAAAGAAGAAAAGAAGTTAGGTGAATTTGAACTTAATACATTTAAAGGTAAATATTTATTTGATAAAGATGAATTTGAACTTATTACTGATGATGTGGTTAGAAATAATATGAAGTATATTAGTAACTCTTGTAATGTTACTTTAGAATATACTCCTGATTTACTTCCTATATATGACAAAGATATAAATCCTAATGAATTTCTTAGAAATTTAGCATATAAAGGTATTAAAAGGAGACTTAATGATGATGTCATTGATAAATATATAGAAAGATTAGATTATGAACTATCCGTTATTGAAAAGATGGGATTTAGTGATTACTTCTTAGTTGTATGGGATTATGTTAAGTATGCTAAATTTAATAATATTTTAGTAGGTCCCGGAAGAGGTAGTGCTGCGGGTAGCTTAGTATCTTATGCTATTGGTATTACTGATGTCGATCCTATTAAATATGATTTATTATTTGAAAGATTTTTAAATCCAGAAAGAGTTACTATGCCCGATATTGATGTTGATTTTGATAGCGAAAAAAGAAATTTAGTTACTGAATATGTTACTAAAAAGTATGGTGAAAAACACGCTATTGGAATTATTACTTTTAATACATTAGGTGCGAAACAAGTAATTAGAGATTTGGCTAGATGTATGGATATTAGTCTTCCAATTACTGATGATATCTGTAAATCTATTACTAGTAAAGATTTATTAAGTTCTTATATCGAAGGTAGTAAATTTCATAGATTAATCAATTCAAAAAGAGAATTTAAGATGTTATATGAAATAGGCAAACATTTAGAAGGACTACCTAGACATATATCTATTCATGCTGCAGGTATTGTAATGAGTAGAAGACCAATAGATGAAATTATTCCTTTATATAAAAACCCTGTTGGTATATATACTACTGCTTATTCTAAAGATTACTTGGAACCTTTAGGCCTACTTAAAATGGACTTTCTTGGTATTGATAACTTGACTCTAATAAGTAATGTTATTGATGAAATAAGAGAAAAGGAAAAGATTAATATTACTTTTGAAAGAATACCCGATAATGATAAAAAAGCTCTTGATATCTTTTATAATGTTGATACTGATGGTATATTTCAGTTTGAATCTCCTGGTATGAAGAGATTCTTAGAAAAGTTAAAGATAACTTCTTTTGATGATATTGTACTTGCCCTTGCTTTGTATAGACCTGGTCCTATGGATAATATTGATACTTTTATCAGAAGAAGAAATAATGAAGAAAAAATTACTTATATTCATCCTGACTTAGAGCCTATATTAAAAGGAACTTATGGTATTATAGTATATCAAGAGCAAATAATGCAGATAGCAAGATTAATGGCGGGTTATTCTTTTGGCGAAGCCGATATCTTAAGAAGAGCTATGTCTAAAAAGAAAGAAGAAATTCTTCTAAAGGAAAAACCAAAATTTATAAAGGGCTGTTTAAGCAATGGATATGATGAGAATGTAGCTTCTTCGGTATATGATTTAATACTTAAGTTTGCTAATTATGGATTTAATAAATCACATTCGGTAGCATACGCTATTACATCTTATAGAATGGCTTTTATAAAAGCATATTTTTCTAAATATTTTATAAGTGCAATATTATCCAACGCTATTGGTAATGATATTAAAACTAATATTTATATTAATAGAGCAAGAAAATCAAATATTAAGATATTACCACCAGATATTAATTTAAGTGCTAGTAAATACTATGTTGATGGTAATAATATAAGATGTCCTTTATCAATTATTAAAAGTGTTGGTACCGTAAGTAGTAATGATATAATTAAAGAAAGAGAAAAAGGACATTTTACTGATTTTAGTGACTTTGTACTTAGAATGAATGGTACTTCAGTTAATACAAGAGTTATAACTAACTTAATTAATGCTGGAGCAATTAACTTAGGATATAATAGAAGAACTTTAATAGAAAACTTAGATAATGTTTTAAATTATGCAGATATTGCAAAAGACTCTGGAATGATTGAGGTTGAAAAACCATATATTTTAGAATATGATGAATATTCCAAGAAAGATATTATGGATAATGAGTTAAAAACTATCGGATTTTATTTAACTGAACATCCAACTTCAAAATATCGTGAAGAAAGTAGTATTAGTTCTCTTAATATCAATAATTACTTTGATAAAAATATTAATATCATTATTTTAATAAAAAGAATAAGAGAAACCACTACAAAAAATAATGATGTTATGGCCTTTATCACAGGTGAAGACGAATTTGGTGAAATTCCTTTAACTATATTTCCTACTACATATAAAAGATTTAATAATATAGAAGAAGGTAATATTGTCAAGGTATTTGGTAGAGTAGAAAGAAGATTTGATAAATACCAAGTTATTGTTAATAATATACAAATAATAGAATAGGAGGATAATGTTATGAAAGGTAAATTTATAGTTATATCAGGTCCTGGTGGTGTTGGTAAAGATACTATTGCTAAAGAATTAGTAAATAAAGGAATTGCCATCTATTCAGTATCTATGACTACGAGAAAGAAAAGAAGTAATGAAATAGATGGTAAAGATTATTTCTTCGTAGACATTAATACTTTTGAAAATAATATTAAAGATGGTAAAATACTAGAATATACTTTATTTAATGGTAATTATTATGGTACTCCTAGTGAATTTATATTTAATAATCTTGAAAAAGGTACTAATGTAATCGGAGTACTAGATATTAAAGGTGTATTAAATGTAGAAAAAATATATCCTGAAGCTATTAGTATATTTATTATGCCACCATCTTTTGAAGAACTAGAAAAGAGAATTAGAAATAGAAATACTGATTCTGAAGAAGTTATTAAAGAAAGATTAGAGATAGCTAAAGATGAAATTAAATGCAAAGATAAATATGATTATGTAGTTATCAACAATACTGTGGATAAAGCAGTAGAGGAAATAATTCAAATTATTAAAAATGAAAAAAATATATGCAATTAATAAAGATTATTAAAACTATATTTAGGAGATGATTCACTATGAAAAATATATATTATCATATCACTTCAATTAACAAATTACATACAGGTGATGTTATTGAATTTGGGAAAGAATATAATAACTTCTATAAAGAAATGGTTAATATTAAACATTATAATAGTTCTGGAAAAGACGCTAATGATGTTTTGATAGATTTATTTAATAATAAAAATCTGGTTTTTAAATCAATTAATGACTTAAAGACTGTTCTAAACACTGTAAATGATGATGCTTTTATATTAAGAGAACTTGTTTTTGAACATATAAGAAAATGCTATTTTCCTGAATGTCCCTCTAGATTTAAATGTATGTATGTCTTAAAAGACAAAGATGAAGTAAATGGTTGGTTAGAAATTTTTAAAAGAATTAATAGAAAACCTCTTCAAATTGTTAAATTAGAACTTGAAGGTGATGTTTTTGAAGGAAATGCTAGTTTAATTCTTAGACAAAGTAATTCCATCAATGATAAAATTATACAGGCTAAAAATTATTGGTCTGGGGATAAAACAAACCTTATATCAGAATATTTATTTGTTGGGAAAGCAAAAGTTCTTGAGGTTACTGATATAAATGAATAAACTTTACTTTAGAGACTTAATGGCTCTAAAGTATTTTTTTAGACTACAGGCTAAAAAAACATCGAGCAACGAAGTGTGAGATGAAATAAATACTATAAATTTACTTGAAAAATGTAGTATTTTAGTATATACTTATATTAACTTTATGAAGTGGGAGGAATATTATGAAAAGTAGTAGAATAATGAAGATATTTGAACAATATGTTAGAAAGTATGATATGAATAATATTAATATTAAAGCAAGATATTTTCACTCATTAAAAGTAATGGAAATAGTTAAAGATTTAGCTACTGAACTTGGTATATTTACCGAAGAAGAGATAGCGGTCTGTGAACTTATTGGTCTATTCCATGAAATAGGTAATTTTTCTAGTACTCCTAATTATCATATAGATGAAGACAATGAAGATTCTAGTAATAAAGCTATTGATGTGCTATTTAATAAAGGACTAATCAGAGAAATAAGTAAAGATAAGACTTATGATAATGTCATTAAAATAGCATTATTTGCTTATGATAAAAATGGTTTTCCTGATAATATAGATGAGAAAACTAAACATGTATGCGCTATTATTAAAGATGCTCATAACTTGGATTCTTTTAGATTATTTGTTAATTATCCTTATGTTGATACAAGAATTAGTAGTTATCCTAATAATTTGGTATATGAAGATTTTACTAAATTTAAAACTATTAGTCCTAGAGTTACTGATAATGCTTCAGATACTGTTCTTATGGTATTATCAAAAATGTACGCTTTTAATTACAAATATTCCTATTACTTATTAAAAGAAAATAATTATGTTGCTAAACTATTTGATAGTCTTACTTTTGATAATAAAGAAATTGAAGACTTTTATAAAAAAATATTTATGGTACTTAATAATTATATAGATAAAAGGATTGGTGTTTATAATGCTTGATAAAAAATATGACCATTTAATGGTAGAAAAAAATAAATATGAAATGTGGAAAAATAATGGTTATTTTACTGGTGGTAAAGATTTAAGTAAAGAACCATTCTGTATAGTAATTCCACCTCCTAATGTAACCGGTAAATTGCATTTAGGGCACGCTTGGGATACCTCTATTCAAGATATTCTAATTAGATATAAGAAAATGAAGGGCTTTGATGCTATGTGGGTTCCTGGTATGGATCATGCTGGTATTGCTACGCAGGCTAAAATTGATAAAAAACTTAAAAGTGAAGGAATTAATCCTAGAGAAATGGATAGAGAAGAATGGCTTAAAGTAGCTTGGGCTTGGAAAGATGAATATGCAGAAAATATTCATAGTCAGTGGGCAAAACTTGGCCTTGCTCTAGATTATACTAAGGAAAGATTTACTTTAGATGAAGGCTTATCTAAGGCTGTTAGAGAAGTCTTTGTTACTCTATATAATAAAGGTTTAATTTATAGGGGAGAGAGAATTATTAACTGGGATCCTATGGCTATGACTGCTTTAAGTACTGAAGAAGTTATTTATAAAGATGTAGAAGGTGCCTTTTATCATATTAAGTATTATCTAGAAGATAGTGATGAATATTTGGAAGTAGCTACGACTAGACCAGAAACTTTATTTGGAGATACTGCTGTTGCTGTTAATCCGGATGATGAAAGATACAAAAAATATATAGGTAAAAAAGTTATACTTCCTATAGTTAATAAGAAAATTCCTGTAATAGGAGACTATCATGCTGATATGGAATTTGGTACAGGTGTAGTTAAAATTACTCCTGCTCATGATCCTAATGACTTTGAAGTTGGTAATAGACATAATCTAGAGAGAATTGTAGTTATGAATAAGGATGCTACGATGAATGAAAATGCTGGCTCTTATGCTGGTATGGATAGATTTGCCTGCAGGGAAAAGCTTGTTAAAGATTTAGAAGAGGCTGGCCTACTAATTAGTATTGAGCCAATTAATCATAATGTTGGTTTTTCAGAAAGAACTGATGTTATGATTGAACCTTACTTATCTAAACAATGGTTTATTAAGATGAGACCACTTGCAGATGCAGTACTTGCTAATCAAAAAAATAAAGATACTAAAGTTAACTTTGTCCCTGAAAGATATGAAAAGATTATGAATCACTGGATGGAAATAACTTATGACTGGTGTATTTCTAGACAGCTTTGGTGGGGGCACAGAATTCCTGCTTGGTATAAAGATGATGAAGTATATGTTGGTATGGATGCTCCTGAAGGAGAAGGTTGGGTACAAGATCCCGATGTACTTGATACTTGGTTCTCTTCAGCATTATGGCCTTTTAGTACACTTGGATGGCCTGATAATACTGACCTATTAAAAAGATATTATCCTAACAGTGTACTAGTTACTGGATATGATATTATTCCATTCTGGGTTAATAGAATGACCTTCCAAGGACTTGAATTTCTTCATAAGAGACCATTTAAAGATTGTTTAATACATGGTCTTATCAGAGATAAACAAGGCAGAAAAATGAGTAAGAGCCTTGGTAATGGTATAGATCCTATGGATGTTATTGAAGAATATGGTGCTGACTCACTAAGATTTTTCTTAACTACTAGTACTGCTTCAGGAATGGATTTAAGATATGATGAAGAAAAAGTAAAATCTACTTGGAACTTCATTAACAAAGTATGGAATGCATCAAGATTTGTATTAATGAAGTTAGATGGATTTAAAGAAGAAGATTATACTTTAGATAATTTAAAAGTAGAAGATAAATGGATACTTGATAAACTTAATAGTACTATTAAAGGTGTTACTAAATATATGGATAAATATGACTTTAATTTAGCAGGGTCCGCTATATACGAATTTGCATGGAGTTACTTCTGTGACAAGTACATTGAGTTATCTAAGTTCTATGATGATAATACAACAAAAAGTGTATTACTTAGAGTACTTACTGATATAGTAAAAATGTTGCATCCATTTATGCCTTATGTTACTGAAGAAATATATTCAATGCTACCTATTAAAGAGACTGAATCTATTATGATGAGTAGTTATCCAGAATATGATAAAAATATGGTATCTGCTACTAATATTGATACAGTACTTGAATTTATTACTATGTTTAGAAATAAAAAGGCGGATCTTGGTATAGGTAGTGATTACAAAGTATACATTAAGTGTAATAATGATGTAGATAAACAAATTATTATTAATATGTTAAAACTTAATGATAAGATTACTGATAATAGTGATAATTATACTGATAAAGTAGAATATAATGGATTAGAGATAGATATTTTCTTTGATAATAGTAAAAATGTTAAAGAACAAGAAGAAAAATTATTAAAAGAAAAAGAATCTCTAGAGAAATCTATTGAAAGAAGAGAAAAATTACTTAGTAATGAAAATTATATAAGTAAAGCTCCTTCGAGTATAGTAGAAAAAGAAAGAGAAGATTTGAAGAAAGAAAAAAAATTACTAAATAGTTTACTTAATAAATTTACAAAATAATTTTTATATGATAAAATAACTTTAGTTGTGAAAGGAGTGAATATTTATGGCTAAGTTTTGTTCTAATTGTGGTGCTGAATTAAATGAAGAACAAGAAATTTGTTTGAAGTGTGGTGTCAGAGTTAAAAATAGTAATACTAAAAATACTGATCCAAATGCTAAATCTAAAATGGCTGCTGGATTACTTGGTATATTTTTAGGTCAATGGGGAGTACATAACTTTTACCTAGGTTATACCGGAAAAGCAGTAGCCCAATTATTACTTTCTATTTTTGGATACATATTACTATTTGTTGTTGTTGGCTTTTTTATGGTAGCCGCTGCTGGTATATGGGGACTAATCGAAGGTATTATGATACTATCTGGTAGTATTAATACTGATGCTAATGGTAATCCATTAAGAGATTAATGTATAATTAAATTAAAACATCTCATAATAATTATGAGGTGTTTTTTCATATGGATAATGTATTTTGTATATGTTTTAGAACTCTTTTAGTATTAGCAATTTTATTTTTTGTAACTAAGTTACTGGGCAAAAAGCAAGTTTCACAACTTAACTTATTTGATTATGTCTTTGGTATTACTATTGGCTCTATAGCCGCGGATATTTCTCTAGACTTAGAAAAAGACTTAATCTCGGGTATTGTTTCACTACTTTTATATGGTATTATTGCCTATATAATAGCAAAGGCTACGATGAAAAGTATTACTCTTCGTAGATTTATTACAGGTGTACCTACAATATTAATGGAAAATGGTAAAATTATTGAATCCGGATTAAAAAAATCTAAACTTGATATTAATGACTTTCTTGCAGAGGCTAGAACACAAGGATATTTTGATTTAAATGAAATAGATACTGCAATTATGGAGATTAATGGAAGTATTAGTTTTCTCTTAAAAGAGAAAGATAAACCTTCAAATAAAAGCGACGTGAATGCTAAACTTAGTAATAGTGGAATTCCCGCTAATGTAATTATTGATTCTAATTATATGGAAAATAATATGGAAGCCATGGGAAAAGGCAAGAAATGGTTAGACCACGAACTAAAAGTATTAGGTTATAAGAATTATGACAATATATTACTTGCTACTTGTGATAATAATGGTAAGATTATAGTATACAGAAAAAATGTAAAACCAGATAAAAATACTATTTTAGAATAGTTTTATTTATCTTTATGATGTATAATTATTTTTAGAGTAGTGATAAATATGAAGCATTTAAAAAAATTATTTTTAATTTTGATTATTATTACATTATTTATGTTAATATACAGCGTTGTGTCTCCTAATATTGATGTTTATACTAATAGTATTAATTTAAATAGTGATTACAATATTGATTACAAAGTATATAATTTGTTTACTAATTTAACGAATAGAAGTTCTATTATAGAAAATAATATAAATTCTAGTAAGGTTGGTACTTACACTATTGTAATTAATGTTAAATATTTATTTTTTAATGTAAATAAAACAGTTGATATTAATGTTATTGATAATACAAAACCTATTATTACTTTAAATGGTAATACAGAAGTTAAGGTTTGTCCAAATACTGACTATAACGAAGAAGGATATACCGCGAGTGATAATTACGACGGAGATATTACAGAAAGAGTGAATATTAAAAAAATAGACAATAGTATTATTTATTCTGTAATTGATAGTAGTAGCAATGAAACACAAGTAGAGAGAAAAATTATATTTGAAGATGATGAGGCTCCAAAAATAGAATTAAAAGGTAGTGCTGATTTAAATATATTTATTGGTGATAATTATAATGAAGAAGGATATACCTCCTACGACAAATGTGATGGAGATATTACTAATAGTGTTGTTGTTACTAGTAATTTAGATACTAATAAACTCGGTACATATAATATAAAGTATGAAGCTATAGATACTTCTGGTAACAAGGCTGAAGTTAGTAGGACTATCCATGTAATTAATAAACCAAGTTATTATGGTAATGGTATTATTTATCTAACGTTTGATGATGGTCCAAGTTATTTAACAGGAAAAATTTTAGATATACTTGATAGTGAAAATATTAAAGCAACATTTTTTGTTACTCATGGTGGTGATTATGTTAAAAGAGCATATAATAGTGGTAATACAATAGCTCTTCATACATATACGCATAATTATAGTTATGTATATTCTAGTATTGATAATTACTTTATTGATTTAAATAATGTTAGTAATAGTGTTTATAATTCTATTGGTATTCATCCAAAGATAATTAGATTTCCTGGAGGCTCTTCTAACACTATAAGTAAAAATTATTCAAGTGGTATTATGTCTAGACTTACTAATGAGGTAATTAATAGAGGATATACTTATTTTGATTGGAATGTTGACTCCAATGACGCTGGTGGTGATGGTTATAATAGTAATAAAATATATAATAATGTTATTAATGGCTTATCACATAGCAAAACTAATATAGTACTTATGCATGATTCTGAAAGTCACAGTGCCTCTGTTGATGCACTTAGAAATATTATTAAATACGGTAAAAATAATGGTTATACATTTAAAGCTATAACTAGTGATACTCCTATTGTTAGACATGGTGTTAACAATTAATGGACTAAATGGACTATTTATTTAATTTTGTTCTTAATATTTTTACTATTTTGAGTTATAATAATTATAGAAAGGAGTTTTATAATGAGTAAAGAAATTAATAAATATCTTAATTTATCTATAGTTATGTCTGTACTTTTTGCTATACTAGGCGTTATTCTTGTAGTATCACCTAATTCATCACTCGATACTATTGCATATCTACTAGCAGCTTTTCTATTAGTATATGGTACTTACAACTTTATAGATAGTTTTGCCATTCATCCAATATTCTTCTTTATGAAGATGGCTAGTAGTGTTATTTCTATATTACTTGGTATAATTATATTTTTAAATCCTGAAATATTTAAAAATTTAATTCCTATAGCTTTAGGTATATTCTTTATTATAAATGGTATTTTTAAAACTAGAATGGCATTTATTATTAAAAATATAGATAATTATTTTGTTTTATCCGTTATTACTTCAGTACTTACTATAATATGTGGTATTGTTCTAATTATTAATCCTAGTATATCTGCGGTTATGATTACTACAATGATTGGAATTGTTATTTTAGTATATGCTGTATTTGATATAGTAGATGCTTTCATATTAAAACATAGGGTAAAAGAAATATCTAAATATTTTGAACAATTATTAAAATAGTACTTCGGTACTGTTTTTATTTAGTATTAATACTGATAAACTTAAACCCTAAGAACATAAACTTCAATTTTTTGTTTTCTATGTAAATATTATGTAAAATCAACATTATTTTAATTAAAAATATTACTTTTATGATATCATTATTATAGGTGATTGCATATATGAATAATGAAATGAGGAATGGTTGGATAGACATTATATCTAAAATGTATAAAGACTTACATAATTCAGAAAGAGTTTTGCATGTTTCAAAAGAATCTGATAAAAAAAGAGAAAGATTACTTAATTATTTTAATAGATTAGAAAAAATACATAAGAGAGTATCCGAGAGTAAAAATAAATCTGATGAAAAGTTACTTAAAGGCTTCTATTACGATTTATATGTAATAAAACCTGAAGACATACCTGAATCCTATTTTCAAAATCAAGTTAAACTTGCTAGGGAAAGAGGATATGGTAATATTAGACTAACTAATGAAGATAAAAAAAGAATGACTGATCAAGTTATCGAAGACCAAAAACATTCTTTAGATAAGTGGATAGAATATTTTTTATATGATGAAGAAAGTAAATCTTATGAAATGTGGGAAAAATACTGGGTATTTCAAGGATTACAAAATTTAGGTAAATATGATAAAGCAACTTATAAATTTAGTAAAAGAGATAAAACAACAGTATATCCATTTCCACCAGTAGAAAGAGAATTTATTTTTACTACACTACATTTAATGGAAGACTATATTAAAGATAAAAAAGGTGATGAAGAAATTAAATCTGCCTTAGGTAGTGGTAACTTTAAAATATTATATGAATATGTTATTAAACAGAGTATGTTAAAAGATAAACTTCAAAGTAACACTATTAGTGGTAAATGGGTAAAATATGAACAAGGTAGTGATTATAATATTTTAAGAGATTCACTTCAAGGGTATTATACTGGTTGGTGTACTGCTGCTGGTGAGAATTTTGCTAAAAGTCAGTTAGCAGGTGGAGATTTTTATGTCTATTATTCTTTTGATAATAATGGTGAAGCAAAAATACCTAGAATTGCTATTAGAATGGATGGAAAAAATAAAATCGGAGAAATTAGAGGAATAGCAGATAGGCAAAATATGGAACCCGAGATGATGCCTATTCTTGAGGAAAAATTAAAAGAGTTCCCTGATAGAGATAAATATTTAAAAAAAGAGCACGATATGAAATTACTTACTTTAATTGATAAAAAAGTAAACAATAATATTGAACTAACTTTGGATGAACTTAAATTTTTATACGAAATTGATAGTAAAATTGAAGGGTTTGGTTACGAGAAAGATCCTAGAATAAATGAAATAAAGAACAAAAGAAATATAAAGAAAGACTGTGCGCTGATATTTGATGTAAAAGAAGAAGAAGTTGCTTTATCACAAGAAGAGTGGGAAGAGAACCAAAATAAGTTTAAAATTTTTGTTTCTGATTTATATTTGTATGGCTTAACTAGTGCCGATGGCCTTGTCTTACCTCAAAGTGTTGTTGGTAATTTATTTTTAGATAACTTGACTAGTGCGGATGGACTTGTTTTACCTCAAAATGTTGGTGGTAATTTAGATTTATGGTATTTAATGACTAAGGAACAGGTAGAAATTAGAATTATAGGTTTAAAAAATAGATATCCTGAAAGACAACTAGTACCTTTTGCCAGAAGGGATGATGGTGATGATATAGCCTGCTTTGAAATCGGAAAAGGTAATAAAGTACAGATTGTTCATGATTTTGCTAGTGCAGGATATGAGCAAAGAAAAGAATATGATTGCTTTTGGGATTGGTTTAAGGATGCCGTTGAAGAAATGATAAAAGAGGATGAAAGTAATGGATAAATTAACAGAATTAAGCAAAGAAATATCTTATGCACTTCGTCATGCTCCATGGGAATATGAATTAGAAATGGATGAAGAAGGTTGGGTGCCAGTGGAGCAATTATTGGATGCTTTGCATAAGGAAGAGAAGTGGAGAAATATATCTGAAAACGATTTGGTTATAATGATTCAAAAATCAGAAAAGAAAAGACATGAGATTTTTAGTGGAAAAATAAAAGCTCATTATGGACATTCTATTCCAATTAAAATTGCAAAAGAGGAAAAAGTACCACCAGAAGTATTGTACCATGGAACAGCTAGAAGATTTTTAAATTCTATTAGAGAAAAGGGGTTGTTACCTAATGGAAGGCAATATGTTCATTTGTCACAGGATGTTGAAACTGCCCATAGTGTCGGTATGAGACATGATATGAAACCTTGTATCTTGAAAATTGATGCTAAACAGGCATGGAAAGAAGGCATAATATTTTATTATGGAAATGAAAAAGTTTGGTTGGCTGATGAAATACCAAGTAAATATATAATGGAGATGTAATGCTTTGAGCCAGTAGACGTAAAAAATCTACTGGCTTTTTTCTTCGTATAAGAACATCCGAAATCACAACCGAATATTTTTTCTTTAAAATTTAGGACGCATTGTTTTTATGGCACTTGGTGCTATGGAGATAATGCGTTTTTTCTATGTTAATTTTCAAATTCTTTTCCAGACTGCTGATATCAGTCTACTTCTTTCGAATATCGTGCTCAGAGTCTGCCTTTTGGTCATCTCACAAAGAGAAAGTGCTTATGGAACGCTCAATGAGGCAGAGCTGGAAGTAGTAAATAACGTAAAAAGACCGCAGCAGTTGGGGAATATAGGGGAGAGTGGTAGTAACTCGGTGTATTCTTATGATGGTGTAAAGCAAGCATCAGAATATTTACAGAGTCAGGGTGTTCCAAGAGTATATAGAAAACAGATATTGGAGTCTTTCAATGTAGAAAAAATAAAACTTCAAACTGCTGGAGACAGTACATATGGTTTGAGATTTTATGGCGGAAATGCAAATACAGAGGGAAGATATTTATTTGAAACATTTTCACCTTTAACAAATCGTCAGAATTTAGCTTTACCATATGAGTGGAATAGAATGACGGGGATTCAGCAGTTCCAAGTTAGAAGTGGAACTATAATGATTACAGGAAAGACTGCTGCTCAGAAGAGTTTTGGCAGTCAGTATATTGGTGGTGCCAATCAATGGTAGCCTGTGAAAAGGGAATTAGAATTATTACGTGATTATCTAAAAAATGGATATGAAGATGATTCAAAAAGAGTAGCTGCCTTAATTAGTTAGAAGAAAATAAGTGATCGTAATATTATGGATTGAAAAGGGAGGCATGATAAATATGCTTATGGAAATGTTGGAAAAATTGGATAGTTTAATAGCAGTATTAGCAACAGGTTTGATTACTTTCTTTATTACAAAATATAAATATTATAAGAATATTCCGCTAGATAAATTAGAAATAGCCTATAATAGAATATACTATCCAATTTATTGTATAACAAAAAGTAATATAGATATTCAGAAAAAT
>OGFG01002082.1_pt1 | contig 17559 bp, 9 predicted proteins | sample 1570761 | NCBI WGS metagenome assembly OGFG01 (sample SAMEA2581938, study PRJEB24529) | metagenome | biome: Human gut stool | place: China | collected 2011 | reverse complement strand
TATGATAGGGGTCTCCAAAACCTTTGGTGGGAGTTCGATTCTCTCATCCCCTGCTCTTTAAAAACACCTGTTTAGGTGTTTTTTTATTTATAGTAATTTAAATTAAATTTTTATAAAGGAGAATTATATGAAAAAAACAAATAACAGCGTGCTTTCGCAATATCGGGGTGCGTTAATGGGAATATCCATCATATTGATTATAGTTTTTCATTTTACGGATGACTGTCATTATTACTCCTATCATTTTAGTGGCTGGATTTCCTTCTTTTGGAGATATATTTCGTCATCAAGTGTGGATGCATTTTTATTCTTTTCTGGTCTGGGGTTATATTATTCCATGAAAAAAAGATCAGATGTTAGAAGTTTTTACATAAGAAGATTAAAAAGAATTCTGATTCCTTATTGCATCGTAGCCGTACCCTCTTATATTTTACTGGATGTCTGTGTAGATAAAACAGGATGGGGAGAAGCCATAAAAGACTTCACATTTATCACATTTTTCAGTGATGGAGACAGGCTTTACTGGTATATTGGCCTGATGCTGTTATGCTATCTGATTTATCCCTATATCTTTCAGATTGTGGATAGCGCACGGGACGCAATAGATGGAGAGATCCGGCTGATTTCCATGGTAAGTGCTGTTACCGTATTGGCACTTGTAATTGCATTATATGAGAAAGAGGTGTTTGGAAATGTAAATATTGCTTTGCTTCGTCTGCCTGTTTTTATAGCGGGCTGTTTTTATGGCAGATCCAGCTATGAAAAAAGGGAAAGTTATTGGAAATGGTTGATTCTTTTTGCGTTATCCGGCTATTTGCTCACCATGCTTCCAAGTGGATCTCCTATTTTTGCAAGGTATGTGACTGGAATTTTTAATATCTCATGTTGTGCGGGAATTGCCTGGATCTTTTCCCAGTTATCTATGCGCCCGGTTATAAGAATACTGGAATGGTTTGGTGCTCATTCGCTGGAATTGTATCTGGTACATGTTACCATACGAAAATTTATGAAGGGAGCAGCATTTTATACATGCCGTCTGCGTTACGAACTGGTGTTGGTATGCAGTTCCATTGTGATTGCATGGATACTTCAGATCCTTGTCCGGTATATAACAGATCATTTGCTTAAGGAAAAGAGGTAAGACCTATGACCCTACAGCAGTTACATCAGGTAATTACGATTGCAGAAAGCCGCTCCATGAACGAAGCATCCCGAAAACTGTTTGTCTCACAGCCCAATCTGTCTGCGGTTGTGCGCGAACTGGAAGAAGAAACAGGAATCACCATTTTTATCCGGTCAAACCGCGGAATCGTGCTTACACCGGAGGGAGAGGAATTTATCGGATATGCCAAGCAGGTCGTGGAGCAGTATCATTTGCTGGAATCCCGTTATATTTCGTCTGCATCCAAAAAGAAATTTTCTGTGTCCATGCAGCATTATACCTTTGCGGTCAAGGCATTTGTGGAAGTGGTCAAGGCTGTCGGAATGGAAGAATATGAATTTGCCGTGCATGAGACACAGACGAATCAGGTAATCGAAAATGTGCGTAACATGAAAAGTGAGCTGGGAATTCTCTTCCTGAGCAAATTTAATGAAGCAGTACTCCAGAAACTTTTCAGGGAAAATGATGTGATTTTTGAAGAACTGTTTACCTGTGACACCTATGTATATCTGTGGAAAGGACATCCGCTGGCACAAAGGGATGTAATTTCTATGAAAGAACTGCAGGAATATCCATGTCTGGTGTTCGAACAGGGGAAAAATAATTCCTTTTATTTTGCCGAAGAGATGAAAAGTACCTATGAATATAAGAAGATGATCCATGCGGATGACCGGGCGACCATGCTGAATCTGATGGTTGGGCTGAATGGTTATACGCTCTGTTCCGGGATTATCTGTGAAGAATTAAACGGAAATGATTATGCGGCAGTGCCGCTGGCGGAGAGCGAAAAGATGCGGATCGGCTATATCCGGCACAAGGGGATAAAGGTCAGTCCGATCGGAGAATTATATGTGGATATTCTGAAAAAAAGTGGGAAACCACTTTGATAAAAATAGTTTTCATCAAAAAATGCTTGTTTTGGTGATTGGAAAGGCAATTTTTTGGAGAAATTGCATAAGATAGCAGGTATAAATATAAATACACGAAAAAAAACGGTAAGAATCTGATGGAAACGGTTGCGCGATTACCGTCATTATGCAGGAAAAACCGGAGAAATGCGAAGTTTGCATAACTTTGACAGATGAGAAAAAAAGTGGCATAATCTTTTCTAAACTTGGGGATGATAATAAAAGTATGTTGTTTAAAGGTAGAAAGAGGTGTTGGATTATGTATGAAACTGTTAAAGTAATTCGGTTATCAGATATGGATGAAGTTAAGGATTTTGTACGTGCAGCAGGTGGTTGTGATTTTGATATTGATGTAAAATGCGACAGAACATTCATTGATGCAAAGTCATTGCTTGGTATGATTGGACTTGGCGTAAAAAAGAATCTTCAGGTTTGCTACGGTGGAAAGAATGAAAATTTCGAAAACGTAGTTGCTAAATTTGCAGTGGCATAATACAATTATTATATCGTGACTATGGAACTTTAAGTCCCGCTCCGTATTCCGGAGCGGGGCTTTTTATTGTAAAATAATGGAACAAATAAAAACTCGCTTCATACAACAGGAAAATACCCGCGGGAGAAAGGAGGTGTACATGCAGGAATTACATATCTCTGTGAGAAATCTGGTAGAGTTTATTTTCCGGGCAGGAGATATCGATAATCGTGCCGGAAAGCTGGCGAGTGCAGAGGCCATGATGGAAGGCAGCCGTATCCACCGGAAAATTCAAAAAAGCATGGACACCTCCTACCAGGCGGAAGTACCGCTGAAAATTGAATGGAAAGCCAACGATTACGTACTGGTCGTGGAAGGACGTGCAGACGGAATCGCCTATGGAAAATTTCAGCCGGATCTGCCGGCTGCGACGGAGTCTGTGCTGCAACCGGAGATGGAGTTTGCGGCGGAAATCCCTCCGGAAGAAGAAATCAGCTTCATCGATGAGATCAAGGGTGTATATAGAAACGTTGCGGCAATGGAACAGCCGGTCTACGTGCATAAAGCCCAGGCAATGTGCTATGCATATATCTATGCGAAACAGAACCGTCTGGAGCGGATCGGCGTGCAGATGACCTACTGCAATCTGGATACCGAGGAAATCCGGTATTTCCGGGAGATTTATACATTTGAGACACTGACCGTGTGGTTTGGCCATCTGATCGAAGATTATCGGAAATGGGCAGACTGGCAGATCGCATGGAAAAAACAGCGGCAGGAGAGTATTCATACACTCGAGTTTCCATTTCCCTACCGGCAGGGACAAAAGAAGCTGGTTGCCGATGTTTACCGCACCATTCTGCGAGGGAAGAACCTGTTTATCGAGGCACCGACCGGAGTGGGCAAAACAATTTCCACAATCTTTCCGGCGGTAAAAGCAGTGGGAGAAGGGCTGGCAGACCGGATCTTTTATCTCACGGCAAAGACCATCACAGCAACTGTGGCAAAAGAAACGTTCGCACTGCTGGAAGAACAGGGATACCGTGCCAAAGTCATCCAGATCACAGCCAAAGAAAAACTCTGTCTGTGTGAGGAGATGGACTGCAACCCGGTAAACTGTCCATATGCAAAGGGACATTTTGACCGCGTGAACGATGCGGTGTTTGATCTCTTGCAGAAATCCAACCTGTTTACCAGAGAGGAAGTTTTAGCGCAGGCGAAAGAATATCAGGTGTGCCCGTTTGAGATGAGTCTGGATGTGGCAACCTGGGCGGACAATATTGTCTGTGATTACAATTACGTATTTGATCCGAATGTATATCTGAAACGCTTTTTTCAGGAGGGGATAAAGGGAGACTATCTGTTCCTGGTGGATGAGGCACATAACCTCGTGGATCGCAGCAGGGAGATGTACAGTGCCGATCTGTACAAAGAAGACGTGCTTGCAGTGAAGCGGATCATGAAAGCGCACAGCCGTACGATCTGCCGTATCCTGGACAAATGCAACAAAGCCATGCTGGAAATGAAACGTGAGTGTGAGCACTACCAGATTCTGGACAGTGTGGGAACGTTGACCTTCCACCTTATGCGGCTGGCCTCCCAGATGGATGAATTTTTGGAAAAACCGCGGGAATTTCCGGAGAAGAAAACGGTGCTGGATTTTTACTTTGCACTGCGCAATTTCCTGAATATCTATGATCTGGTGGATGACCATTACGTGATCTACAGCCAGATGACGGAGGAAGGCCAGTTCCGGATCCGGCTCTTTTGCGTAGATCCGTCGGTCAATCTGCAGAAATGCATCGATAAAAGCAATTCCACGATCTTTTTCTCCGCAACGCTCCTGCCGATCGGATACTACAAGCGGCTACTTTCCGCGGACGAGGATAACTATGCCATTTATGCGCAGAGTACGTTTGCCCAGACACAGAGACTTCTCGCATTTGGCCGGGATGTGAGCACAAAATATACGCGGAGGAACAGAAAAGAATACGAAAAAATCGCGGACTATATCGGTGCAGTCACAGAAGCACAGCAGGGAAATTACATGGTGTTTTTCCCGTCTTACCGGCTGATGCAGGATGTATATGAGGTCTTTGCCGGGAAGGCGGCCGATTCGTGCGAGATTCTGATGCAGCATAGTAATATGAAAGAACACGAAAGAGAAGCGTTTTTGGAAGAATTTGAAAAAGAGCGCCAGGGGACACTCGTTGCGTTCTGTGTGATGGGTGGAATTTTCGGGGAAGGCATTGATCTGAAAAACGACCGGCTGATCGGTGCCATCATCGTGGGAACCGGACTTCCGCAGGTCAGCGATGAACGTGAAATTTTAAAGAATTATTATGATGAGCGGGGATTGTCCGGATTTGACTATGCGTTCCGCTATCCGGGAATGAATAAAGTCCTGCAGGCGGCAGGGCGCGTGATCCGGACCAGCGAGGACCGCGGCGTGATCCTTTTGCTGGATGAACGTTTCCTGCAGCGCGAATACGGAGCGCTTTTTCCGAGAGAATGGGAAAAGAGAAGCGTCTGTGGTCTGCCGCAGCTGCGGGAAGAAGTGAGCCGGTTCTGGTCAGACGTCCGGGAGGAGCTTTAAAAACTCTTCGGTGGAGGCAGAAACCGGAAGGGTAGGGTTTAACGAAGCCACCAGCTGCCGCTGCGGGATCGTTTCCTGCGTGCGGACGAGAAAGAGATCCTCCGGCTTGTGTTTCAGACAAAAATCCGGGATAAAAGCAATTCCAAGACCGATGCGGGCCATGTCAATGAGCAGATCGTTGCTGCTGAGCTCTACCTGAGGCAGCAGTTCCAGCTGATGCTGCAGGAAAATGTGGTGCAGAAACTCACTCGTTGTGCTCTTGCGGTCTAACATCATGAGCGGATAGGTGCCAAGCTCCGAGAAAGGAACGATGCGGTCCGCCAGATCAAAATATGCCGGATTGGCGACGAACACATCCGAGAAAGAGCCAACCGTTTTCTGAATATAGGAAGGATTCAGATGCGGGTTTGGAAAATTAGTGATAATCAGATCTACCCGGCGCTGCTCTAACAGGTCTACACAGCCCATCGAGCTGGCATTGGTGATTTTAATCGGAACATCCGGGAATTTCCGATGGAATTTCTGCAGATACGGCAGAAGAAAATAGCGGCAGATCGTGTCGCTGGCACCGATATGCAGCTGTCCTAAACCAAGAGAGCCGGATTCTAAAAGCTGGCTTTCGCCGCGTGAGATCAGATTCATGGCAGGTTCCACATGTTTCAGAAGCAGAGCACCGGCAGGAGTCAGCTGCACTTTTTTTGTGCTGCGGATAAAAAGCGGCTGTCCCAGCTTGCGCTCTAATGTTTTGATAGACTGGCTTACCGCTGACTGGGAGATAAACAGCTTCTTACTTGCATCCGAAAATGAGAGAGAGCTTGCAACATAATAGAAAACCTTGTATAATTCATAATTGATATCCATCGATCATATCCTCAGTAGTATAGTATAGTATAGTATAGGATATATTATATACCTTTCACAAAGGAGAGAAAAGGAGATTATCATGAAAAAGGGAATTTTGAAAACCTTATGCGGATTGATGGCGGCACTCATGCTGCTTGTGTTCGCAGGAACACCCGTTACAACTCAGGCAGCAAAACTGCCATATTACATTAAAATCAATCGTCAGCAGAACTGTGTGACCGTATATGCACTTGATTCCAAAGGCAAATATACCAAACCGGTCAAAGCATTTGCCTGCTCTGTCGGTGTCAACAATGCCACCCCGACAGGAACATTTTCGATTCCGGCAAAATACCGCTGGCATACACTTATGGGCGGTGTGTACGGACAGTATTGCAGCCGTATTCACGGTGGTGTGCTGTTCCACTCTGTGTTTTACAGTTCACAGGATCCGAGCAGGCTGGCATACAATTCTTATAACCGTCTGGGACAGACGGCATCCCACGGATGTGTCCGTCTGAATGTGGAAGATGCCAAGTGGATCTATGACAACTGCCCGGTAGGAACCAAAGTAACCATCTATGACAGCAAAGATCCGGGACCACTCGGAAAGCCAACTCCGGTCCGCATCGATGTAAACAGCCCATACCGCGGATGGGATCCAACCGATCCGGATCCGAGAAATCCATGGCTGAAACTCCGTCCGACGATTAAGGGAATCAAGAATAAAACCATCGAGAGAACAAACAGCAAAGTAGATCTGAAAAAGGGTGTGAAAGCTACCGATTACAGAGGTAAGACACTTAAATTTACCGTTTCCGGAAAAGTCAATGCGGCAAAGACCGGAAAATATAAGATTACATACACCGCAAAAGATGCCAAAGGAAACAAGACCCAAAAGAGCATCGTAATTACCGTAAAAGATACGAAAGCACCATCCATCAGCCTGAAGCGAAAGACACTGACCTACAATAAAGCCGTTTCCAAAGAAAAACTGGTTTCTGCAATTAAGGCAGATGTAGTGGCAAAAGATCTGGGCAAAAAACTTGCGTCAAAATATGTTTTCGTGGATGCCAGAGAAGCACATAAGGCAGTTACCGCTATGGAAAGAGGAACCTATGGAACTTATAGCGTGACCGTATATGCCAAAGATACGGCAGGAAATAAATCCAGAAAGCTGAAAGTAAAGATTAATTTTGTAAATCCAAACCCGGGTACCGATCAGCCGGATCAGCCGGAACCGGACACTCCGGGCGTTGTAACGGACAGTGCAATTACCGTACAGTAATTTCATAAGAACAGGTAATAGATATCGTAAGCGATATTAATTTTACTTAATTGTCAACCCATGATACAATAACATAAAGATCAATAGAATGCCCCCAAATGCAGGGGGCATTCCGTTTCGCAAAAGAAGGAGGTAAATCCAATGGGCAATGTACGTCGTGTGTACGTAGAAAAGAAACCGGATTTTGCCGTAAAGGCAAAAGAATTAAAACATGAGGTAAAGCATTATCTCGGAATCGCTGCAGATCAGGTGCGTGTTCTGATCCGTTATGATGTGGAAAATGTATCGGATGCCACTTACCAGAAGGCATTGCAGACGGTATTTTCCGAGCCGCCAGTGGATGATATTTATGAGGAGAACTTTGACGCAGAAGGCGGAAACGTATTTTCCGTAGAATTCCTGCCGGGACAGTTCGACCAGAGAGCGGATTCCGCAGAGCAGTGCGTGAAGCTTTTAAATGAGGATGAGGAGCCGATCATCCGCAGCGCGACGACCTATGTGATCAAGGGTGACATCACAGAGGATGAGTTAGAGGCGATCAAAAAGTATTGTATCAATCCGGTAGATTCCCGTGAGACCGGTATGGACAAGCCGGATACCCTCGTACAGAATTTCGATGAGCCGGCAGACGTGGCAGTTTTCGACGGATTTATCGACATGGCAGAAGCACACTTAAAGGAACTGTACAGCTCCTTAAATCTTGCCATGACCTTTAAGGATTTCTTACATATCCAGAATTACTTCAAAAATACCGAGAAGCGGAATCCGTCCGTGACAGAGATCCGCGTGCTTGATACTTACTGGAGTGACCATTGCCGTCATACCACCTTTTCGACAGAACTGAAAAATGTGAAGTTTGATGAAGGATTTTACCAGGCACCAATCAAAAAGACTTACGAAGAATATCTGGATACCCACAAGAAACTGTATGCGGGACGCGATGACAAGTTTGTCTGCCTGATGGATCTGGCACTGCTTGCCATGAAACGTCTGAAAAAAGAAGGAAAACTTGCAGATCAGGAAGAATCTGACGAGATCAATGCATGTTCCATCGTGGTACCGGTGGAAGTAGATGGAAAGACAGAGGAGTGGCTTGTAAACTTTAAGAATGAGACACATAACCATCCGACCGAGATTGAGCCGTTTGGTGGAGCTGCTACCTGTCTGGGTGGAGCCATCCGTGATCCGCTTTCCGGAAGAACTTATGTCTACCAGGCGATGCGTGTAACCGGAGCCGCAGATCCTACAGTATCTGTAAAAGATACCATCGAGGGCAAGCTGCCACAGAAGAAGATCGTGCGTGAGGCTGCCAGAGGTTATAGCTCCTATGGAAACCAGATCGGATTGGCAACCGGATATGTCAAAGAAGTTTACCATCCGGATTATGTGGCAAAACGTATGGAGATCGGAGCTGTCATGGGTGCCGCACCGAGACGTGCCGTACAGAGACTGACCTCCGATCCGGGAGATAAGATTATCCTTCTGGGCGGACGTACCGGACGTGACGGTATCGGTGGAGCGACCGGTTCTTCCAAGGCGCACAATACAGAGTCCACATCGGTATGCGGTGCCGAGGTACAGAAAGGTAATGCACCGACTGAGCGTAAACTGCAGCGCCTGTTCCGCAGAGAAGAAGTCAGCCATATTATCAAAAAATGTAACGATTTCGGTGCCGGCGGTGTATCGGTAGCCATCGGTGAGCTTGCAGACGGACTGCGCGTGAATCTGGACAAAGTACCGAAGAAATATGCCGGTCTGGATGGAACGGAGATTGCAATTTCCGAGTCTCAGGAGCGTATGGCAGTGGTTGTCGCTCCGCAGGATGTCGAGCAGTTCCTTGCTTATGCAAAAGAAGAAAACCTTGAAGCAACCGAGGTGGCAGTTGTTACCGAGGAGCCGAGACTGATCTTAGAGTGGAGAGGAAAAGACATTGTCAATATTTCCCGTGCATTCCTCGATACCAATGGTGCGCATCAGGAAGCAGATGTCGAAGTCGAGATGCCAAAAGAGGAAGACAACTTCTTTAAAAAGATCGAACTTCCGAAAGTTGCAGATGCATTACAGAAAAACGACAACAAATCAGCATGGCTTGCCATGCTTGCGGATCTTAATGTATGTTCCCAGAAGGGACTTGTCGAGATGTTTGACGGTTCCATCGGTGCGGGAAGTGTCTACATGCCATACGGCGGCCGCTATCAGCTGACCGAGACACAGAGCATGGTTGCCAAACTTCCGGTTCTGAAAGGAAAATGCGATACCGTAACCATGATGTCCTACGGATTTGATCCGTACTTATCCTCCTGGAGTCCATACCACGGATCGGTATATGCCGTACTGGAATCCCTTTCCCGTATCGTGACCGCCGGTGGTGACTACAGGAAAGTACGCTTCACCTTCCAGGAGTATTTCCGCAGAATGAGTGAAGATCCAAAGAGATGGAGTCAGCCGTTTGCAGCACTGCTCGGTGCATTTGATGCACAGATCGGTTTTGGCCTGCCGTCCATCGGTGGAAAAGATTCCATGTCCGGAACCTTTAACGATATTGACGTGCCTCCGACACTGGTTTCTTTCGCAGTCGATGTGGCAAGAGAAAAAGACGTGATCACACCGGAACTGAAAGAAGCAGGAGATAAGCTGGTACTCTTTACGATCGAAAAGAACGCGTATGATCTGCCGGTATATGAGCAGGTTATGAAACTGTATGACAAGATTCATGAGCTGATCGGCAAGGGTGCGATCCGCAGCGCCTATGCACTGGACGGAAAAGGTCTGGCAGCAGCAGTCAGCAAGATGGCATTCGGTAACAAATTAGGTGTAACCATCGCCGATGATGTGACTGCAGAAACCTTATTTGCACCGGGATTCGGTAATATCGTAGCAGAGGTAAAAGAAGAGTTTCTTCCTATTATAAAAGAAGCATCCGCAGTCGTTGTCGGAGAAGTCAACGATGCACAGAAATTCGTATACAAAGACATGGCTCTTTCCATGGATGAAGCACTCGATGCATGGCAGGGAACACTCGAGCGTGTATTCCCAACCCGTGCGACCGAGGATAAAGAAAAAGTACAGAGTGACGTATACGATACAAAGAACATCTATGTATGCAGAAACAAAGTTGCAAAGCCGACCGTATTCATTCCGGTATTCCCTGGAACAAACTGTGAGTACGACAGTGCGAAAGCGTTTGAGCGTGCAGGTGCCAATACAATTGTAAAAGTATTCAAGAATCTGAGTGCAGCAGACATCCGTGATTCTGTCGATGAATTTATCAAGGCAATCGATCAGTCACAGATCATCATGTTTCCGGGCGGCTTTTCCGCAGGAGATGAACCGGAAGGATCTGCAAAGTTCTTTGCAACAGCATTCCGGAATGCAAAGATGACCGAGGCAGTAGGCAGACTGCTGTCAGAACGTGACGGACTGGCACTTGGTATCTGCAACGGATTCCAGGCGCTGATCAAACTGGGACTTGTTCCTTACGGACAGATCCAGGCACAGAGTGCGGATTCCCCGACACTGACCTACAACACCATCAACCGCCACATCAGCAAGATGGTATATACCAAGGTCGTAACAAACAAATCCCCATGGCTGCAGCAGGCAAAGCTTGGTGCAACATACTGCAACCCGGCATCCCATGGAGAAGGACGTTTCGTAGCTCCGAAGGAATGGCTGGACAAGCTTTTTGCAAACGGACAGGTTGCCACCCAGTATGTCAATGAAGCCGGCGAGCCAACCATGGATGAAGAGTGGAATGTCAATGGTTCGTACATGGCGATCGAAGGTATCACCAGTCCGGATGGACGTGTACTTGGAAAAATGGCACACAGCGAGCGCCGCGGTGAGGCCGTTGCCATGAACATCTACGGAGAGCAGGATATGAAGATCTTCGAATCCGGAGTTGCTTACTTTAAATAGAATTGTTTATCTTCACGCGTAGTTTCACTCGAACTACGCGTGAAATAGTTTTAATAATAGAAAAAAGTGAAAAAACTCTTAAATGCTTAAGAAAATATTAAAGAATTTTTTCAATAAAATGTAATTTTGGTGTTGCAAAGATACAATACTTGGTGTATGATTGTCACGTAGAGTAGTTAAAAGAGTACTATAAATAGTACGACAAGTGATGAACTACTATCGAGGCTATGGAAACTGGAAGTTATTCCAGACAGACCTTACAATTGCAGATACATATTAGAAATATAAGTCATCGGAACCTCAGCTTGCTGATCTTGATGCTGGACAATCAACGTTGATATCACACTCTACGCCGACGTCTGATGTACGAAAGTTTCTGGTCATTTATGATTTGTGTGTCTGTAGATGAAACTGACGATGGACTTAACAGTAAGACCGAGGAGGTCAGTGGAGGCAATTAGCGAGAACATTGGACTGGAAAAATCGTCCGCAGCGGTTTGGAAGAGAAGATGAAGGAACTTAAACGTGCAGGGTTAAACGGGTAGAAGAGATGGAAGTTAGTCAAAAAGAAAGAGAGGAAAAAACATGAAATCAAGCAAAAAAGTGTTAGCTTTTGCTCTCGCTGCAGCTATGGTTGTAACAGCAGTTCCTGCTACAAACGCACAGGCAGCTTCTACAGCAAAGCTTAGCGCAAAAAAAGCCACAGTTTATTCTGAGGGCTACAAGACAGTTACAGTTAAAACTCCAAAGTCTTGGAAGTCTGTTAAAGTAACTGCAACAAGCAACAAGAAGTCTGTTGCAAAAGTTAAGAAGACAGCAGCAAAGAAGATCAAGGTTACAGGTGTTAAGCCAGGTACCGCTAAAGTTACGGTTAAGGTAACTTACAAGACTTCTACAAAGAAGAATGCTAAGGCAAAGACAAAGAAACTTACTTACACAATGAAAGTTGCTAAGGCAAGTGTTGCTTTATCTGGAGATTCAGCAGTAGCAGTTGGAAGCACAACTAAGTTAACAACAACTAAGAAGGCTTCATCAAGAGCTAAGATCACTTACACATCCAGTGATGAGACAATCGCAACAGTTTCTGAAGACGGAACTGTAAAGGGTGTTAAGGCTGGTAAGGCTACAATCAAAGCTACACTTAAGATTGGTAAAGATACAGCTACCGCTACTCAGGAAGTAGAAGTAAAGAACTATGTTCTTTCTACAGTAGCACAGAACAAGTTAACAGAGCTTACAGCTACTGTCGCTGGTGATACAAAGAACCTTAAGGCTTCTGATTTCACAGTAAAGAGTGAAGCAACAAACGTTGTTTACCCAGTATCTAAGGTAACAGTTGATTCTAAGGACGCTTCTAAGGTTACATTAACTCTGTTCAGTGAGTTAAAGGATGCAGCTACATATGATGTAACTCTTGATGGAATCACAAAGACATTCGTAGCTTCTGACGGAAAGGTTGCTTCTATCGCACTTGATAAAGCTACAATCCCATATGCTACTGAGACAGAAGTTAAGTTAGTATCTAAGGATGCTAATGGTGTTGTTGTAAAAGAACTTAAGTATGGCGAAGCTGATGCTAACTATGATTTTACAATCAATACAAACGGAAACGGTTATACAAACGGTTCTAAGTTATACTTAAACAAAGTTGGCGATACAGCTACAGCTGAGATCACATACAAGACAGGTAAGTATGACCAGAATGGTAAGCCAGAAGGAAACATTGGACCAAACAAGGTTACAATTACTGCTTCTGCTCAGTCTGAGATCAACAACTTTGCTGTAAGAATTGATGATTCTGCAAAGAAGTTTGACAAGGCTAAAGATACAAATAAGATTGCTGTAAATGAGACAAAGGCTGCAATGTTCAAGATTCAGAATGCTGATAATCAGGAAATTTCAGACTACAGCAAGTATACATTTGAGTCATCTGACAAGTCTGTATTAATGCTTGCTGATAACAAAGTAAGTGCTACTTATAATTCTATCGGAATTACAGCATTAAAGAATGGTACAGCATATATCCTCGTTAAAAAGGATGACAAAGTTGTTGGTTCTGTTGCAATTGACATTGTAGCTGAAAGAGCTGTTGCAACTCTCGAGTTAGATAAGTATGATGTAACACTTTCTAAAAATTTAGCATCAGATTCCAAAACTGTAAATGTTACATTAAAAGATCAGTATGGTGATAAATGGTCAGGGGATTATAACCTCAACATTGAGTGCCTTTCTACTGATGCAAAAGATTCTAATAATAAAACTTTAGCTGCAAAAGATGTTAATGGTGTTACCTATTACAATACAGTAGCTAAGACAGACAAGAAAGTAACATTTGTTAACAGTGCTGCAAAGGGAAATTATGTATATAAGATCTCTTACAAGAAAGATAATAAGGAAATCGCTGCAAAGACTGTAAGCGTAGCTGTAAAGCAGACAGATTCTACTAAGATTTCTGCATATCGTCTTGATGTTGATAATAGCAATGTTGATATGAAAGTTGACAACGACAACAAGGATACAAAGACAATTAACGTCAAAATGATCGGAGTTGCTGACGGTGTAGATAAGACAGTTGTTTCAGATGCTAAGTATACTGTAAAGAAAGCTGATGGAACTGTAATCTTCGCAGGAACAAAAGATGCTAAAACTACAACAAATGATGCTATTACTGTTAATGCCGATGGTGTTTTAGCGGTTACTCCAGTTAAGGTTACTACTACCAGTGGTTCTGCAATTGCTAAAAAACAGCTTGATGCAGGAACATATACTGTTATTGCTGAAAAAGAAGTTACAGAGAATACAAGTACTAAGACAGTTACAATTTCTACACAGTTTACACTTTCTGATTCTCAGGCTAAGGCCGAAGTTGAAGTAAAGAATGAAAAAGTAGATGCCAATACTGTTGGTAGCATGTTAGCAGATGCCATTATTGTAACATTTGATGGTAAGACTTACACATCTGTTTCAGGTATTACTGATAAAGATGGTGCATTAGAAATTGGTGAAGTAAAAGTTAAGAAGAATTCAACTGGAAGTACAGAGCTTACAGGCGCTGATATTTCTGTTGCTTCTGGAGACTACTTCAACGTTACTAAGTTAACAGTAAAAGTTCAGGTTGCTGATGGTGTATATACATTCGTTTCAGTATCTGTACCAGGTGCTATTACTGCTAAATAGTTTAGATTGAATTAAATTTTATTCATCTAACTTTAAAACCCCAGACGATTTTCGTCTGGGGTTTTTCTATAAAATCCCAATTATAATTTTACTCGTTCACCAGAAATCTCAATATTCGTATTTCTTAAATCCACCTTTCCACCAGAAATAGAATTTTTCTTAATGGTAATTGAATATTCTTTTACAGAGTGTTTTGGAACATTTACTTTAAAAGAATTATTGGAATAAGAAGCTATTCCTTTATTTTTTTGATTGATTACAGAAACATGAAATTTCGGAATAGCGGTGATTGTTTTATTCGTACCGTTGGCAATTCTAAATTTTATAACCATATTTCCATTTGCTTGATAAGCTGCATGATATGCACGAATTGTATATTCATTGATTCCGGAATCCTCTATGGTAATTTTCTTACCTGAATACTCATTTGCTTTGATTGTGACTTTACATTTTAAGGATTTTCCGTCACTTAAGTGTGCAGTAACCGTTGTTGTTCCAATTTTTTTACCAGTAATTTTTCCTTTCCTATTTACAGAAGCAACTGAAGAATTGCTTGAAGTCCAGGAGGTAGCAACTCCATTGTTTACTTTAAGTGTTTTAACAAATCCTTTAGTGATGGATAATTTATTGCTGCTTAAACTGACATTATTCGAAAGTTGTACAATTTTGGCATCAAATTTAGTTTCCTGATCAAATACATACTCAACAGAGTAACTTCCTTTTTTTAATTGATTAACGACGTACTTGTATGTATACCATCCACGTCCATCTAATATCCATGAGTCGTCATAATTTGTTAATACCATGGGATTGCCAACTACTTTTCCAGAACTGTTTTTAATGGTGAAAGTGACACCAATAGGAGCTGGAACAAAAACATTAATTTCAAGATCAGCAGTTACATTCAATTTGATAGAATATTTATTACTTGCCAATATATCTGCATTTTTTGATTGCTCATAAACCAATGTCTTATTTGCAGCATAAGTTTCCATTGGTTGATAGAATGAGAAGGTCAATATTAAAATCAACAATGCTGTAAATATAATATGTGTTGTTTTTGACCCCTTTTTTATATACATAATCGTTTTCCCTCCTAAACAAACAAGGCCGGAACAAATGTTCCGACCTTGTATTTTTTCATTTAAAACGAATCGACCGAATCGACTTATTTTAAAGTAAATGCTGTGTTAATAGGGCACTCTACTACAATTGAAGCACCAGCATCATTTACAACAACAACCTTAACAGATGTGATATAAAGAGCCTTTTCATTCTCTTTAGCATCAGCACTTACGATACTGAAATTCTGTTTTATTCCGTCATAAGTATAACTAAACTTATCAGAATTATTTAACTCTGTAAGTAAAGCAACAGCATCAGCTGCAGCATCTCTAGTAGGTCTCTGAGAACTTGCAGCCTTAGTATCAATTTTCGCGATAGCTTTTGTCTGAGTATTGTCTAATACAAATGTAGTATTAAATTTCTTATCAACACCACCAATTGTTGCAGTAGCGGATACAGAATATGTTCCTGCTTTAATATCTGTTGCAAGTTCGTATGCATTTACAGTAGAATTTAAACTGTAAAGAGACATACTACCATTCTGACCAACAACCTTTCCATCTGGATTCTTAATTGTAATAGCTGCATTAGAAACAACGCTTACCTTCGCACCCTTTTGGTACTCACTTACAGATGTTGAAATGGCTTTGTTAGCAAAATCAGCTGCAACAGCGTCAGATGCAATCGCAAGATCTGCTTTCTGATCTGATACAGAAAGTCTGTAAGATGCAGTAGAAGGAGTATCTGTTACATTTACAACATTTACTGTCAATACACGAGATACAGTTGCATTAGTATCACATTTTCCATCAGTAGTATGTGCAGTAAGTTTTACCTGATAAGATCCTTCTGCTAAGCCCGAAGCATTAACCGTAATCATACTTCCTGTTGTTGTATAAGTTACAGGGAAATTCGTAGTACCTTTCTTATGGTTTGTCTCAGCTGAAGGAGCACTTAATACTTCATTGTCAACTGTACTGATAGAAATCTGGCTCTCGTACTGATCATATGCTTTAATTGTTTCACTATCAGATGTAAGCAATTGTCTTGAACTACCAGTTGCATTGTTATTAACAGTCATTGCATCAAACTTAAGGTTTGTAAGCTTTCTGGTTTCCTGAACAATTACAGGTAAAGACTTAACAACTTTTCCATCTGAATTAAGAACATTGATATAAGCAGTTCCGGCCTTAACACCTGTTACAGCAACTCCAGTAGATCCTTTTGCATCACCAGCAGATGTAAGAGGTGTCTTGTCAAGAAGTAAAACACTCTTATCGCTGGACTCAACACTGTACTGTGATGTCACATCAGCATCACTGGAATTTTTGATATAGAAAAATGCATATGCAGTATCTTTTACAGCAAGTTTATTATCAGTCTTAACATCAATATTCCAGTTTACCTGTGTATTCTTTGCATTGATTGTGTAGTTGAAGTTTGAAAGTGTTGCATCATCTTCAACAGCTGTAATTGTAAACTTCTTTGTGATCTTGCCAGTCTCAGCACCAGTTGTCTGATCATACTTGTTTGTATGATATGTAACCTCTGCTGTAGCAGTATCGCCAACATTTAATAATACAAGTTTGTTTCCATCTGTGTAACCCTTATTCTCTGTAAAGTTAAAATCTACAGATCCATCATTGCTTGCATCAGAAAGAGTAAACTCTTTTACAACTACCTGATTCTTGTCAAGGAACTGAGCCTTTACTTCTGTTCCAGCTGTGCCCTTAACGATTGTTGTTGTGCTTACACCAACATCTGCAACAGTACCATCTGTAGCAGTAAATGTGACCTCTGTTCCATCATACTTTACAGAGTATTCTTTTGCATCATTCATCTCAGAGTAAGTATCAATTTTAACTGTCTTCTTGTCAGCAGCAACGCTGATTGCCTTTACAGGATATACAACATTGTTAGCTGTATTTGTAATAGTGATATCCTTCTTATCAAGTTTAGAAGTATCACCAGCGAATGTTGCTACAATCTGTGAAGCCTTCTTCTGAGCAGCGGACTTTAAAATAACATTCTTTACTTCTACATCCTTAGTAGTTTCAGCTGAATCCTTACCAACGGTAATCTTAGCTGTGATTGTTGCCTTACCAGCCTTAACACCAGTTACTGTACCGT
>OGFG01002070.1_pt1 | contig 17616 bp, 17 predicted proteins | sample 1570761 | NCBI WGS metagenome assembly OGFG01 (sample SAMEA2581938, study PRJEB24529) | metagenome | biome: Human gut stool | place: China | collected 2011 | reverse complement strand
GGTTCATATTAATCAATAGGCGCAGAGCGCCGCATTTTTCGATGAAGTTGTCAAGTGTTTTTTGGCAAAAAAGTGGGGGATTTTAATAAAAAAGGGATCTGAAGGCCTTGTATTTACTGGCTTAGAGATTCCGAGAGATTATATAGATAAAAAGGAGGACAACGAAGCCCCCATTAGTGAAGAAGAAGCCGCCTTATTTGCAGAGGGTGAAGTTATTGCCATTCTGGAAATTCCGGCGTTAGATATCCGTTATCCGGTGGTGTAAGGGTGTACTTCGGCAGATTTGAAATATGCCATCGGTCACATGAGCGAGACAGCCAGGATTGGTCAGCCGGGGAACTGTGTGTTGGCAGGACACAACGGGAGCAGGTATGGGACATACTTTACACACTTAAACCGCATAGAAGTAGGAGATGAAGTAAAGCTTCTGGATGCTTCCGGGGAAGTGTATCAGTACAGCGTGGCAGATTCCTTTGTGGTTGGACCGTATGACAATACCATAAAGAAGCAGGGGAAAGAGACAGAATTAACTCTTTTTACCTGTGCTGAGCGTGGAACAAAACGGTTCGTGGTGAAATGTGAGCCGGTGGAGTGAGAAAAAACAACATTTTTATAGCCGAACGCAAGAGCCGGCAGAAAGAGAGGATTATATGAAGTAGTCAATCAAAGTCAATGAAGTAAAGAACAGTGAATACAATATCAGAGGGTTTGCAACGGTGGTATTCGGGGCTTCTTTTAAGATTACCAATATCGTTATCCTTGAGAATCGGGAAAAGGGGCAGTTATTTGTATCCATGCCGAGATACCGTAGCAATGAGCGTGACGAAAATAACAGCGTGGTCTATAAGGATATCTGCAACCCGATTACAGCAGAATTTTGTGATGAACTGTATGGGAATATCCTTGATACCTATGAAGAAACGGTAAATAAGGCACAGAACCAGAAGCAGCAGGGAAAGTCAGCAGAGAAAACGGTGGAACTGTCGGAGTTTTCCGTAAAGGTATCTCCTTTTGAGAAAGAAGGCAGTAATATTCGTGGTCTTGCCCGTATTTATTTTGAGGACAGCTTTATCGTGAATAATGTGAGCATCCTTCAGGGAAAGGGCAAGGTGTTTGTGGCAATGCCTTCCTATAAGACAAAGCAGACGGACGAGCATGGAAAAGCAGTTTATCAGGATGTCTGCTATCCAGTTACAAAGGAGTTCCGTGAAAAAACTCTATGGAAAGATTGTAGAGGAATATGAGAAGGCGAAGGAGCAGTCTGAAACAAAGGCTAGAGGGACATCTGAACAACAGATAGTGTCAGAGAGAGCGCAGGAGTATGAGACAACTTCTTTTCGTTAGTGAGGATTAAGTAAAACAATATGCGGAGGGCGGGTTCTTATCCGTTCTCCGAGACAAGAGGAAAATAAGGATAGATGTAGCAGTAAAAATAAATGTGAGGATCAAAAATCAGATAATTGTAGGGCTTTTAAAACTTTAAATTAGAATCAGAGGCAGAAACAAATAAATGACGCATTTGAAATGTGTACTTACATAGATATGCTGGAGAAGAAACTGGATTACATGACGAAGGCAGTTTGTGGATTAAAGAAACAAATCAGAAAAATGTTTTTTCAAATATTTAAAACAGTAGGTATTGCAGTAGGTTTGAATGATACATATATGCGGTTGATGTGCATGAAAGGTATAAAAAAAATGAATAATAAGTAGTTTATTAAGAAAAAAGAAAGAGATAAACTTGTAAAAGTACAATAAATAAAAGTTCTAAGGGAGCGAGTATGGTGGGATTAAATAAAACAAGTGTAATTACTAAAGCGGGTTTGCTTGTAGCATTAGCCATTTTATTGGGGTTTTTGAAGATACCAATTACTAATTTTATTGAAATTCGATTTGGAGTACTTCCGGTGGCAGTGGCAGGCATGTTATATGGACCGGGAATAGGAGCCATTGTAGGAGGACTAGCTGATTTAGGTGGGTATATTGTAAAGCCAACAGGACCATATTTTCCAGGATTTACAATTAGTGGTGTAATTTCGGGTTTAATATATGGTTTTATATTATATAATAAGAAATTTAGTACGTTGAGAATTACTATGTCTCAAGTTTTAAATACTGTGATTGTAGGAATGATTGTGAATAGTATTTGGCTTTCAATATTATATGGAAATTCATTCAGGGTAGTATTTACAATGCGCTTCATAAAGGAGATTATTATAATTCCTATAAATATAGTTTTGTTGTTGGGAATAAAAAGGGTAATGGACATAAGAAGAGTAGGATAATAAATATGTAAGATGATTAGTATTTGTTGTAATGCTAGAGAATTATAAAAGTGTAAGGGCGATACAGGTTTTTAATATTTATGAAAATATATGAAGGAGATATTGTATTATTTTAATACATTGGGTTAGATGATGAACTATTTAGAAAGTACAAGTTACCTTCACAGTGTGCCTCGGTTTTTACCGAGAGATATTGTAAATGGAAAAACAAAGTTTGATTTGGATATGATTACAAATCTGTTAGAACGACTACATAATCCGCAAGACGGGTTAAAATTTGTTCATGTTGCTGGAACAAATGGAAAAGGGTCAACGGTTACATTTATTAGTAGCATTTTGAAAGAAAGTGGATTGAAAACAGGAACCTTTACTTCACCATTTTTTAATGAACCGACAGAAAGCATAAAAATAAATAACATAGAAATATCAAGAAGTGATTTTGTAAAAAATATTGAGAAAGTAAAAGAAGCATCTGAGTACATAATAGAGGAAGATGGTCGAGGACCTTCACAATTTGAACAATTATGTGCATGTGCATTTTTATATTTTGCAGAAAACAAATGTGATATAGTGGTTTTAGAAGTAGGATTGGGAGGGCGTTATGATGCAACAAATGTGATAAAAACACCAGAACTTGCAGTTATTATGACAATTAGTCTTGATCATACGGAAATACTAGGAGACGCACTTGAGAAAATTGCATATGAGAAAGCGGGAATTATAAAAAAAAGAGGAAAAGTATTGTTATATCCGCAATCTCAAAAGGTGTATGAAGTTTTTGAATCAGTGTGTGAAGAATTGGATGCTGCTTTATACAATGCGGTTATGCCTGTTAAATTATCAAGACTTGATTTTTCAGGGCAGACCTTTGTGTTTCCTACAAAAAGCATGAGACAGAATGCGATATTTATCCCATTACTTGGGGAATACCAAGCCCAAAATGCAGCAATGGCTATAAATGCGGCAATTATATTGAGAGAAAATGGATATTGTATAACGGACGAACAAATAAAAAATGGGTTGGCTAATGTGAAGTGGCCGGGAAGATTTGAAGTTTTGCATGATTTTCCAAAGATTCTTGTGGATGGAAGTCACAATGAAGAAGGCGTGGAAATGTTGTGTACGAATTTAAAACAATATTTTCCGCAAAAAAAGGTGATTTTTATTGTAGGTGTACTTTCTGATAAGGCTTATAAAAAAATGCTGATGAACATTTTGCCAATAGCGAAAGAAATATATACGGTTACTCCACGAAATCCAAGAGCACTTCCGGCATGCAAACTGGCAAAGTTTTTTGGGGAAGAGGGCTACCCGGCGGTAGCGTGTGATAGCATTAAGCTAGCAATTGAAGTGGCTCAAAAAGGAGCTACTGAAGAGGATATAATTTGTATTTTTGGTTCATTATATGTAATCGGTGAGGCAAAAAATGTATTAAAAAAGCTTCTTCCTAATCTAAAATAGTTCGGCAAAAGTGGTTGCGAACATATAAATGCAGGGTGTATCATTAATGATGAAACAGAATGTATGATTAGGATTGGAGGAAAATATGGGAAACGTAATTATTTTACAGGAAACAGTGGAAAAACCAATAACATTAATGGGGCAGCGAGCCGGAATTTGTTGGGAATCGGATATATTGAATGCGGAGAAAAATTATAAAAGAGGATTGAGTTGCTTAGAAGCTGAGCATGGAAGAGTGCTAGAATATGTAAATGTAGAAATGATATTGGAGGGGTATTCAGCACGCGTAATTAGAGAGTGGTATACACATATTGGTGGTGCACCAACTAGATTACAGGCAAGCACAAGATATGTTGATTATGGAGAGTTTAAGTATATTATTCCAAATTCAATAAAGAGTAATGAGGATGCCTTAAGGTTATATAAAAAACATATGGAAGGGATAAAAGAACTTTGTTACCAATTCACAGAAGAATTCAATATTCCTAGAGAAGATGTAGCATTATTTTTACCACTTGGAATGGAAACCAGAGTTGTAGATAAAAGAAATTTGAGAAATTTGATGGAGATGAGCCATCAAAGGCTATGTACGCGTGCCTATTGGGAGTATCGTGAACTGATGAGGGATATTTGCGATGCACTGAAGAATATTTCAGAGGAATGGAAATATATTGTCGAAAACTACTTTTTGCCAAAGTGCAAAATAATGGGATATTGCCCAGAAAAACAATCATGTGGTTTGGTAAATATGAATATTTAAGTAGTTGATTGAGCGGTAAGAAAAATCAGTACTTTTTAGAGATGTGTGATATTAAAAGTAATTGGTAAATAGTAATTATGGGCATATAGTAATACAAACGTCAAGAAGTGTTTGGCTTACTATATGCTTTTGAAAATTACAGTTTTATTTTTAAAGTTATATAAGTTAGAACGAATTTTAGATGGGTATTAGGGTATTATGAAAAGTGATATATATGTAGAGGAAATCAAAGAGATACTTGCAAATAAATTTGGAGTTGGTAACGAAGAAATAAATACGTTGGAAAAAGAAGAAGATATTATTCAAAAATTTAATCTTGATAGTATAAGTATGGTAGAATTCGTGATTGAGATAGAAGAGATACTGGGGGTTGATTTGTCAGAGATATTTGTGTGTGTGCCTATTATTTCAATTGAAAATATTGTGAATTATATAGATAATATGGGAGAAAGGGATGGAAATATATAAAAAAATAAGATGTTTACAATGTGATGGTAATTTAAATAATCATATGCAGTGCGAGTTATGTGGAGTGAAGTTTTGTGTGGATAAAAATAATGTATGGAAATTTTTGATTGACAGGGAAGATAACAAAGAAGTGGAAGAAACATATAATTTGTTAGGGCAACTTAAAGAAAGCAAACATAGAATATCACAATATTCTATGTTTTTAAATTACGGAATTATAGATGATTGTGAATATAGAGGTGCACAGGAAGCTTCACAAAAATTAATAAAAAGAGTTAGTAAAAATGTTGAATTTGAGGATAAAAATGTTTTGGAGGTTGGATGCGGAAGAGGAGGGAATCTATGCTATGTAAATTATCATTTTAATCCCGCATGTACTGTAGGAATAGATATTTCTTATGAAAATGTACTTTTTTGTAATTCTAAAAGATTAACTAGTTATTTCTTTCAAGCAGATGCACAAAATCTTCCGTTTAAAAGTAATAGTTTTGATATTGTATTAAACATAGAATCAGCGTTGCATTATGCTAACATTTTAGCCTTTTATAATGAAGTGGAAAGAGTGCTATGCCCCAATGGCATATTTATATATGTAGATATTGTAAAATCTGATTGTATTGATACATATATAAATGAATTAAGAAAAAGATCTTTAGAGGTTATTGAAGAAAGTGATTACTCGGAAATGGTATTAAATTCAATGCAAGCACAGGGATTAGATAAACGAGTAGGAAACTTATTTAATCATTGTGAGATGTACAATTCCATATTAAGGGGTGAGGAAAAGTATATTGCATGGATACTGAAAAAGTCTAGCGGTGTGATGCCAAGTGAGAAATAAAAATCATATATATTAGATATGTTTCTCAAAAAGCAAAAAACACCTACTTAATACCTTCCCTTGTGCCATGATTGAATACTTCTTGAACGGCACGTTCATGAAACGCTGTTTTTCCTTAGTGAGGTTGGTAACAGCGAAGTATCATGCTCGTGTGAGGTTCTGGAGAACTTTGTAATGATAGTTTCCGATATACACCTCTTTGTTGATTCTTCCAAAACGCAGGCAGTCAGCAATGACAAAAGAGTCAACCCAATCATTCTTTAGGAGATCGTTATAAGATTCGTTGAACTTATTGATCTACTTAGGATTGAGGACATGAATCTTTCTGTTATAGGATGCAAGAGAAGCATCTTCCCTAAGAAAATATACAAGATTTTCACCGTAGACAGAAGTTGCTTCAAGACCTATGGAAATAGTATCAAGGGATTTCGAAACAAAAGCAGAATAGATTCTTTTTACCAACTGAGTAGAACCATCATGAAAGTTTGCAACAGAGAAATTACTGTGTTTATTGCCGTTAGGCAGCATAAAGTAAACGACATTGGATTTACTGCTTACATCAATTCTAACGTAAAGTGGATTCATAAAATCCCCATCTTTCGTAAGGAGATTTAAGTGTTCAATCAGCTTGGTAAAAACCATGATCATGGGTCAACACCCTCGCAGATAAGAATCAGGCTTGAGACGGACAGATGCGAAACCATACTGCAAATGATTGTCCATGTACTTAAGCAAACAGTCAGCCGGTTTCAAGCTAATTTCCATGTCAAGGGAACAGATTTTTTATGAAGCAACTATTACTGATTCAACAGGAGAGAGAAGAACTATTACCTGATTGACACTGGGACAATTATATCATGGGTTTAACCAAGCCTATTGAGTAATAGTAACTTATTAACTTGGATACATTTATGTATCTAAAAGATATTATACGAGGAAGGGTAAGGAATGAAAATAATATGTCTCAGTTATCAGATAAGTCATTTTATTCCGATTATGAATTATTTAATTAATAATTCTATTCAGGATTGTCTCTTTTTTGGAGATCCGTATTTGGAGAAATATGTAATAAAACAGGGGTATAAATATATAAGCTACGGTAACGAAGAGGTGATTAATTTATTAAAATATCGAGAGAAAAAGCAAAAAGCTAAATCTGAGCATGTTTATAAAAAATTGCATGGAGAATTGGCAGAAATAATAGAAAAATATGATGTAGAAGAAATGTATTGTGATATTAGTAGATATATGTTTTTTGCACCAGTAGGATATCTGAAAAATATAAAAGTTAACGTTTTCTGGACGTATAATGGTCCAACACATTTCAATTTAGCTGCATATCCGCAGAGTGTAAGTAGAGTAACTGAAACAAAGCTAGGGTGTCTTATAGCATGGATTAAACAATTTTATTATGGGGAAATTAAATCAAAAAAAATTTGTTTCTATTTAACATATCCTTACAAGATTTTTTTGCATCCACGATTTTGGGGAAAGATGAGGTATTCAATGGATGGCTTTTTTGTGAATACACAAAAAATAATATGTGGTCCCAAAGAATTTACAAAATATTACGATAAAAAAACAGTTTTCGATATGCCTAAAACAGTTTTTTCTATTAATGAAAAAAATAAGTTGATGGATAACTTGATAGAAGAGGTAAAAAGTAAAATATATATAACATTTGGAACTCAAAATGATCGATATGCTGACGGAATAGAAGTGATTCAGCATATACTAGAATGCATAAAAAATAGAAAAGATATAGGAGTAATTGTCAATTTGGGGAAGTATGATAGATGCATGTTTCCAGGGACATATAATAATGTTTATTTTGTGTCGGAAATTAATCAGGATTTTGTTTTATCAAAAGTAGATTTAGTTATATTTCATGGTGGCTATGGGACTTTAAAAGAGAGTTATTATCATAAAAAGCGGATGGTAGTAATTCCATTTATGTATGACCAATTTGCAAATGCAAGGCTTGTTGAAGAAAAAGGACTAGGGATATATTTGAGTGTAAAAAAAGCTTTGAAAACGGACTTTAGTAAGCTGTTCGAATAGCGAGTTGTTTACTTTTGGGGTAGTAAAAATTTTGATGTTTTTATGTTGAAAGAAGGGAAATTAATGGAAAAAAATAATGAAATATTGCGGGGGAAAATTGTGGACATCCAGACAAAATCAATTAAACTAACTAAGTTTCAGAAGCTTGATGAGTGTAGGGATTCGAATTGCCATATTAATTGTGAAGGTCTTGGAAGACTTAGAAAATATGAAAATTTTGGATTGTTTTTAGAAAATAAAGATGGTGTTTCCAAAAGACTCTTACGAGGAGTTGACCCAGCAATAGAACATTTTCAAACACAGGTATTTCAAAATGTAGGATGTAATATTAGATGCTGGTATTGTTTTGTCGATGATTGTGTTTTAGATGCAAGTGGTTCAAATGCTGAATGGATTTCGATAGAGCAAATGGTAGATATGTTTTTAGAAGAAAATAAAGAACCATTTATTATAGATTTATCAGGTGGACAACCGGATTTGGCACCAGAATGGTGCCTGTGGACAATGGAAGAACTAGAAAAAAGAAAGTTGCGAGGAAAAGTGTTTGTATGGTTAGATGATAATTTGCTAACTATGGATATAATGGAAAAATATTTGTCTAGGGAACAAATAAGATATATGGCAGAATATCCCAAACATTCACGTGCTTGTTGTTTTAAAGGATATAATAACCAGTCTTTTCATTTTAATATACGGAATCAAATGTTTGATATTAATGAACAAATTGGAAACTTTAAAAAGCTATATGATTATGGATTTGATATTTATGCATATATAACATTGACGGGACCTAAAGGTAGTGCGAATATACGTGATATTGAACATTTTATAAATTGCATACAGGATATAAATTACTATTTGCCTTTAAGAATCATACCTTTAAAAATAGTTGAATTTAAAGCAACGTTAACGCGAATGAACGGAATATATAGAGAAGCATTGGAGGAACAATATAAAGCGTATGATATTTGGGTTAATATATTGAGAAAATATTATAATGAAAAAGAAATTAATTCTCCGTATGAGGAAATATTATTGCGGAGAGGATAAGGGGAGAGGTATTTATTAGTAAAATTTAAGGGGGAATATAAAATAATGAATAAAAGTGAGATTCAAACAATAATAAAAAAAGGTGAATATGGTGCAGTATTAGCAATGAAAATATGGCAAAGGTGTTTGTTTTTATATTATGAAAATAATAGTTTGTGCATTTATGATACAGAATTGAAAAAAATGATGGTAATAGTTCAAATAGAGGAAAATGTAGAAATGAAAGAATTTTTTATAGCGGACTATATTACCATATTAAAGAAGGATAATTGTATTCAATTTTTATATCAAAATGAAAAGTTTTCAATGACATTACATTCATTAAAATTAATATCATGTGACGGTAAACGAAAAAAAGAAATTGGAAAGGGTTGGATTTTTGAAAGTGGATATGATAATAGTTTTAAAATATATAATGAGGATGGAATAAATTATATTTCAGGGAACCATAACAACTGGGTATCGGATGCATGTATAATAAATAAAAAAATATATACAGTTAGTTATGATGGATGTATTAAAAGTTGGAGAACTGATACAGGAAAATGCGATGGCTATTATGCAATAAAAAGAGGGTGGCTAACCACAATATGTTACAAAAATGACCAGATTTTTATAGGAACACAATATGGAGAAGTGTTTGTGATTGATATTGAAGATTTACATTGCCAAGGGGGTGTCAGGGGAGCTATTTGGAATATATATCAATTCAATAATAGAATCTATACTGTATCAGAAGATGGAAAAATTGCATTATTTAATAATAACTTATCAGAAATAAAATGTATTGTGTGCTCAAATGGGTGGGTAAATGCATTGACAATTTATGAAAATAAAATTTTGGCGGTAACATCAAATGGTGAATTAATTTCAATAGATACGGAGTTAACGTCAAGTAAAATTATTTGTAAGGAAGAAAAATGGTTTAATAACTTAGTGGTAAGAGATAATAATGTATATATTATAACTGCTGAAGGGTATGTCTTAGTAATTGATATGAAAACAAAAGATATAGTTCGATATAAAATTAGTACATATCAGTTAATAGATATATTGATTGTAGGAAAAGAAATTGTTGTAGCAGATGTGGAAGGTACTATTTATTTTATTGATCTAAAGTTCAGTAAAATTCGGGAGCTACAATTAAATAGATTGCATATTACATCGATGTGCTTTAATAAGAAGGAAAATATATTGTATGTAGCTACTTTAGACAACGTGGTTGTATTCATTGACGTAAAAAATAAAGTGTTTATCAAAATGTTAGATATTGGGCAAAATAGGATATGGAAAATTGATTATTCACAGGAGTTTGAAACGTTAGCATTGACTACCACGTCGATGAAGGTAGTTATTTTCAGTAAAGATATTTTAGGCGAAATGAATACAGAAAGTTTTATTACAACATGCAAAATAGTTGATGATTATATTGTGTGTGGTAATGACAAGGGAGAAATGGAGAAATACTGCATAAGAGAAAAATTGGAGAACAAAAAACCTAATATGCAAAAAAGTTTGAAAAAAAACACTGATAAGTTAAGAAATATAAATGACAAAATTGTTATTGTATGTGATAAAAATGCGGGGCAATCGAGACTCTATGAAGAACGAGATAAAACAATACTTAAGATGTGTGGATATAAATTTGAGGAATGGGATATTGGAGATGACGAGATGTTAAGAAATGCTGTTATTGAACGTTCAGGGTGGGCAAAATTTCCACAGCTACTTTTTTATGGGCATTTTATTGCGTCGGGCAGTGTTTTACCGCAAATGTATTCTAATGGTACATTATGTAGATGCGTAGAAAACATAAAGCTAAAGAGGGGAAAATATGGAAAATAATATTGGAGGATTTATTAATTGCCTATGTACATACCTTACAATTGTTTATAGAGAATATTTTAAAACGGATGAATATTTGGAATTCTTGATTGATAAAAAAATCATATTGCAGGGTTTTAAAGTGGCGAAAAACATAAAGCAAGAAAATCCGTGGGTTTATCAACCATATATAATTGGAAACATAGAGGAAGAAAAAGTTTATCAAAGTATGTTTGAGCAATATGCGGATTTTTTAAAAGAAAGAAATAACTTGGTTATATGTGAAGAAAAGGAGTACCGCTTGTATGAAGAGAAAAAATATATGCATTACATAATTTCTGTTGATGAATTTTATGTGCCAGAAAGCAAGTTCTATTTAAGAAAACATAATCAACATTTTATTCTGATTGATCAAATACGAGGGCAAAATATTAGATATGTAGATAGTGAAACAACAAGAAGTCATAAAATTGAACTAACCGATTTGCAATTTGCAATGTATAGCAAAGATATAGTTCATTGTGTTTATTCTATAAATTTGAAAATGATAAGAGAGAATAATAGAAAGCAGATTTCGAATAGAGAAGTTATGTTTCCTAACTTGGATATTTGTTTTTATAGGAGTATATCAAATGAAGAGCTACTTTTTTATGTTGAGGCACTTAGACTGTGTATAAATTTTCAATTAAAACCGTATGCATTAATGGGAATAAAATATTGCGGCTATAATGAGGATATATATATGGTGCTAGAACAACTGTCTCGATACTTGATGTTATGTAGGATAAAGGGTAATGTGAATAGCCATGTATTTATTGAGCAAATAGAGAGGCTTTATAAGTGCTTGCCAAATTGAAAAAATAAATATAGGAATATAAGAGAAGAAAATACAAGTGTCTTCCGTTCTGTTACTAGTATTTCATCCTTTAATTAACTCGACTTTTTGACAGGAAGTGTATCAACAACGATTTCTTCCGATACATCAATGTCATCAAGATTATATTTCCAACGGAACACAATTGGATTTTCATTTATTTCTTCAAAATATTTGTAGATACGATTAGTAAGTTCATCTTTGGATTTTACACGAATGCCTCTGAGCATCTGACGTGTCATTTTGCTAAAGAAACCTTCAACCATATTGAGCCATGAGCCATGTTTCGGAGTAAATACAAATTCAAATCTTCCCGATACTGTAGCAAGGTATTTTCTGGTTGCTTCAGATGTATGGACTTTAAGGTTATCAAGTACTATGCGGATTTTATCCTCTTTTGGATACTTGTCATCTAACAGCTTCAAAAACTCAATATATTCCTTACTGCTGTGTTTATCTCTTACAAGTGGAATTGCGTCTCCTGTTTGGAGATCAATTGCAGTCAATAATGAAAGAGTACCTAAACGTTTGTATTCATAATCTCTGCTGATTGTAGAATGCTTTTTATCTGGCATTAAATCAGGTGATGTTGTTGCAATCGCTTGTATTCCTGGCTTTTCATCATAAGAGAGTACATGAACCGGCATACCATCAGATACAATGATCTCCCCGGCATCATCGAACTGCATTTCAAGTTGTTTAAACACTAACAGAACATTATGCATTTTGGAGTCGAAATCAGGATCCCGGTTTTCGCAATAATAAGTAATCTTATGAGGCTTTATATTGGCTTCATCAAGAATCGTATTTATTGTACTTTTATGGATTGTGGACAATCTTGTATACCCAGCTGCTTCAGCAGTTTTGTTGATATGCGAAGTCAATTTTGCATATGTCCAGGTTTCAGCAGCATAGCCAAAATCAATCGGTTTCTGGCAGGCAATGTTAATGATCCAAGCTTTTTCTTCGTCGGTAATCTCAGCATTTCTGCCACGACCAGGAGCATCAAAGAGGGCATTTTCAACACCACCTTCTTTGAATTTTTTCAAGCAAAGCATGACGCTGCAACGATTGAGACTAACTTTGTCAGCAATCGCATCTATTGATACAGCATCCGCACGCAGCAAGAGAATTCGTGCTCTTGTGACTGTTTGAGCCTGAATAGTTCTGGCACGAGTTTGAAGTTCAAGATATTCTTTTTCTTCGTTGCTAAGTTCGATAGATGATGCTTTTTTACCCATGATAATGTCCTCCAAAATCTTAATAAGAACATTATAACACAGAAAATAAATATAGTCGAGTTATTAAAAAGATATTATACTAGATGTTTACCCAACCACCACATCGGGTAATATCGGTCAGTTTATGGAAATGTCTCGAGTATCCGTCCAAGTGTGTGCAAAGCTTGAAATTTTTCAAGTAGGCTGCTGCAGGGGTATTAGTTCTGAACGGTTGATAGTCTGATAAATTAATTGAAATGCGTCATACAGTAATGGCAGATGCATTCCGTAACCAATTTTGTAATCCTAAATTTAAGGATGCTCCATTTGAGGATTAATTAGGTATGCTGGTTGATATTGAATACAGCAGTCGCAAGAACAACCACCTTAAACGTCTTATTAAGAATGCCGGATTTGATTATCCTGAAGCAAGTATCGGAGATATTAACTATACTTTAGGGCACAGACTTAACAAGGAACTGATAATGGACTTGCTATCTGCGAATATATATATATGAACACCGAAATTTATTTATTGCTGGTGTTACAGGATGCGGTAAGACTTACATGGTTTGCACTTTGGGCATGGAAGCATGTACGCAGTATTACAATACAATATAATACGAGGATACTAAATGAATAAATATGGCAGTTTAATAAAAAAATATTTGAGTAATCAGGTTTTATGGATGATTCCATTGTGTGTATTCATGTTTGCCAGCACAGGGGTACAATTATATGCACCACAGATTTTACGAAATGTAATTGATGGAATTATGGGTGATAATACGGTAACGCAGGTTATTTACTGGCTGACACTGTTCCTGTTGCTTGTATTATTTGGGGAAATTATAAAGGCATTGGTTTCTTATACCAGCGGACGGATTGGATGGCGTGCCACGAATCATCTGCGGACAGATTTATTGTGGCATTGTTTGGAACAGACTGAAGAATCTACACAGAAGTTGAAAGCGGGGGAAATGCTGGAGATTATTGATGGGGATGTGGCGGTACTTACCAATTTTTTTTCAAGTTTGCTTGTGGCAGTGGCAGAGGCGATATTGCTTGTAATTGGTACAGTTGCAGCGGTATTTATGGAAAATGTTTTAATTGGCATAGTAGAAATTGTGTTTGTAGTGTTTGCTTTTCTCCTGTATGGGAAAATACATAATATTTCAGTTCCAAAGTGGAAGAAGGACAGAGAACATACGGCAAAATTTTACGGATATTTGGGGGAATGTATTGAGGGAAAGGAAGATATCAAAGCAAATGGTGACACTGAATATGTGTTAGAACAATTAAAAATTCTATTAAAAAGATGGTTTCCGGATAACGTAAAAGCCGGTGTGTTTGGAATGACATCTTATGCAGTTCACATATTTGTTGTGGCAATTAGTTATGCAATAATTTTTGGTTGTGGTACTTATTTCTGGAGAAAAGGAGCGATTACTGTCGGGACGATATATTTGCTTTATCAGTATAATCAGAATATCATTTCGCCAATCCAGAGACTTCGGCGGCAAATGGATGATTTGCAGAAAGTAACAGCCAGTATAGAACGAATGCAGACACTTTTGGAGCAGCCGGTGGAAAATACGGAAGGTGTTTTGTTGCAAAGTGAAGGTGGTGTGAATATTATGGTGGAGCACCTTGATTTTTCGTATCTGCCAGAAAAACCGGTATTGAAAGATGTATCATTTTGTTTGGAGAAAAATCAAGTACTTGGAATAATAGGAAGAACAGGAAGTGGAAAGACAACGCTAGTAAAATTGTTGTCAAAAATGTATCCAACAATAGAGGGGGAGATATATCTGAATGAATTGCCAATTTCCGAAATTGCATTGAAAAGTATTCGGGAAAATATTTCCTATGTTACGCAGGAGGTTCAAATATTTAATGCTACGCTTCGGGATAACATTACCTTTTTTAATCGTAATATTGAAGATGGAATGTTGATAGAGCTAATATTTGAGATGGGTTTGAAAGAATGGTTTGAAAATTTAGAAAATGGTTTGGACACCGAACTGAATCAGCATACGTTGTCGGCAGGGCAGGCGCAGATGATAGCTCTCATTCGTGCATTTTTAAAGGATGCCAGCTTAATTATTTTGGATGAGGCATATGCCAATATTGATCCGTTAACAGAAAAGTATATGCAGACTGCAATGCAACGTTTGTTTGAGAATAGGACAGGGATTATTATTGCCCACAGATTAAAAACGTTAGAAAAGGTAAGCCATGTGATGTTGTTAGAACAGGGGAAGGTGGAAGAATATGGTAGCTATTCTGAATTGAGAGAAAATTCAACAACGAGACTGTTTCAGTTATTGCATCAGGATGCGAGTGAGGTGTTGGCATGAAAACAAGGGAAAAAATATTTTTATTAATGAAAGTAAAACCATTACCTTTTATTTTATATGGAATTGTGATTTTCCTATGGGACTGTATGTCTATTTTGTCGGCAATCTGCCTGCAAAAGATGTTTGATGCATTTGGGGCGATGAATCAGGTGTCAAAGAGTATTTATTTTATTGTAGTTGCCCTGGTTTTGGTCTATGTATTGCGTGGCCTGACATCTTTCGTTGTTATGGCTATGGAATGTTGGGGAGGATTTTCGGTGGATGCTTTTTTGAAACTGAATACAATGGAGAGGATTTTTGAAGCCTATGGAGCAAAATTTCCCGAAAAGAGTAATGGTGAAATTTTGAATGTTTTTCGGAATGATATAGATGAAATTAAGTCGTTTTTATTGCAGATGACGGAAGAGATGGCACTTTGCGTATATTTTTTTGCAATTGTGATGGTATTGTTTCACATCAATCCGTTTATTCTGTCTGTGGTTTTGACGATATCAGTTCTCTCTGTTTTCGTGATTCGTGCAGGATTTAAAAAGTTGTCGGAATGCCGAAAAAAGGTAAGAAAGATGGATGGAACTGTCAATGGATTTGCCGGGGAAATCTTAGATGCTGTGCTGGCGGTAAAAATGGCAGGGGCAGAGGAGTCGGTTCTTTCCTATTTTGAGCGACTTGGTCAGAAAAGAGAAAACGTAAGTATACGTCAGAACGTATTCCGGCAATTCATAAATTCGGTAAATCAGTTTTCTTTCGAAATTGGAGAAGGGGTAATTCTTTTGCTGGCATTTCGTATGATACGGGAGGGCAGTTTTAGTATAGGTGATTTTGCATTGTTTACATTTCTCTTTGACAGTATTTCCAGTGTGGTCAGTTCCACGGCTCAGGTTGTGTCTGAACTTCCGCAGGTTGAGATTGCGGTGGAACGTTTAGAGTCAATGATAGGAGAATATTGCAATTGTACAAGAGAACAGAAGTATGAAGAGGAAGAAATAAAAGTATACATAGAACAGATTTATCAAAATCGTGAAATTAATGAAAAATCTCAAAAAACAACGAAGAATATGCAATTGGAGATCTTTGAAGTGAAAAATCTGGATTGTTATGCTAAAGATGGACAGGAAATTTTAAATAAGATTAGTTTTACATTAAAAAGAGGCACCATAACGGTAATTTCCGGTAAGACAGCATCTGGAAAGACAATGCTGCTTAGAACAGTATTAGGGCTATATCCTACCCCAAATGGAGTTTTACTTTTGAACGGTAAACAGGTAATGAATCCGGAGGTTGATTTATTACCGCCACTTGTAGCATATACACCACAGAATCCAAGTTTATTTAGCGAGAGTATACGAGATAACATTTTGAAAAAGGCAGATGGAGAAAAAACGCTTGATCAGATGGATGCGAAGCTGGAAAAGGCGATTTATATGGCTGTTTTAGAAGACGATATTAAGCAGTTTGAGCAGGGAGTGGATACAGTCCTTGGAGTGAAGGGAACCAAGGTGTCTGGTGGGCAAAGAAAAAGAATTGCTTTAGCTCGTATGTTTGCAAGAGAGGCGGAATTATATGTAATGGATGATGTATCAAATGCGCTTGATATAGAAACTGAAAAGAAGCTGTGGGAACGGGTAAAAAAACAGCAGGATAAAACAGTTTTAATTGCTTCTAATAGCAGATATGCGTTGGAGATTGCAGATCAGATTATTTTTCTGGAGAATGGAAGTATAGAAGTATATGGAAAACTGGAAGAGGCATTGAAACAGTCGCAAAATATAAGGCAGATGGTTGGTAGTGGGTTGGTTTAAATACAAACGCATATAGCAGATAGGGCATATAAATGTATAAAGTTATATGCCTTTTTTACTGAACAATAAGTATGAAAAAGAGGAATTATAGAGAATTTAATAATTCTATAGGGCAGATGTATAATAAATGGAAAGATAAGAGTTAAAAGGAAGCTAATATGAATAATATTTCATTGCCCAAAAGCATAACAAAAACATATTTTAACTGTATGGAACAACAGATAATGACACTTAGCCAATATTATCATAATGAGGTTTGGAAACTTTTCTTAAATCAGCATCTGTTATGTGTAAATCAAAGGGCGAATAAATTGGATGATGTGTTAAGATATGTGAATCCTATAATGGAAAATGCAAAAGAGTTTTATGGAATAACCATAAAAGATATTGATAGAGAATCAAAATTGAGTTTTGAAGATAATGAGATCTATTTAGTGAATATGGATTTGAACTATTATCCATTAACACAGCATTTAGAGCGTGAAGGGGAACATGGGATATTAATTTATGATGAAACAGAAAAGGAATATATTGTAAACGATAACTTTTGTGGAGTAACGGAATATTTCATGGAAAAGAATTTATACGAAAGAGGAAAAAGAAGAGTTAGATT
>OGFG01002065.1_pt1 | contig 17648 bp, 13 predicted proteins | sample 1570761 | NCBI WGS metagenome assembly OGFG01 (sample SAMEA2581938, study PRJEB24529) | metagenome | biome: Human gut stool | place: China | collected 2011 | reverse complement strand
TTTCCGGGCAGGAAACATTTGAGAGAGAATGCTCTCCTCTGCTTCAGATTCGAGACGCTTATCCGAAAATGATTATTGCCAGAACCAAACATCCCCAATATAGCTATGAAGGAATCGAAATTCACGATATAGCCGATTGGTTGCTACAAGAATAAGCAAGGTGAAATATCTCCGTCATTCTCTTTTGAAATGATGGAGATATTTTTATTATGACGGAGATTGTAGAAGCTGCAATGTGATTTCCTATGCGGCACTCGGAAAATCATATATAAATTCTTTATAAATTTATTGACAGTATGGAAGCATTGTTATAAAATCGTTCTAAATAGAACGATAAAGGAGGCTGAGATGTACTTTTGGGATAAGCATAAAACAATTATCAGCTATTATGAATTGCTTTCAGGAGAGGTATGTGACCGTTACGGATTAACACAGATAGAATATGATATACTCATGTTCCTGCACAATAATCCGCAGCATAATACCGCAGCTGAAATAGTAAAGATACGAAAATCCACAAAATCTCATGTATCAACTTCATTGAAGGCTTTGGAAAACAAGGGACTTATCAGAAAAATACAAAGTGAAGATAATAAAAAGCATATTGAGATTGTCTTGTTAGATAAGGCAGAGTTGATCGTAGAAGCAGGAATAAACGCACAAAAACAGTTTGCCAGAAATGTCTTACGCGGATTGACAGAAGAGGAAAAGCGTATATGTATCAATATATTTGACAAGATCTGCTGCAACGCAGAAGAACAACTGAAAATAAGTAAGGAGGCAGGCAGATGAAGGCTAAGTTCTGTGTAAGGAAAAGGACATTACTGCTGATTGCAGGCATTGTGTGGATGATAGCCGGGTTTAATGTTGCACGCCTGGGGGTGATGTCATATATGAATGTTGAGAGAAAATGGTATTTATATTTGATGTCGATAGTTGTATTTCTTCTGTTTGGCTTAATGTTTTTTAAGATGAGCAAAAAGCACACAAAAAGGATACTGGGATACGAAGAGCACCGGCCATTCTGGCATTTCTTTGACTGGAAAGCATATTTAATTATGACCTGTATGATGAGCGGAGGAATCGGATTCCGTGCAGCCGGTATATTTCCGGAGATATTTATTGCATTTTTTTATTCCGGACTGGGGCTGGCGCTGGCATTGGCAGGAATTATTTTTATCGGAAATTATTTGTGTTATAGTCAATTGATTGGAAGGGAGCAGGATTAATCATGAAAGAGAACGATTATAAACCACAGCTTCCGGATGTAATGGAAGCAGTTTTTGATGCGGCATATCTGATTTTTGATCTGATTGCGGCAATGCTGTTTTCTTTTTTTCGCAGGGAAAGACCTTATTTATCCTGTATGGAATATTAACGCTGACACTTTGCGGAGGGGATGCTTTCCATCTGGTACCTAGAATCATCCGGGCAGTGTGCGGAAGTAATGATAAGATAAAGAGACAGCTGGGAATAGGATTGCAGGTATCATCTATCACCATGACTGTATTTTATATTATTTTAAATATATAATAACAGGATTTAAAGCAGCAATGGAGAAAGCATTGCTGCTTTTTTCGATTTAGGTGAAAATAATCACCCGGAATACTTATCAATGCGGGATGCCTATCGTATCTCCGTCGTCCATGGGATCTCATACCGCTTAGCCATTTTCTGGAGCGCTGCGAAAAAATCATCTTTTCCATAGGTCAGATATCCAACATTTAATTTGTATACAGTATCATCTGTATACAACCGTAGCTTTTTCCAGACTTTTCTGCCGTTCACTTGCACTGCGATTCCCTCAATCCGCCGGATATTTCTCCAATATACATCTTTCTTCCTTCGTAGAGGAAATTTCACCGTCATTTTTTCTTCAAAATATCGGATATTTGTATTGCAAAGCATAAACAGACCGATCAGGCTTACCACGCCGCAGACAGGTGCAAACCATACTGAAAATATTTCAGAAAACGATGAACGCTGCTTAAAAAGCTCCTGCAAGAATATATTGCCATCGGAAGACAAAAGCGCCGCTACATATATTCCAAGCATCATAAGCCCAATAATCGCCAGCACGTAGTACTCCGAACCATAGCGCAGGATACGCTTATTGGGACGGTCATAAGCCTGTGACAGGTAATATCCTTTGACCGCCTCCGGGCACCGGACTTTTACCATCTGACAGAATGTTTCATAATTGACCATGCTGATATCCGCCGTAAGTATCTTCGTACCATCTGCCAAATACAGATTTACCTTCCTGTCAAATCCTCCATCGATCCGCCGGATATTCTCCCACGCAAATGTTTTCGGTTTCCGGAATGCCCGCTCAATCTGAATCCGCTCCTGGTCAAAATATGTGCATTCTCTGGCCATCACATTTCCGCAAAAGATCATCAGAACAAATACCAACACAGCCATGCCCACGCATAGCCCCCACATTCCTATGGCCTCCTCCGGTGCTCCATCCATCACAAACAGCACCGAAAAAAATCCCACAACTACCAGCACCATAACACCAAGTGCATAAAGCACATATCGTTTTCCGGGCGGCTGGCATAAGATTGACATCCCCGGAGGAATTCTTTTGATCTGCCGTCTGTTCCGCCCCGTGATCAGGAAAATGATACCGGCGAGGAGAGCTAACGCCAGAATAAAAATCAGCCTGTTCATGCGATACCTCCATTTGTTTTATATAATACTTAGCATTCTAGCAAATTACTGACCATACCGCAAGGTTTTTCTTTTGTTCGGATAGTGATTTAAAATGCTGCCCAGGAGTTGGCTTATGTTACAATGATGTTACATATATGATATATTATTTCTGCGAGCTTGTGTGGTTTTAAGTTAAAATCATTATTGATCCAGTCAACAATTATATTAAGGTAGCCGTGCATTATTTTTCGGGAACCTTTTTTTCAATGTCCTCAAGCAATGCAGATTGATCCTGGTAATGAAGATAAAAGGTTGAGCGGCTAAAAGAGCTTGCTGCCATACAGCCATGCTATATCGGAATGTTTCAGGCAGTATGCTCCGTAAGCTGCCGTAATATAAGCCCAATAGTAGAAAAAGTTAAAAATATCATGGATATAATGTTAGAATTGAACAAAAAAGTGAGTTAAAATGATATCAGGGTCAAAAGGTCAGAAATCTGATGCAAGCTTGCTTGCAAAAGGATTTTTGACCTTGGGACCCGCCAAAAACATGAATAAGTAGCCATTTTTCGTAGAAAAATGAGCGAATTATGAATGTTTTTGAGGATTGCGAGAGTGCAAAGCACGAAGCAATCCGGTATCATTGGGGGCAAAATACCTTTTGACCCCAACATCTTAAAATACAATAAAACAAAAAAATGTAAAGGGGAACTTCTATGGAATATTCAGCAATTTTTCATGATATGGACAAAAGATTCTGCTATGCAGTCGATAAGGATTTATTTGTGATACGCGTGCAGGTAAAGAAGGATGATATGAAGGAGATAATTCTTCACTATGAGGATAAGTATATCCCGATGGAATTGAAGGATACCAGAAAGATGATTCCGATGAAGAAGGCTGCCACATCACAGTTTCATGATTATTATGAGGTGCAGCTTCAGATGCATCTGGTATGCCTCCGCTATTTCTTTGAATTTACGGATATGCAGGGGGAAAAGGTATATTACGGTAATTATGAGTTCAGCAAGGAATGTATTACGAACAGGGATAGAATGTTTGACTGTCCGCAGAATCTCAGAGAGGAAGAAATGTTTGAGGTGCCGGAGTGGGCGGCGAACAAGGTGGTGTACCAGATTTTCCCGGCCCGTTTTGCAGCGTCACGTCCGGTAGACAAGGAGCTGTGGTATAAGGCACCGATTACGTCTGCGGATAATCTGCATGGTGATCTCAGAGGCATTATAGAGCATCTGGATTATATCCGGGAGCTGGGAATTGATGTTTTGTATATGACACCTATTTTCAAATCGAACTCCTGCCATAAGTACGATACCATTGATTATTACTGTATTGACCCTTCGTTTGGAACAACACAGGAGCTTAGGGAGCTTGTACAAAAGGCGCACGAGCGTGGAATGAAGGTGGTTATGGATGCAGTATTCAACCATACGGGAAGAGAATTTTTTGCATTCGTGGATATTCTGGAAAAAGGAGAGCAATCAAAATATCGTGACTGGTATTTTATCGATGATTTTCCGCTTAAAAACGAACCGGGGCAACTTCCGAACTTCAAATGCTTTGCTTATTACGGCGGAATGCCAAAGCTTAATCTGAAAAATCCAGAGGTTGAGAAATTCGTCACAGACGTTGCCTGCTATTGGATTAAGGAATGTGATATCGACGGATGGAGAATGGATGTAGGTGACGAAATCAGCCATTTTTTCTGGAAGCGCTTCAGAAGGGCAGTCAAGGCAGTGAAGAAGGATGCGCTGATAGTCGGAGAAATATGGCATTATGCAGGGGATTTCCTTGAAGGGGATGAGTGGGATACGGTCATGAATTATCCGTTTTATCTTAACCTGATAGATCTGATTGCGGATGAAAAAATCAGTGTAAGCCGGTTCGTGCAGAATCTTGGATATCTGGAGGGCAGGCTTAATAAAAAGTGCTATCCGCTTATGTGGAATCTGATTGACAGCCATGATACGGCAAGGTTCCTGCACCTATGTAATAATGATAAGAAAAAACAGCATCTGGCAGCAGCCTTTCAATTGCTGTTGCCGGGAATGCCTATGGTTTATTACGGAGACGAGGCGGCGATGCCGGGAGCAAATGATCCGGATTGCAGACGTGGCATGTACTGGGATGAGGAATACCGTGACAAGGAGATGTATGAATGGTATAAGCGGCTGATGCAGGTCAGAAAAACACATGCCTGCATCGTGGAAGGCGAACTGATTGAGACAATCACAAGTGACGACGAGGAGACGATTGTTATGCTCAGGAAAAACGGCGAAGAGACCGTTGCCTTGATTTTCAACTGCAGCAGCAATGTGAAGGAATTTAATGAGTATGCACAGAAGGTTAATCTGCTCGGGGAGAGCCTCTTTGACGGAAAAGTGGAGGGGCTTGATGCCGCTGTGATAGTACTATAAAAATCTCAGCAAAAAGTAGTGATATGCATAAATGTAATACGTTATACACGCTGAGAGTATAGAGCATGTTTTGCCACGGGCATCAAGATATAGTAAAAATGCTGAAAAATCAAGGTGGGGGTGGGGGCGGGCGAATTATGTAAAAATACAACAAAAATAAAATAAAAAATAAGCCAGAAAACATATTGACTTTCAAAAAAATTTTTGATATAAAGGGGACAGAAATAAGGTAATGCAGAAGTCAAAAAGAAAAAAGAAAGGAAGTAACAACTTATGTCGTCACAGAAGAGTATGATGAAAAAGAAGTTGGAGAATATGCATCTGCAGGAAAGGATAAATTATGGTTACAGAAAAGTCATTATTATGATGTTGGTATCAGGACTGGTTTCCATAATAGTCATAGGTGCGTTATTTTCAAATATGCTGTATTATATAAACAATGTTACTGTAGCAGACCAGGCGGTAAAGAACTGTAGGAAGAATGTCAATGCGGCTGCAAGAAATATAAGGGAGATGGCATTGGATAATGATGCTTCAGCTTATGACGGTTATGAGCAGACTGTAAAAAAGCTGCTCGCAGAGGTTGATTCTGAGTTAAAGAAGCTGGAGAAAACGGGGGTGGTTCCGGAATCGGACTATAAGGAATATTCAGCGGCACTTTCCGAATGGGGAAATATCGGTTATACCATTATGGAAGAAATTAAAAGCGGTGATAAGGAAAAGGCAGTTAATGAAATCTTCAATAATTGTACGCCGGCATTGAATAAGGCAGTTGATGTTGCAATCGGTCTGGACGAGATGACGGATGAGGTCAGTCATAGGACTGCGAGAACCACCATTATATATGCAGCCGCAGGAATTGTGTGTATCATTGTATGCCTGTCTATGGCATGGATTTTTGCAAAGAGAATAGGCAGAAGAGTGCTTGAAACGATTTTGGAGCCATTACATGAGGTTGAGGCTGTTGCAAAGGAGCTGACAGAAGGAAATCTGCACAGCACCTTGGAGTATCACTCCGATGATGAGATTGGAAGTCTGGCACATAGCATGCGTAAGTCCATCCGTATTCTGGGAAGCTATGTGGATGATATCGGTCGTGCGATGAAGCTGTTTGCGGAAGGAAATTTTGATGTAAAGCCTGAGGTAGAGTGGAAGGGAGATTTTGTCGGGATTCTGGATTCCTTTATGAGGTTTGAGAAAAGCATAGCGGAAACGATTAAGGGAATACAGGGTGTTTCCAACGGCGTTTCAAACTTAGCGGAGCAGGTGGCTGCAAGCGCTAATGCCCTTGCTGACGGAGCAACGAATCAGGCAGCGGTTGTGGAGGAGCTGACAGCGACTGTAGCAGGTGTCTCTGAGCAGGTAGACAAAAATTCAAAATCTGCAAAGGAAATCAGTGCTAAGGTTGATGAGCTTGGAAATGCAATTCTTGAGAGCAATGGAAAGATGCATGAAATGGTCAATTCCATGAATGAGATTAATGGGGCATCAAAGGAGATTGACAAGATTATTGCAACAATCAATGAAATTGCTGCTCAGACAAACCTGCTCGCACTTAATGCTTCTATCGAGGCTGCAAGAGCGGGAGAGGCAGGAAGAGGCTTTGCGGTTGTCGCAAATCAGGTAAATGAACTGGCAGACCAGAGTGCACAGGCGGCAAAGGAATCCTCTGCATTGATTGAGACCTCGGTAAAAGCCGTGGAAAAGGGTATGGTGATTGCAGAACAGACTGCTACGCAATTGGAGGAGGTTGCTGACAGCTCCAAGATAATCACGGAGGATGTTACGAATATTGCGGTAACCTTAGGGACGCAGGCATCAGAAATCCAGCAGATTAATGAAGGAATTGAACAGATCAATGATGTTGTCCAGACAAACTCGGCAACAGCAGAGGAGTGTGCGGCTTCCAGTCAGGAGATGAGCAACGAGGCAGAAAATCTGCGTGAAATGATAAGAAAATTTAAGGTTGCAAAATTTGAGAAATAATATAAGGATGTTTTTTGGCGGTAATGAAGCTTATCTTCATTACCGCTTTTTTGTGCATTAAGGCAGCGGTATTCCGTTGCCGCGTCAGCGCATGGCTGCGTGAATGTAGCATAGTGCATATAAAAGCAGGGTAAGATCATAAAAAAATAAGCATGATTGCCAAAAGAAATATTAAGAAATTTCTTTAAAAACATCAAAAACATTAAAAATGCACAAAAAATTCATGGTTGATATAAAAATTTTCTATATATATATCTTTGCGTGTGAAATATAATAAAGACACTTAATAAACGAACATACTTCACAAGGAGGAATTAAGCTATGAGAAAAAACAAAATTTTACCACTGCTTTTAGTAGCAGCAATGACAACAACAGCACTTACGGCATGTAGTTCAACATCCGGCAGCAATGTAGAGAACAGCAAGAAGCCACTGGTGTGGTTTAACCGCCAGCCATCCAACAGCTCAACGGGAGAGCTTGACATGGATGCACTCAAATTTAATGACAAGACCTACTACGTTGGCTTTGATGCCAATCAGGGTGCGGAGCTTCAGGGACAGATGGTACTTGATTACATCAAGGCTAATGCAGCAACCATCGACCGTAACGGTGACGGCGTAATCGGCTATATACTTGCAATCGGTGATATCGGACATAACGATTCCATTGCGCGTACCCGCGGTGTTCGTTCGGCACTCGGAACAGGAGTTGATAAGGCAGGAGCGGTTGACCCATCGCCTATAGGAACGAATGCAGACGGTTCCTCCTCCATCGTAAAGGATGCGACAATTGAGGTAGACGGAAAGACCTATACCGTTCGTGAGCTTGCATCACAGGAGATGAAGAACTCGGCAGGTGCTACATGGGATGCAGCTACAGCAGGTAATGCAATCGGAACATGGTCAGCTTCCTTTGGCGATCAGATTGATGTTGTTGTATCTAATAATGATGGTATGGGAATGTCAATGTTTAACGCATGGGCAAAGGACAATAAGGTACCTACATTTGGATATGATGCCAACAGTGATGCGGTTGCTGCTATTGCTGAAGGATATGGCGGAACAATTTCACAGCATGCAGATGTCCAGGCTTACCTCACATTGAGAGTTCTCAGAAACGCTCTTGATGGTGTGGATGTGAATACAGGTATCGGCATTGCCGATGAAGCAGGCAACAAGCTTGATGAGGGCGTTGACTACAGATACAGCGAGGCTGAGAGATCCTATTATGCATTGAACATTGCGGTTACGTCTGCTAACTATCAGGATTTCACTGACTCCACCAAGGTATACAGCAAGGTAGCACATCAGCTTGATTCGGCTAAGAGCCCTGAGAAGAAGGTATGGTTAAATATTTACAATGCATCTGATAACTTCTTAAGCTCAACCTACCAGCCGCTTCTTCAGAACTACGATGATCTTATGAACCTTAAGGTTGATTACATTGGTGGTGACGGACAGACAGAGTCTAATATTACTAACCGTCTCGGCAACCCTGGTGAGTATGATGCATTCGCTATAAATATGGTTAAAACAGATAATGCAACATCTTATACATCTCTCCTTCAGCAGTAGAATGATTGAGATATGTCAGCAAAGGCTTTGGAGGTGTCAGGGTAACCTGACACCCCCTTTTCTAAAAGAGGAGTGGTGATATGGCAGAAGACAAGAAGGATATTATTTTGTCGATCCGCGGCATGAGCAAGTCATTCGGAAGAAATAAGGTTTTAAAGCATATTAATCTGGATGTAAAGAAAGGCTCGATAATGGGTCTGATGGGCGAGAATGGTGCCGGCAAGTCGACAATGATGAAATGTCTTTTTGGAACATATCAAAAAGACGAGGGCACAATAATTCTTGATGGAAAGGAAATCAGCTTCGCCGGACCTAAGGATGCCTTGGAAAACGGCGTTGCGATGGTTCATCAGGAATTGAATCAGTGTCTGGAGAGAAACGTGATTGATAATCTGTTTCTCGGGCGCTACCCAAAGAATTCTTTGGGAGTAATAGATGAAGGAAAAATGAAAAAAGAGGCTGCGGAGCTGTTCCGTAAGCTTGGAATAACGGTAGATCTTTCACAGCCGATGAAAAAAATGTCTGTATCAAAGAGGCAGATGTGTGAAATTGCCAAGGCTATTTCATATAATTCTAAGGTTATTGTATTGGATGAGCCGACATCCTCCCTCACGGCACCGGAGGTTGAGAAGCTCTTTAAGATAATGCGGCAGCTACGGGAGCAGGGTATCTCGTTGATATATATTTCCCATAAAATGGATGAGGTTTTTGAGATATGTGATCAGATATCTGTTCTCAGGGACGGTGCGCTGGTAATGACAAAGAACAGCAAGGACACCGACATGAATGAGCTGATTTCGGCTATGGTAGGAAGGTCGCTGGATAATCGTTTCCCTAAGGTGGATAATACGCCGGGAGAGGTGGTCTTTAAGGTAGAACACTTATCTACAAAATATGCACCGAAGCTTCAGGATATTACCTTTGACGTGAAAAAGGGAGAGATTTTCGGACTTTACGGTCTGGTCGGTGCAGGACGTACAGAGCTTCTTGAGACAATATTCGGTATCCGTACAAGAGCAGCGGGACGTGTTTACTACAATAATAAGCTGATGAACTTCCGCTCCTCCATGGATGCAATGAACCACGGCTTTGCGTTGATTACAGAGGAGCGTAAGGCGGATGGTCTGTTCTTGAAATCAGATATTACCTTTAATACTACAATTGCTAATATGAAGCAGTACAGATCGGGAGTGGCTCTTTCTAAGGATGACATGGTGAGGGCGACGGCAGAGGAAATACGAATCATGCATACAAAGTGCATGGGACCGGAGGATATGATTTCAAATCTTTCCGGAGGAAATCAGCAAAAGGTAATATTCGGAAGGTGGTTAGAGCGCTCACCTAATATATTTATGATGGATGACCCGACAAGAGGTATCGATGTCGGCGCCAAGTATGAGATTTACGAGCTGATTATAGAGATGGCAAAGCAGGGAAAGACAATTATTGTTGTCTCATCTGAGATGCCTGAGATTCTTGGAATTACCAATCGAATAGGTGTAATGTCCAACGGACATCTTGCAGGGATTGTTAATACCAGGGAAACGAATCAGGAAGAGCTGCTTAGACTTAGTGCAAAGTATTTGTAACAGAGAGGAGTACGAGAGCTATGGCAAATGATATCAGATGTCTTTCTATAGAAGATGAAGCTAAGCTTTTAGCACCGATAGACGAATATATCGGTAAAATACAGGAGCAGATAGATGCCCTGCGTGTAGATGGTTCCGACCGGGTTCAGGCGTTGAAAACACATATAGCACTGACAAAGGAGGATAAAAATTATACAAAACAGGAGCAGCAGGAGATAATCCGCAAGGATAAGGAACAGCTTAATAAGGCAAAGGAGATTGAGGAAAAGAATAAGGACAAGGTCTCCGGGCTGATTGCGGATGCAGAGGCGTATCTTGGCGCCCACTATAAAAATGATTATTATAAAAAAGTGGTTGAGAGCTGTGCGGCTGCAAAAAAAGCAGAGAATGCCGAGTATGAAGGAATACGCGAAAGACTTAAGGCGGAGCATACAAAAACACTTTCGGAGCTTACGGAAAGACAGGAAATCAAGGATGAAAAATATGTATATAAGAACCGCCTGTATGATGCGCAGATGGTGCATGAATCCAAGCTTCAGGAAATAAAGGACAGAAAGCATGAGGCATTTGTGCATGAATATCATCTGATTGATCTGCTCCGTATGTCGAAGTTTACTTACGCACAGAGACGTAAGCAGAAGCTGGAAAATTATAAATATACATTTAATACCTCACAGTTCCTTTATAAAAATGGTCTTTATATTGTAATTATATTAATATTTATTGCTCTCTGCTTTATTACGCCGATTGTGAAGAATACACAGCTGCTCACTATGGCGAACATTCTGAATATTCTTCAGCAGGCATCACCGCGAGTATTTCTTGCACTTGGTGTGGCAGGTCTGATTCTGTTAACCGGTACAGACCTTTCCGTAGGAAGAATGGTCGGCATGGGTATGGTAACGGCGACAATAATTATGCATAAGGGTGTTAATACAGGTGGAGTATTCGGTCATATATTTGATTTCACGGGTATTCCGATACCTGTAAGGGCGATTCTTGCACTGGTTGTGTGCGTGCTTCTGACAACTGCCTTTGCTTCCGTTGCGGGCTTCTTTATGGCAAAATTTAAGATGCATCCGTTCATCTCGACAATGGCGAACATGCTTATTATCTTCGGACTTGTAACCTATGCTACCAAGGGAGTGTCCTTCGGAGCAATTGAGTCCTCGATTCCGGCAATGTTCATTCCTAAAATAGGAAGATTCCCGACAATCATTCTCTGGGCGGTTGTTGCGGTTGTGGTTGTATGGTTCATCTGGAACAAGACAACCTTCGGAAAGAATCTGTATGCGGTCGGAGGTAATCCTGAGGCGGCAGCAGTATCGGGTATTTCCGTATTTGCAGTTACTATGGGAGCCTTCGTTCTGGCAGGTATACTTTATGGATTTGGTTCATGGCTGGAGTGTAACCGTATGATTGGTTCAGGTAGTGCCGCTTATGGACAGGGCTGGGACATGGACGCCATCGCTGCATGTGTTGTAGGAGGAGTATCATTTACAGGTGGTATAGGTAAGATTTCAGGCGTTGTGACAGGAGTAATGATTTTTACGGCACTTACCTACTCACTTACCATTCTGGGTATTGATACTAACCTGCAGTTTATATTCGAGGGTATTATCATTCTGGTAGCAGTTACACTTGACTGTCTTAAGTATGTCAAGAAAAAGTAGAAAAAAACTGTGATACAGTAGGATTTTGGTAAAAAAAGAGTATAATAAAGAAAAAATGGCACGAATCGGTTATCGGGTAATTCGTGCCATTTTTGTAAATACAGAAAGAAATCTTATCAAGCATGGAGGAGACAGATGTTTAAGTATAAAGTGCTTCTTGTAGATGATGAGGAAGAAGTTACCAATATGATTGAGGAGAGAATCGACTGGGCGGGACTTGGATTTGAGGTGGCAGGCAAAGCTCAGAACGGCGTTAAGGCACTGGAGTTATCAGAAAAGGTACAGCCGGATGTGGTAATTACGGATATTAAGATGCCGTATATGAACGGTCTTGAGCTGGCACGTTATATGAAGCAGGAAAATCCCGGAGTGCGTATTCTCATTCTGACCGGCTTTGATGAATTCGAATATGCCAAGGAAGCGGTTCATCTTGAGATTGATGAATATATTTTAAAGCCTGTCAATGCCGATGAGCTTTCAGAGTGCCTAAGCCGCCTTAAGAGTGTTCTCGATAAGGAAAGAGAGGAGAAGCTTAATGTTATCAAGCTGGAGCAGTACTATGCAGATTCCCTTCCTGCCCTGCGTGTTAACTTTTTCTGTTCGCTTATTGAGGGACGTATTCTTGAAGGCGAGGTCAGTAAGTTCCTGAGTGATTATAAGATTTCGCTGCCGGGACCTTATTACTGCTGTGCAGTCATGCACACATCGCAGAATCATGTTCCGGATGGCATGTCCCCGCTGCTGCTTTCCATGTCGGTGCAGAGGGAGGTTCAGGAGAGACTGAGTGCAAGATGGGATTACAGGTATTTTACTTATCTTGGGAATATCGTCCTGATTTTTAATCTTGAGAGTGAGGACAGCATTAAGAGGCTTACGGATGACAGCGACAGGTTCTGCAGATGGGCAGACCGCTTTTTGGGAGCGGTTGTAACTGTAGGAATCGGCAAGGTGTGCCGGGAGCTGCTGTCTGTAAGGCAGTCCTATGAGGGCGCAAGAGAGGCGCTGTCCTATCGGGTAATATATGGAGCCGGACGTTCTATCAATATTGAGGATATAGCACCGAAGGGGCAGGAGCCTTCGGCACAGCTTGAGGATATTGATATGAATGCCGTATTCAAGGCGATACGCATTGGTGTGCGTGAGGATGTCGAGCATGCGGTTCTGGCACTGGTGAAGAAGCTTAAGGATAGTGCCAAAACAATTGTGCAGCATAATTTTACCGTCATGGAAATTGTGGGAAATCTGTACCGCTTCTGCGGAAATAACCATATGAAATTTGAGGATCATACAGGAAATATCAGGAATGATTATGATGAGATTACCAGAATGGATGAAAGTGCATTATCGGACTGGCTTGTGAAGGTGTCACTGTCGATTTCGGAGGAATTTAAAAATGCCAGGAAATCTTCATTATGTTATCTGATTGCAGAGGCAAAAAATATAGTCCGTGACTGTTATTCGGAGCCTGATTTGTCTTTGGATACGGTGTGCGCAAAGCTTGGAGTATCCAACTCCTATTTTTCATCCATGTTTAAAAAGGAATCAGGCAGTTCGTTTATAACATATCTGACGGATTACAGGATGCAGCAGGCGGTAAGGCTTCTGCTAGAAACAGAAGAGAAAAGCTATGAAATTGCAGAGCATGTAGGCTATGAAGACGCCAACTATTTCAGCTATGTCTTTAAGCGCAGGTACGGAATGTCTCCTTCAAAATATCGTATGGAGCATATGGGAAAACAGGTATGAAAAAAAAGAAAAGAAAAGTGTCTGATATACAATCTGTCATTATGCTGGTGCTGTCGCTCATGACGGTAACTACCTCGATATTCATTGGTCTGCTGCTCTATAACCGGTATGAAACGGCAATGCGTCATAATGATGTCAGCAATACACAGAACATGATGGAGTCCATGGTCAGCTCTACGGAGCAATACCTAAAGAGCATGAGACAGCTCGCAAATACAATAAACTATAATATTATACAGGTATATGATGTTTCCGATCCGGAGTTCAACCAGCAGCTCAGCCTGATTTATGAAGCTGACAAGGATAAAATACAGAGTATTGCACTATATGATATGGAAGGAGAGCTGATTGCTGCGGAACCGGTTACACTTCAGAAGGAGGGTATCAAAGTTACAGGACAGCCATGGTTTGTGAATGCGGCAGAGAAGGTTGCCAATATGCATTTTTCCACGCCGCATATACAGAATCTGTTTCAGGATGATGCGAAGAGGTATTACCGGGTTATTTCCTTAAGCCAGGCGGTCGATTTTATATCCGGAGACCGCCCAGAAAATGGAGTATTGCTGGTGGATATGAAGTATTCATTTATTGAGAAGCTGTTCAGCCGGATTAATTATAAGAGCCGGGAGCATTATTATTATATATGTGACGGAGAGGGAAAGCTGATTTACCACCCATATCTGAATGAAATCAGCAATGGCATATTCTATGAGAATACAGATATTCCATGCAGCAGTGAGGATGGTGTATACCGCAATCAGCTCAGTCCTGACGGTGGTAAACATACGGTTATTGTAAGCACCATTTCTTATACCGGCTGGAAGCTGGTGGGAGTTGTTCTTGAGGATGTCAGGACGGACAGTGTGAAGCATTTCCGTATGTACATGGTAATTATTGTTATCATGCTCATCATGATGCTGCTTGTGGTCAACAGGATTGTCTCGAGGAAGATTTCCAGCCCTATTATCAAGCTGGATGCATCTGTGACAGCATATGAGGCCGGTGAAAAGCCGGATATTTATATCGGGGGTTCATACGAAATCAGGCATTTGGGAAACTCTGTCCAGAAGTCCTATGAGGAGATTGAACACCTGATGACGGAGATTGTCGCCCAGCAGAATAAGCGCAGAAGGAGTGAGCTGGCGGCACTGCAAAGCCAGATTAATCCGCATTTCCTTTATAACACGTTGGAGTCAATCACCTGGATGATTGAAGGCGGCAAAAACAAGGATGCGGTTTATATGATTTCGGAGCTTGCCAAGATTTTTCGTATAAGCCTGTCAAACGGAAAGACAATTATCAGTATTGAAGATGAGCTGAAGCATTGCAAAAACTATATGAATATACAGAAGTACCGCTATAAGGAACGCTTTGTGACGGAGTATGATGTCTCGGAGGAAATCTATCAGTTCTGCACGGTGAAGCTTATCATACAGCCGATTCTGGAAAACGCTATATACTATGGCGTAGGGAATATGGATGCTGACGATAATCCAAGGATTCTGGTTAAGGGCCGAAGGACGGATAATGATATATATCTGGCAGTATCGGACAACGGCATGGGAATGAGACAGGAGGATGTTAAGAATATTTTGTCGGATAATAAGAAGGTGCCAAAGCATGGCTCGGGAGTGGGACTGATTAATGTGCACACGCGTATTCAGCTGATGTTCGGCGCGAAGTATGGTCTTATTGTTGAGAGCGAGCCTGATGAGGGTACAACGGTAACAATCCACCTGCCGGCGATACCGTATACTGAAGAAAATTGTGAGCTTTTGGAGAATGGGGTTAAAAAGCCCGGAAATGAGGGTGACGATGAAAAAACCTAAAACCACCTTTCTGCTGTCTGAAATATGCCTTGCCATATTGCTGCTGCTGTGTGTGCGTCAGATATTTGCAGACGAAAAGCCCCAGAAGAGGGTAGCAGTTATCGTTGAGAAATCCGGTGATGAAAAATGGGATTCCTTTTTCAAGGGTGTCAAGCAGGCAGCAAGAATGCAGAATATACATCTTATTATCTGTAATACGGATGAGATTGAGGATGCACATGAGGAGAGTGCCCTGATATATGAGCAACTGGATAATCAGGTGGATGCTTTTATTATTCAGGCGGCACCGGGGAATGACACAGAGACGGTGCTAAAGGAGCTTCGCACACAGAAGCCGGTTATACTGGTTGCCAATGATATTCTGGGCAACGTCGGTAAGAGTGGTCAATCGAAGCGCTCCGGGCTTCCGGTTATCATGCCTGATAATTATTCCATGGGCTATGCGCTGGGAGAGGACATGGTAAACAGAAATGTCATTGAGGGAAGAAGCGTTGGAATTGTAGGTGGGCTTGAAGGGACGGAATATGCCGCAGACTGTAGGCAGGGACTGCTTGATGCACTCGCAGCTGCAGGCTGTGAAATAGCTTTTGATATTGGTGTGGCTTATGATGTGTCAATTACTGAAGCGCTCAGGCAGCAAAGGGCTGTGGATTATCTGTTCGTGCTCGATACAAATGCGCTGGAGCAGGCGGCAGCGATGTATGCCGGGAAGGAAGGCACCGGAACGAAGCTCTATGGAATAGGAAACAGCATGAAGTGTGTGTATTATCTGGATGATTCCGTAATTGACGGGCTTATTTTGGTTGATGGCTACAGCATGGGATATAAGAGTATTCTGGAGCTTTCCAATGTGCTGAATAAGCGTTTATATGCCGCTTCGGATTATGTCATTGAGTACAGGCTGATTCATAAGGAGGATATTTTCCGGGAAGATGTACAGCAGTTCCTTTATACCTACGATTGAGGCTGATATAAATGGGAAATGGAGATTGGTGTGAAAAATAAGCGGATAATAAAGGTTATTATATTATGTCTTTTACTGTGCACGACGAGCTGTCACAAGGATAATGGTGTAAACAGTAATATTATGAGGGTTGGTGTTGTGCTGTACACGCAGGATGACCCTTTTATCAATGCGTTGACGGAATGTATGAAGGAAAGTTTTGAGAAATATGAGTCGGATACTTTTAAAATAACGATGACGGTTCGTGATGGCAAAAATGATCAGGACATTCAGGACAAGGTTGTGGGCGAGGTTATTGATGCGGGCTGTGATATACTGATTATCGATCTGGTTGACCGGACGGAGCCGTCAAATATAATTAAAATGGCAAAGCAGCAGAATATACCTGTTATTTTCTTTAATCGTGAGCCGGTATATGAGGATATAATGCAATGGGACAAGCTGTACTATGTCGGAGGAGACGCAGCACAATCCGGTACGCTGCAGGGAGAGATTGCGGCAGAGATTATATGTGGGGATTATGCGGCAGACCGCAACAGCGACAATAAGATTCAATATGTCCTGCTTGAGGGTGAGGCAGGACATCAGGATGCCATTATGAGAACCGACAGTGTGGTCAGCACTATTCAGAAGGAGGGCATAATTCTGGAGAAGCTCAGCTATCAATTCGCTAACTGGAACCGGGGTCAGGCTGAGAATAAAATGACCCAGCTTATTAACCGGTATGGGACCGATATTGAGCTTGTGATTTCCAATAATGATGAGATGGCGTTGGGGGCGGCAGCGGCATACGATGCACTGGGGTATCCACAGGACAGCCGTCCGTTCATTCTCGGAATCGATGGGCTTGACAGTGCTCTTGAAGCTGTTAAAAAGGGCTATATCCAGGGTACGGTATACAATGACAAGGAGGGACAGGCAGGCCGGATTTCAGATCTTGCACTGAATTTGTTCCGTGGGAAGGTTCTGCCGGACAGTGATTTTGAAAATGGACGATATATCTTTCTGCCATATCATAAGGTTACGGCAGATAATGTTGATGAGTTTTTAAAGTAAGGGTTATCAGGATATGCTGACAAGGCAGCAGAGAGGAATTCAGAAAGGAAATGAGGCAGGAAACGGGATAAAAAATAAGATAGGGTTCGGGTGTCAAAACATGCTAATTTAGTGTATGAGTGTATAACTAGTTATATT
>OGFG01002063.1_pt1 | contig 17656 bp, 9 predicted proteins | sample 1570761 | NCBI WGS metagenome assembly OGFG01 (sample SAMEA2581938, study PRJEB24529) | metagenome | biome: Human gut stool | place: China | collected 2011 | reverse complement strand
GCAGGTGGTCGGCGTCTACAGCGTTTCGCGGGACGGCGAACTGCTCGGCAGCGTGGAGCTTGTGACGAAAAATGCGCTGCCGCGCAGCGAGTTTCTGGTCGTGCTGCAGGCGATTGAGGACTTCACCACCGGGGTGTTCTTTCTCAGTACCTGCGCGGCGGCGGTCGTTCTGACGCTTGTCTATTTCCTCATCCGGGCGCTTTGGCGCCGCCGGGCGGGGCGACATTCGGCGCCGCGGCGCTACCGGAGTCGCTGATTTTCGGTTTTCGTCGAAGATTCTGAGAAAATCGGGCTGAAATTCGCGTAAAAATTGTGACGAAAAAGCGTTGACACGCGAAATGGTTTATTGTATAATAGTACCATAATAGGTGTACTGTGCAAATGGTACGCCGCAATTCCGCACGGACGCGAAGGCGTGTGCGATACACCGGAGAGGAAAAAAGATGAAGAAGAGAGTGTTCGTTCTGGTCGCAGTGCTTATGCTGGCAGCTGCGCTTCTGTCACTGTCTGCATTTGCCGCGGACAATGTCAGATATGTCGCGAACGCCGTGATGGGTACCGGAGACGGTCTCACCGCAGAGAACGCGACGACGCTGGACAAGGCGTTCACGGAGTTGAATACAAATGTCTTTACCAAGGCGGAGCATGCGGGGGAGACCTGCACCATCTACCTTGTGGAAGACATCACACTGATGCAGTACAGACCGGAGGGGAAAAATTCGCCGAGAACCGCCCAGGTCTTTTCGGAGGATGCGCACGCGGACAATGCCGTCGCCATCCTGACGATGCCCGGCAAGGCGAAGGCGACGATTACATTCCCGTACGGCACGACCTCCGCTACCCGCGTGTACAACTACCTGCTCAGCGGTGAGACGAGTTTTGACAATGTCATCTTCACCACCGGCGTGAAGGGCTCGATTCAGATTCCGGTCATCGCGGCACAGGGACATAAGCTGACGCTCGGCGCAGGCGTGGAGACCGTCAAGGCGGACGGCTGCCACGGTGTCGCCGTTGCCGGCATCACGTTCAGCGCCAACACTTTCCGCACAAAGCAGGGCGAGAAAGCGGCAAATGTGTTCACGCCCGATGTCACAGTGCTCGGCGGCGAATATGAGTATATCGCGGCATTCTCCTACAATGCGGTGGTTGCGGCCGGCTCGAGTGCCAAACTGACGCTCGGCAACGTCAAGGTCGGCACGCTGACCGCCACCAATCACACCGGCGGCACGGTTGCCGCAAACACGAGCGTTGAGATTGTCTACACCGGCAAGGTCGAGGCGGAGAAGTTCTGGCCGACCCGCCGCCCGGCAGATTCCAACCCCGGCAATGCCTCCACCTTTACGCACACGCTGCTTGAGGGCGCGGAGCTTACCTACACGGAGATGGACATCAGCAAGGCGACAAACGCCACGCTGAACCTGCGCTTTGACCCCACGGATGCGGCGGCTGCAAAGCAGGCAAAGGCACTGTACGATGAATTGTACGGCAATGCCAATATCGGCACATTCACCTTCTCTACGGTGACGACCGATCCCGTCTGCGCAGACGATGCGCATGTTAAGGTGACGGCAAAACTCACCGAGGCGACCTGTGCCGAGGGTGCAATGGAATATGACTATTGCTCGGTCTGTGGCAAGATGCTCAGCGAGATCCGTAAAGGTGAGCCCGACGCAACCAAGCACAATACCAAGGATGCCGCGTGGGTTCTGAATGATACGAGCGATGCTTATATCAAGAAGTGCGCAAACTGCGGCAAGGAAGCAGCGATCTACCCCGTGACGGACGGCAAGGTTGCCGTCTATGTCTCGGCAAACGGCAATGCCAACGGCGGTGAGTCGAAGGAGAACCCGGTCGACACACTGCGCGGCGCGCAGAACCTCGCTGCAAAGCTGGCGGAGACCTACTACGGCGCGGACGACAGCGAAACGCCGGTCACCATCTATGTCATCGGCAGAGTGGATATGCCCTCGAGAATCTACGATGCAAACGGTGCTCTGATGGGCAACAAGGTTTCGGACGGCAACCTCAACAAGTTCACGCAGTGCTTTGAGGAGACCCCGCATATTGATCACCCCTTCGTCTTCACCAGCCTTGACGGGGCGGAGCGCGGTCTGCTCAACTTCTTCGTTCTGGACACCTATCAGCCGACAAAATTGTCTGCGCGCAACATGACCTACATGCTCTACGGTCCGACCACGTTTGAGAACCTCAGTTTCGGCTCTGCAGGCGGCACCTACAACGGCGTCACCTATACGGCACGCATGGGTCACACCATCGCTGCCCGCGGCTTCAAACTGGTGCTCGGCGAGGGCATCACGATGATCGACAACCAGGGCAAACTGAATGGCGCTAACAAGTATTCGACCAAGGCGTCCGACTTTTTAACCTCGGATGTCAAACTCTATGTCGTCGGCGGTTTCTATGCCAGCGGCACAACGCATGCAAACTTTGCGGAGCGCAAGGACAGTGACTCCTACGACGCGGACATCACGGTGCTCTCGGGCGAATATTGGTTCGTCGGCACACTCAACCGCGGCGTTACCGATGTTAAGGATACCACCGGCACGCTGACGCTGGGCGCACCGAAGATTACCTTCCTTTCGGATGTTTCGACCGGCAATACGGCGCTGCACGATGTCAGAGTTGATATCCTCTATAAGGGCGCGGTGGCAGTCAGAACGCATTACCTCGGCACGCAGAATGACCACGCCGGCAGCGGCAACGGCGGCTACGGAAACGGCGGCTACACTGTCAACCATGTGCTCTATCCCGCAAGTGCGGGCATGAGCACCATCACCTTCAGCGCAACTTATCGCGATGTCCTCAATGTTTACTATTTCAACGGCGCGGAGGACAAGGCGGAGGAACTGGCAAAGAGCCGCAGCGTTGACAAACTGACCTTTGTGGCAGATTACTGCATCGACTGGCGCGGCGGTCATACCGTCGGTGCCGACGGCAAGTGCGTCTTCTGCGGTGTCAAGCCCTGCACTGGTGAACATGACTACAGCGGCTTCACCTATTTGACGGAGGCAACCTGTACCGAAGAGGCAACCGGCTATTACTACTGCACCAACTGCTATGACAGACTAGATGTAATTAAGGTCGGCGAGATCAATCCTGACAATCACGACTTCCGTGTTGACGGCGACAAGCTGGTCTGCTCGCGCTGCGGCAAGTCTCTGCAGGCAACCGAGCCGGACGTCTATGTCACGAATGTTGCATTCACCGGCGTCTCCAACGGTCTTTCGGCAAGAACGCCGCTGAAGAACTACAACGACGCTTATATGCTTGCAGTGACGGCTGCACAGGCAGCAGGCGCAAGCGAGGCAACGATTTACCTGGTCGGCGGTGCCACCATCCCGATCGACTTCTATGAAGGCACATATCTTGAGCCTGAGCATGCGGACATCGAGGTGACGGTCAAGGGTTACGGCTCCGATTCGGCAGCGCTCATCTTCGGCGATTCCGCCGTACAGAAGATTGAATACGGTCTGAACGGTCCTGTCATTTTCGATAATGTCGATATCGGCAGCGCCGGCACCAATCAGATGTACTTCAGCGCACGCCACTATCATCTGACCATGGGCAAACAGGTGTCCATGGACTTCCGCAGAAATATCGGCGGCGGTGACGCGCACAGCGGTGCCGTCACAATCCTCGGCGGCTGCTACAGCACAAACTTCGGCACCTGCGACGGCATGGACACGCATCTGACGCTCTATGCCGGCACCTACCGCAACATCATCGGCGGCTCGGCAGGCGGCAGAGCATGCGGCCTTGTGAGCGGCAAGTGCACCGTGGAGATTCTCGGCGATGTCGTTACGCGTGAGGCGATTTTCGGCGGTTCGTCCGGTGTGGATGCCGGCGATATCGACTTCATTGTCGACGGCAATGCATCGGCTGACCAGTGGCTCACCTTCGGCAGCAGCGGCAACAATACTGCGGGGCATGTCCGCGTCTTCCTGAGAAGCGGCTCGCTGGCATCCAGCTCCTTTGCGGACAGCGGTCGTATGAACATCTACCCGATCGGCAGTGCAAACACTACGGCTGCGATTGACGCAAACAAGGCAAGCATCGTGTTCTACTATGACCCGAGCGTGCCGTCCTCGAGAGAGATGATGCGCATGATCCGCACCACGGCGATCGGCGGCGACAGAGTGACCTTTGAGCTCTTGGATTCGCTCTGCACGGCAAGCGCAAACGGCAAGCATACGCATGCAGCGGGTGCTGCGCCTGTAGAGACTTCGGAGAAGACCTGCTTCACCGACGGCTACGAGATTTACGAGTGCACGGCATGCCACAAGGAATACACGGTTTCCACCGGCAAGGCAGAGCATACCTTCGGCAGCGCGACCACCATTGCGCCCACCTGCAAGGACTACGGCATGACGGCAAAGACCTGTGAGATCTGCGGCTATACGCAGTATACCGTAGACCCGAATGCAGCGCCCAACAAGGACGGTCATGTGCTGGAGAACGGCGTCTGCACGATTTGCCACTACTCGGCAGCTGCTGACTGCGCGCATGAGTGGAAAACGGATTATGAGACCGAACAGTCCAAGTGCGGCACGACGGTCTACAAAGTCTGCGCGAAGTGCAATCTCCACGAGATTGTCTCCACCACCGGCAACCACAACTGGGGCGTGTACACGGTCACGGTTGAACCCACCGATACCACCCCCGGCACCAAGACCCGCAAGTGCAAGACCTGCGGCAAGATTGAGACGGCGCTGCTCTATCCCAACGACGCGTCGATTGCAACCGACCCGATTGCCGTGGATGCATCGGGCAACGCAGTCGGCTTCACGATTGAAAACGCCAAGCTGACCAAGGCGGAGAAGGCGGCACTCAACGCGCTGCTGCAGGATACGGCATACGGCTCCGAAATCAAGGTCTCCTACACGACCGATGGGACGACGGTTACGAATGTGACCTACAGCATCCCGGTTCCGGATGAATACAAGGATTATGAGAATGTCAAGGTCGTCATCAAGGACGATGCGGGCGCTCTCCACACAGTCGATTTCAAGATTGAAAAGGGCTACATTGTATTCACGTTCTAAGCAAAATAAAAAGAACGCACCTTGCGGGGTGCGTTCTTTTTGCTTTGCGGGAGGACGGGTGCTGTGCTCGGGGAAGGACAGAAACTGCATTCGACGCGGCTTATTTGCGGCGCTTGCGCTTCGGCTCCTTTGCGCCGAGCAGCGCGCCGACGGCGGCGAGAAACACGCCGATGCCGCAGAGCACGGCGGCTCTCGCAAAGCTGCTGCCGCCGAAGGCGAAGGAGGCGGCTATGGTCAGCAGCAGCAGGATGCCGCCCGCCAGCATGCCGCACAGGAAACGCGCATCCGGCGCCAGCTTTGCGCCGACAAAGCCGCAGAGCAACATGGTCACGGCAAACACGATTTCGCCGTACAGGGCGAGGTGGGCAGTGGGGTCGTCCAGTGAGGATGCCGCCGCGGCGAACAGCAGGCAGAGCAGCAGGGCAAAAAGACAGCATGCCGCCGCAGCGAGCGCCGAGAGCGTCACCGGCGGCAGCTTTTCAAGCGTGCGTTTGGACATACGAGTACCTCCGTTTTTGTACAAGAATATGCCGCATGCATGGGAGATATGAAAACGAACGGGCATTGCCAGTTCGTTTTCATAGGTTTCCCCCGGCGGGGGGGAGGCTTTGACAGCGGGAGGCAGGCTGTGCCCTATAGTTTGTACACAGTTCCCGCTATTTTGCAGGGGCGACCATCGGTCGCCCGCTTTCGCTTTTGTTTGGGTGGGCGACCGGTGGTCGCCCCTACGGGATTGCATGGATTTTTTTTGCATTGGTTTAGGACAATAAAAAAGCGAACGGACATTGTCCGTTCGCTTTTTTACATTTACATTCGGATTTACTCGGCCTTGCCGCCCTCTGCAGCCTGCTTTTTGCTGGCTGCACTGACATCCACGCTGCGGATGGCAGTCTTGAGGAAACGGATTTTGGTGCCTGCCTTGCTGGTCTCAATCGTGACGGTCTCGTCCTTGATGGAGACGATCTCGCCGATGATGCCGCCGATGGTGGTGACTTCGTCGCCGATCGCCAGAGAATCGCGCATGTTCTGCGCTTCTTTCTCCTGCTTCTTCTGCGGGCGAATCATCAGGAAATAGAAGATCGCAATCATCGCGATCAGCATAATGGGCATCGAGAATGCCGCGAGGGGACTTTGCTGAGCTGCGTCAGCCGTGTTTCCGGCTGCGTCCAAAAGGAAATTAAGCATAATAGCCTCCGTGTTTTTGAATTTTCCTTTTTATTATACACGAGCGTCGGCGCATTTGCAAGGCGTTTTTGAAAAAAGAGCAGAGAATATGGGCAAAATGACAAAAACATCTTTTTTTCAAAAAAGGGTTTACAAACCGCGCACGATATGCTATACTACTCCCAGTAAATCTTTAAGACGGTACAGAGATGCCGGCAAGATTTGATGAATCCGCTATTTGTTACCTGCGGATACTTTTGTCTTGCCTGCGTCGGCAAGGCTTTTTTTATGCCCTGCGGCGCGGCGCTGTGCCTCCGAAAAGAGAATTTGAGGAGGAAAGTATGACTAAAAAGAAAAACGCAATCCCCGAAAACGGCATTTACGATGCCCGCACGCTGGGTGTGCCGAAGATGCTCATCCTCGGCCTGCAGCACATGTTCGCCATGTTCGGCGCAACCGTGCTCGTCCCGCTGCTGACCGGCCTTGATGTTGCCTCGACGCTGCTGTTTGCAGGTCTCGGCACGCTCTTCTTCCACCTGGTTACCGGCGGCAAGGTCCCCGCATTCCTCGGTTCGTCCTTCGCGTTCCTCGGCGGCTACGCTGCCATCACCGGTCTTGCCGGGACGGCAGGCTATGAGACCATGACAAAGACGGAGCTTCTGCCCTATGCCTGCCTCGGCGTTGCCTGCGCGGGTCTCGTGTATCTTGTGCTGGCGGCACTGATCCGCGCGGTCGGCGCAAACAAGGTCATGCGCTTCTTCCCGCCGGTCGTCACCGGCCCCATCATCATTGCAATCGGTCTCGGCCTTGCAGGCTCGGCGGTTGACAACTGCAAGACCAACTGGCCCGTCGCACTGATCGCGCTGGCAATCATCATCGTCTTCAACGTCTGGGGACGCGGCATGGCGAAGATCATCCCGATTCTGCTCGGCGTGCTCGGCTCCTGCGCGGTGGCGGTCATCTTTGCACTGACCCTCGGTCAGACCATCACGGTCGGCGACGCGCAGTACATCGCCATCGCCGGCAAGGAGAACCTGATTCTCTTCTCCACCGAGGCACTCCAGCAACTGAAAGATGCCGCATGGATCGGCCTCCCGGTCACCTGGAAGCACACGGTCTTCGGCGGTGTTGACTTCTCGAACACCTCGCTCATCATCAGCTCGATCGTTGCCATCATGCCGATCTCGCTGGCAACCATGATGGAGCATATCGGCGACATCTCGGCGATCTCCTCCACGGTCGGCAAGAACTACATCCAGGATCCCGGCCTGCACAGAACGCTCGTCGGCGACGGTGTCGCAACCACGCTGGCATCGCTCTTCGGTGCGCCCGCAAACACGACCTACGGTGAGAACACCGGCGTGCTTGCTCTCTCGAGAGTCTATGACCCCCGCGTCATCCGCATCGCGGCGGTTTTCGCGGCAGTCCTCTCCTTCAGCCCCAAGTTTGCGGCGCTGATTCACCTGATCCCCACGGCCATCATCGGCGGTATCTCCTTTGTCCTCTACGGCATGATCTCGGCCATCGGTGTGCGCAATGTCGTTGAGAACCAGGTCGACTTCACCAAGAGCCGCAACCTGATCGTCGCGGCAATCATTCTGGTCTGCGCACTCGGCCTCGGCTCGGTCAGCTTCACGATCGGCGGCGTCGGCATCTCGCTCTCCGCACTCGCGGTTGCATCCATCGCGGGCATCGTCCTCAACGCGATTCTGCCCGGCAAGGATTACACCTTCGACTCGGAAGAGAAGGGCGCACAGGCGGTCGACTTCCAGATCAACTCTTCGGAGAAATAAGCTCTTGCAAAAGCAAACAAAAAGGCGGCATCTGCCGCCTTTTTTGCGTTACATCTTGAACTGCGCACAAAGATATGCTATAATCAATATAATATTATGTAGAAATTTGTGCTACCGTCGCTTGGCGAACAGATAACGAGGTTTGACTATGCCTGAAAATATAACACCCCGGCGTACCCCGGCGCCGCAGCCTGCCATGCAGACCGCGCAGCGCGCCGCCGTCCGCAAAGGGAAGGGGGATCGCGCCTTTTCCCGCGTGATTCCGATTCTGATTGTGGTGCTGCTGCTTTCCCTGACAGCGATGCTGTTTACACTCAGCGCTTTGAAAAAGCAAAATGACGGTATCCGGGCGGCTTACGAGGCGCAGGAGGATGAAATCGAATACCGCCGTGCGCTGCTCGCGCTTGCCGATGCGCACACGACCGAGATTCAGCCGATTGCCGAGCCGAAGACCGCGCACGCCACCTATGCCGCAGATGCGAAGACGCTCGACGACATCAACAGTGCCTACGCGATTCTGATTGATACGGACAGCAACACCGTGCTGGCGTCGCGCGCATTTACCCCGCCTCGATGACCAAGCTGATGACGCTGATTGTGGCGATGGAACATATGGCGGATCTCAGCGATACCTACACGTTCACCTATCAGATTATCAACCCGCAGGTGGAGGCGGGCGCCAGCGTCGCCGGTTTTTCGGTGGGCGAGACCGTGCCGCTGATTGATTTGCTGTACGGCACGGCGCTGCCCTCGGGCGCGGATGCCACGGCGGCGATTGCCGATTATGTTGCCGGTTCGGAGAGCCTGTTTGCCGACCTGATGAATCAGAAGGCGGAGGCGATGGGGCTGACCAACACGCACTTCGTCAACGCCAGCGGCCTGCATGACCCCGACCACTATTCCACGCCGCATGAGATTGCGCTGATTTTGGAATATGCGCTGGACATTCCGAAGCTGCGCGAGATCATCTCGACCTATCAGTACACCACTGCAAAGACTGAGCAGCATCCCGACGGTCTGCTGCTGACCAGCACCGTCTTCTCCCGCATACGCGGGGACGAGCCGGGCAATGCCGAGGTCTTTGCCGGGAAAACCGGTTACACGCACGAGGCAAAAAGCTGCCTCGCCAGTGCTGCCGAGACGCCGGACGGGCACGTCTATGTGCTGGTGACGGCGTTTGCGGACGGTACCTATGCGCCGGTCTACGATGCAATTGACATTTATCGAAACTACATTCCCGCTGCTGAGCCCGTTGCCTCGACGGATGCGGTGCTTGCAGGGGGCTAAACTATGTGCAAAAAGCGCAGGGATTTTTATATTGCATCCCCGCGCTTTTTTGTGTATTCTTAATATGCGGTGTTCTTTGTTTTCTACGAACTTTGTGCAAAAAATGAAGGGCAGCTTCCGCACTTTCTCTATTGCATCGCACAAATTGCACAGTTTTTCCGTGCGAATTTCTATGCGCTGCGCCAAGACTTGCTTTGAATCCGGGCGCAACCTGTGATACAATAGAATTGAAGCATCATGAGCAGATGGGAGAAGTCATGAAAAAACGCGTACATATTCTGTTTTTGGCTCTGCTTGCGGCGGCGCTTGCGGCGCTTACGGCAGCGGCGGCCGGCAGCTCGGCAGATCCCAAATTTCCCGCCCCGGCGGGGGACTATGCCGCCGTGGAGGATATCCCTGTTACAATGAGCGCGGACGAGCTGTTCTGCGGTTGGTTTACCACAGAGAGCGCGGCGCGGTCGCTGAATACGCTGTATGCCGCCGAGAAGGCAGCGGATGCGCGCTACGGCGCGGTTCTGCAGCTGCCGGAGGCGGGGGCGCTGCGCTTAATCGGCGCACAGATGTATACAAAGAGTCCGTACGGCGTGCGGTTTGTCACCGAAACGGACAAGGCGCTGCTGCGGACGCTGGAGCGTCTGCATGGGAAGAACCGCGCAGGCAAGAACGACAGCATCACGCCGAAGAATGAGCATGCCACCGGCATCGGCTACGGCACGGTACTGGCGCTGGACCTCGACACGACCGTGCCGCTGGAGAAAAAGAGCGGCAGAAATGTGCGCGGCGGCATCACGGTGCCGGGCGTTTACACCTGCGGGGAGACCGACACCGCCCTGCGCTATACGGCGACGGTGTTGAAGGTGACGACGGCGCAGACCGCCGACAAAATCGCGGCGCGCCCCTATATCACCTATGCGGATGCAAACGGCACAGTGCGCACCTGGTATTACACCGAGAGCGGCAGGCAGAACTGTGCCTATGCGACCAGTCTCTACAGCCTTGTTGAGGCGGTGGAGGCGGACGCGGATGCCTCGGACGAGGCAAAGGCCGCCGCGGCGGCGGTCCGCAAGAGCTATACCGGCACCGCGGTCAAGGTGACGAAGATCACGGCGCTCAACACGGATTCTGTGGAGAACAGCGCCGACTTTGCCAACGCCTATGTCGAGGCGGACTACACGACGATGCGCTTCCTCTCGACCGGGAGCGGTGCACATGTGCGCTATACCAAGAGTGCCAACTATTCCCGCATCATCAAGGTGAAGAACAATCTGTATCTGATGTTCTTCCAGTATTCGCAGTTCGGACAGCATCTCTACTATTCGACCAGCACCGACGGCATCCACTGGAGCGCGACACCGAATGTGCTGTACAATGCAAATGCGGATGCAAACAAGTTTACCTATACCGACGGTCCGCTTGCAGGCATGACGGATACCTACTACGCCGTCAACGCCGATGCGGTGCTCCTCAAGGACGGCAGCGTGATGCTGGTTTATGCTCGCCGACCCTGCAAGGGGTACCCCTATCGGGAGTATATGGATATGAACTCGCTTGAGATGGTGCGCATGACGGTGCGCGCGAGCAATCGGATTACCGTCGGCAAGCCTACCACCATCTATCGCGGCGTTGTCTGGGAGCCGGAGATCATCCGGCGCGCAAACGGGCAGATCCAGGTTTACATCACCCATGCCGCGCCGATGATTGACATCTACGGCTACCAGAGCGAAAAGCGTTCCAGCGGCGTCGGCGTGATTGTATCTGACGATAACGGCAAGACCTGGACGCCGACCCTCGCCGAGATGAAAGCCAATCACTATGCGGCAAAGCGCGTCTATCAGCAGTTTTCCAAGAAGATGACGATTGACGGCGAGCGTGTCAATTTCTATTCCGGGCAGATGCCCGCCGTGGTCGAAATGACCGACGGCAGGCTCCTCCTTTTCGTCGAGTTTGAGCCGGCAGCTAGGGACGGTATGCTGATCTCTGCCGCGCTTTCCAATGCGGATGGCGAATGGGACGAGCTCGGCATCGACGAGGCGGGGCCGAACCGGCGCTATGAGAGTATGTTCAAGGGCGCAGCACCTTCGCTCTGCCGCTTCCCCTCCGGCGAGATCCTGCTGTCCTACAATACGGCGTCCAAGATGTACACGCGCCTCTTAAAGAAAGACGCGCGTGACCTTTCTGACATCACCGCCGTGTATGAGATGGATCCGTTCGGCACGGATACGACAAAGACGAGAGGCTACTGGTCCACGGTCGCCGTGAAGGATTCGCACACGGCGATCCTTTCAATGGCATTCCCGTGCTACGAGAACTACGGTGACGGCAACGCGGACACCGAGGCGGACAACAGCGCCATCGGCGTGGTCTTCGGCAGACTGAACCATACGGTGAATGCGCTTCACAAGACGGTTGTCGCGGACGGCAACCCGCAGGAGTGGAGCACGCAGAAGGAAGCCCTGTTTGTCGGCAGCAAGAGCGCCGCGCAGGCATCCTACCGCTTTGCCTATGACGATGAAAAAATCTATGTCTGCATCGACTATCTGAATGCGTCCCGCGCGGACAGTGACAGCCTGTTTGTCTCGTTTGAGAAGACGAATGGTTCGACGGTCACGGCACGCATCTCGGGCGCGGGCAGCGTGACGGCTGTCACGGGCATCACCGGCGGCGCCGTGCTGACAACGGACGGCGGCGTCTATGAGCTTGCGCTCGACCGCGCGACGCTGGGACTCTCCGGCGAGCGCGTGCGCGTGCGCCCCGGCTTCACGGCGGGCGGCGTCACGGATGTCATCGACGGCACCACGACGGACGCCTCCACCTGGCTGCGCGTCAACCTCGCGTCGAAGACCGCGGTTGCCAACACCGCGATGGAGACGAAACTCTTCACGATTGCGGATCTGAACACGAATGCGGCAGACGGCGACCATATGGCGGACGACTACACGACCGCGTCGGTCGAGGGCGATTTCCGCTCAAAGGTGCTGCTCAATTCCGCCACGACCGGCTCCTTCCGCTATGACAACGCCTTCTACCCGCGCGTGAAAAAGGTGCGCGACGACCTCTATCTGCTGCTCTATCACTACACATCCACCGGGCAGCACCTCTATTATGCCCTCAGCCGCGACGGTGTGAACTGGGATGCACCGCAGGTGCTGTACAACCGCGCCGAGCATGATTTCGTCTACGATTACGGCGACCGCCTGGGCGAAAAGGACGGCTTCTATGCCGTCAACCCGGAGGCAGTCGTGCTGGACAATGGCGAAATCCTCTGTGTATACTCGGTTCGCCCCTGCAACGGCTACAAAACCTACACGGAGCTGAGCGGGCTTGACCTGATTCGCGGCACGGTGACGGCGGACGGCAAAATTGAGTGGTCTGCACCCACCCGCATCTACACGGGGCAGAACTGGGAGGCTTCCTTCCTCAAGCATGACGACGGACGGCTGGAAATTTACTTTACGCAGATTGCACCCTATATTTCGAGATACGGCTATGACGACAGTTACCGTTCCAGCGGTACCGGCATGCTGGTCTCTAATGACAACGGCTATACCTGGACGCCGAATATCCTGCCCGGCGATACTGCCGATTACCGCGCGACGACCGTGTTCCAGCAGCAGGTCGGCACGCGCAACGATTTGCCCTATTTCTGCGGGCAGATGCCGGTTGCCGTTTCGCTGGCAAACGGCAGGACGATGCTCATGGTGGAGATCCGCCGCCTGCTGCAGCAGCGCTACGATGTCTCCTACGCGCTGAGCGATGAGAACGGCGCATGGAAAGCGCTGGACTTCACCGAAGAGGGCCCGGACACGATGCGTGCGAACTACACGCGAACCGGTGACCCTGCGACATGGTCGCCGACCGACCCGTCCTCCGGCTCCTCGCCGTACCTTTCGCGCTTTGACTCTGGTGAGGTCGTCATGACTTATACCTACGCCAACCGCCTCTGGGCGCGCATCGGCGCACCCGACGGCAGCGGCTTCTCGGATGCCGCCTTCTCCATCCTGCCGGATGCACCCGGCATCTGGGGCAGCATGGAGCGCGTGGGCAGCCATGCGATGCTGTTTGCCAACCAGGCAACCTCTCAGGACGGCGCAACCAGCGGCATCGCCATGATCCGCGCCTACCTCAATCACCGCATCAATGCACCGAAGATCGCGATGCAGACCAACGCCGGTACGCGCGCATGGGACGATGCCGGTGCAACCGATGCGCTCTTTGTCGGCAGCGCGTCGCAGGCACAACTTTCGCTGCGCGTCGCGCATGACGACGACTATGTGTACTTCCTCGCATCCGTTTTGGACTACGATCTGGAGAGCGGCGACTCCGTCACGCTCTGCATTGCCGAGAGCGACACCACCTGGTATCGGCTCACGGTGGGGCTGTTCGGCGGCTGCTCGATGAAGAAGGCGACCTTCAACGGTACGAAGATTACCTATTCCGCGGCGATCCCCGGTGCGTTTGCCTATGTCAAGCTGTTCGGCACGCCGGGCAACACCGACGATACCGACGAGGGTTACCTCATGTCTATCGCCATTCCGAAGTCGCTGGTCGGGCTTGACGGCGCGTCGAGCTTCCGGCTGCGCCCCGCGCTGACCAACTATGAAGGTGCAACGAAGATAAGTGATACCCTGACGGGCGATTCGACCATCACGACAAACGCCGCGCATTGGCCGAGCGTTGTCCTGGACTGAGCCCGGACTGCAAAAAGAGTAAACCCGGCGGCGATGCCGCCATAAATAGGAAAGGACAAGCACATGAAAAGAAAACTGATTGCCATTCTGCTTGCCGTGTTCACGGCATTTGCCTGCGTACCTGCGTTTGCGGCGGGAGACCTGCTCATCTCGCCCGCGCCGGCGGTGACGACGGCAGGGATTCCGACGGCGGGCGGTGCTGCTGAGGCGCTGTATGCACTCGGCCTTGTCGGCGGCTACGGAAAGAACGCGGACGGCAGCGTGAATTTTGCGCTCGGCGACAAGCTGACGCGCGCACAGGCGTTCGTTCTCGTGGTGCGCTTCATCGGCGCGGAGAAGGACGCGACGACGAATGTACAAAATCATCCCTTCACCGATGTGCCCGCATGGGCAGCGCCGTATATCGGCTATGTCTATGCAAACGGCATCACCAAGGGCGTGAGCGAGACGAAGTTTGACCCCGACACCGAGGTGTCCGAGGCAGCGTTCCTCACGATTCTGCTGCGTGTGCTCGGCTACAATGACGGTGCGGGCGACTTCAAGTGGGACGACCCCTACACGCTTGCACAGCAAGTCGGCATCGTGGACGCAAAGGCGAACACCTTCAACCGCGGCGGCGCGTTTGTCATCTGCTATCGTGCGCTGACCGCGACGCCCAAGAGCGGTGACAACATTGCGGAGCTGCTGATTGCCAAGGGCGTCTTCACAAAGGAGGCATATGACATGGCGATGCATCAGGGCAGCACGCCGACGCAGCCGGACATCGACCCGCAGGATTTGAAAACGGTCATCACCCCCATTGCCGAGTTGAACACCAAGGGCACGGACGGCGACCACGCGGACGACGATTACAACGCCGCGTCGGTGGAGGCAGACTTCCGCACCAAAGCGGAGCTGACGGCGGCGAAGACCGGCTATTACCGCTATGAAAACGCATGGTACCCGCGCGTGAAACAGGTGCGCGACGACCTCTATCTGCTGCTGTACCACTACGGCGAGTTGGGACTGCACATGTATTATGTGACGAGCCGTGACGGCGTCAACTGGAACGAGCCGCAGGTGCTCTACAGAGGGCAGGATCACATGCTCACCTATACCGAGCCCGCGAAGAACGGCGACACCTCGCTTGTCGGCAAGACCGAGAACTACGCGGCGGTCAACCCGGATGCCGTCGTATTGGACAACGGTGAGATTCTCTGCGTCTTTGCAGAGCGCGCGCCAAGCGGCTACCGCATGTATGCCGATATGTGCGGTCTGTTCCTGCTGCGCGGCAAGGCGACGGCGGCGGGCGATATCGAATGGTCGCAGCCGACGAAAATCTACACCGGGCAGGTCTGGGAGCCGGGCATTCAGCAGCGTTCGGACGGCACGGTGGAGGTGTATTTCACGCAGACCGCGCCGTATGTCGACCTCTACGGCTTTGATGACAAGAAGCGTTCGGCGGGCATCGGTTTGATCGTATCCAAGGATAACGGCTACAGTTGGACGCCGAACATTCAGGCGGGCGACACGAATCATTACCGTGCGACAACCGTCGTGCAGACCGCGCTCGGCAACAAAGTCGGGCCGGACGGCGTCTCGCGCCCCTATTTCGGCGGGCAGATGCCTGTGCCGGTCGAGCTGTACAACGGCAAAACGCTGCTCGTCTTTGAGATTCAGGATCTGAATCTGCAATTCTGGGGCTCGACCTCGAGGAGGTCGGCCCCGAGACGCTGAGCGAAACGCGCTATGCGGTCGGTTCGCCCTATGTCACGCGCTTTGCGTCCGGCGAGACCTACATGGTGTACAACAAGGGCGCGCGGCTCTACGGCAGGCTCGGCAAGCCGGACGGCACCGCGTTTGCAAACAAGGATTTTCAGACGATGGAGGCGGTCGGCATTTGGGGCTCTGCGGAGCCGGTCGGCAGCCATGCCGTCATTGTGTCCAATCAGCATAAGACCGCAGACGGCAATTCCGGGCTGATGCTGGTGCGCGAATACCTCAACCACCGCATTAACGCGCCGAGAGCCAAGGTCACGGTCGACGGCTATACAAACGACTGGGACGACATCGAAAACACCGATGCGCTCTTCGTCGGCAGCGAGTCGCAGGCGCAGATGACGCTGCGCGCCGCGCACGACGATGAGAATGTCTATTTCCTCCTGTCCCGCTCGGACGACTTCCTGCAGGACGGCGACACCATGACGGTGTGCATCGCGGCAGGCGCGGCGGCGGACTACCGCATTACGGTCGGCGTGGACGGCATTCGCTCGATTGAGCACTATGTAAATGGTGCAAAGCAACAGACGCTCACCGGCGGCACGGCGGCGGTCAAGGTGCTCGGCACGGTGGGGAACAATGACGACCGCGACGAGGGCTATGTCGCCGAAATTGCCATCCCGAAGGCGCTTGTCGGGCTTGCCGGCGCAAAGAGCTTCAAGGTGCGCCCGGCGCTCGTCAATGTGGACGGCAGCGGCTCAATTGCCGATACGCTCACCGGCGTCTCCGCATTCTCGACCTCGCTCTGGCCCACGATCGTACTCGACTGAATCCAAAAATCCGAAGTCCCATCCGGACTTCGGATTTTTTTCATGCACAAGGTTCAAAACCATGAAATTTTGACCGAAAATACATGCAGTTTTGGCTTGCTGTGTGTGCAATATTATGCTAAAATGACAATAGTACACACACAGGGGCAGTTTGCCCCTGCAAATAAGGAGGATTTTTCGATGCGCAAATCTCTTTTGTTCATCCTTTCCGTGCTGCTTTGCGCGTGCCTCTGCACGCTGGCGGCATTTGCCGCGGAGCAGACCGTCTATGTGAGGGACGGCGGCACGGGCGACGGTTCGAGCGCGGCAAGCCCGCTCGGTACGCTGAATGCGGCGGTTTCCGCACTGAACGGCAAGGGCGGTACCGTCGTTGCCTGCGGTGATGTGACCGTCAGCGACATCACCACCATTCCCGAGCAGAGCGGCGACTTTACGCTGACGGCAGCGGACGGCGGCAGACTGCTGCAGGGCAGCCGTCTCCAGCTCGGCAAGAACACGAATGACAACACTTTCACCTTTGATTTGCCTATTGTGATGACAAAGACCTACCCGGTCTTCATCTTCGGCGGGTTCAACAGCGTGCATTTCACCGATAAGTGCGTCGTCACCAACAACGGCGCAAACGGCAGACTGCACTTCATGGGCGGCGCGCTGGCGGCAAACGGCACGGCGAATGCGAGCCTTGTCACCACCCTGCCGTATGCGGTAACGGTGGACGGCGGCGACTTCTACATGTTCTCCGCGGGCAACTACCGCAATGCGCCGCAGAGCGCCAGCAAGGGCGTTCCGGTCGGTTCAATCGCCGCACCCGTCACCATTACAATCAACGGCGGCACCTTCGGCAAGGCGGGGGACTATGACCTCACCACGAACAACAAGAACTACTGGGATATCAGCATTTCCGGTGCAGCCATTCTTGCCGATGATGCCACGCTGAACATCACGGGCGGCACTTTCAACGCCCCGATTTTTGCGCAGGGCAGACTGGACAATGTGCCGGCAGGCTCTTCCGAGACTTCCACGCTGACTGCGTCGGACAGAAAGTATTACGCGGCGGACGGCGATATTCAAATCAACATCAGCGGCGGTACCTTTGGCGGAAAACTCATCAGCGCCTACTACACGCAGGCGGG
>OGFG01002053.1_pt1 | contig 17722 bp, 19 predicted proteins | sample 1570761 | NCBI WGS metagenome assembly OGFG01 (sample SAMEA2581938, study PRJEB24529) | metagenome | biome: Human gut stool | place: China | collected 2011 | reverse complement strand
TGCGCGGCTTCAATTATATTCGGGTTGACCTCGCGCAGGCTGCTTTCAACAAGGCGCGCCACAAACGGGAACGACGCGATGACAAGCGGGACTATAGAAGCGACTGTGCCGACCGCCGTGCCGACGATAAGACGGGTCAGTGGGAAGACGAGAATCATCAGAATCAAAAACGGCACCGAACGCAGAAGATTTATAATAACATTGAGAACCTTCATCAGAGCCTTCGGCAGGGGGAGAACGCCGCCCTTTTCGCCCGCGACGAGCAGCACGCCGAGCGGCAGGCCGATGATTATTGCAAAGAGCGTGGAGAGCAGGGTGACATATATCGTCTCCCAGATAGCCAGCGGGAAATCATTTTTTAATATATCGAGGGCTTCCGTCAGCGCCTCGGAAGTGAATGCATTGTCAAACATCTTTTAAACCTCCTCAACAAGAATCTCCGGCATACTCTGCAGATATTTCGACGCGCGTTCAAGCTCGTTGTCCCCTCCGGGGATGCCGAGGAGCATGTTGCCGTAGACCTTATCGCCGATGCAGCGCGTGGAGGCAGCTAAAATATTCGCCGCGATTCCCTCGTCCATAGCCATCTTGGTTATCAGTGGGGTGTTGGTCGCGAACGCGCCGTTGAAGACGACTCTTATCCTGTGCTCGTCCGAAGCGGGAGCAAAAATCTCATCCGAAGCGTCGGGGAACACGAGGCGTTTTGCTGCCGCCGACTGCGGATGGGCAAAGACGGTGCTGACTTCGCCCTGTTCAACGACCGTGCCGTTGTCAAGAATGGCGACTCGGTTGCAGGTCTCTTCAACAACGCTCATCTGATGCGTGATTATAATGACCGTTATGCCGAGCTTTTTGTTTATGTCTCTTATGAGGTTGAGGATCGAATGTGTGGTGTTCGGGTCGAGCGCGCTTGTCGCCTCGTCGCAGAGCAGAACTTTCGGATTTGTAGCGAGTGCGCGGGCTATCGCGATTCTTTGCTGCTGACCGCCGGAGAGCTGAGCGGGGTAAGCCTTCGCTTTGTCGGGCAGACCGACTATCTCGAGCAGTTCGAGCGCGCGTTTCTTCGCGTCCTCTTTCTTCATGCCCTCAAGCTCAAGCGGAAAGCAGATGTTTTTCAGGCAGTTGCGCTGCATGAGCAGGTTGAAGCCCTGGAATATCATGGTTATATTGCGGCGGGCATCCCTGAGCTGCTTGCTCGAAAGCGAACCCATATCGACCCCGTCTATGAGTATCTGGCCCTCAGTCGGGCGTTCGAGCATATTTATGCACCGCACGAGCGTACTCTTGCCCGCGCCGCTCATGCCGATGATGCCGTAAATATCGCCGTCGTTTATCGTCAGAGAAACATTCTTGAGCGCGTCGAGCGAGCTGTCGGCGGTCTTGAAAGTTTTTGACAGATTTTTAATCTCGATCATTTTATGCCTCCGAACTTCTGGATAAAAAGATAATGCCGGCAAGCAGCCCGATTAAGAGCAACTTAGCCCGGCGTTATATTTTATAACATTTACTTCACTGCGTCAAGAGTGGTCTGCTTGCCGCCGTAGAGAGCCATGGGCTCAACGTGGACATAGCAAACGGTGACGATGTTCGTGTTGTTCTGCTTGTTGAAATCGTCGAGGTAGGGCTCGTGCTGGAAGTAGTTTGCGTCGATCTCGCCGGACTCAACAACATTGTTGGGCTGGACATAATCTTCGAACTCTTTAATGTCAAGGGTGACGCCCTTAGCGGCAAGGATCTCCTTGGCAACGGCGAGGATCTCGGCGTGCGGTGTGGGGGATGCGGCGACGGTTATGGTCTGACCCTTGAGTGCGTCGTAGTTGACGGAGGGATCGTAGCCGTCACCGGGGTTCGAAACAACGCTGATAACTGCGCCGTTATACTTGGAAGCGATGAAATCGGCGACCTTCTTGCTCTGGAGAGCGGCGGAAAGAGCCTTTATCTTATCGGAATTCTCGTTGCCCTTCTTGGCGGCGAGGATGTTCGAATATGCGCTCGAGGAGCCTTCAATGGCGAGATTGTCCTTTACGGGGTTAAGACCCGCGGAGATAGCGTAGTTCGAGTTGATAACAGCATAGTCAACATCCTTGAGAACGTTGGGGAGCTGAGCGGCTTCAACCTCTTTGAAGGTGATGTTCTTGGGGTTGTCCTCAATGTCTCTTACGGTTGCGGTGATGCCGGCGCCGTCTTTGAGCTTGATGATGCCCTGCTCCTGAAGAAGAAGGAGCGCACGTGCCTCATTGGTAGCGTCGTTGGGAACGGCAATGGTGATGCCCTTGCTGCCCGAAGAGCAGGCGGCGAAGCCGAAGATGCAGCCCAGCGCGAGGACCGCTGCAAGAATGATCGATATTGTCTTTTTCATGTTGATTATCTCCTTTGTATTTTAATTTATAAGGTATTGGGTTGAAACGGACTTTTTAATCATGCGCCTTGCGGCACATTCGCCAATGCCTTATATCAAAGGGCGAGAATAATTTCAGATACTGCACTTTTCTTCCTCCTCAATGCAAATAAAAAACGGGAAACTCCTCACGAAGCTCCCCGAATCTCTGCATATATCAGATTTATTCGTTTGACGGAAGCTCGTTAGAAAAAGGCATGCACATGCACATGCGCATGGAGAACATGCACATTTCCATCATCATAATGTTGCTGTCAAACTTTTTCATGATGCTTCCTCCCTGTTCAGTATCTATGAGCGTATTATAGTCTCTTATACCTACGCTGTCAATAGGCTTTTACAAAAAATTCCCGATTTGTCCCGATGCACAAAAAAGCAGGCGAAAATGCGCCTGCTTTTGAACCGGTTGACTTAAAATTTGCTGTTATATATCGCGGCTGCGTCTGAAATTGCGCTCCGCCTTTCGGCGCGCCGCGGTCTTTCTCTCCTCGGCGAGCTTCTTTTCGTGTATCTTTTTGCGCACAGACGGGCGGTTCGGATTCTTCGTACCGGTTATCTTTTTCTTTTTATCTTTCGGCTCGTGCAGCTCCGGATTCTCCTTGAAGAATATCAGGCTGCCGCCAACGACCTGAACGACCTCGGACTGCGTCTTTGCCGCTATCTCCTCGGCGATCTCGCGCGGGGGCTTGGGTGCTGTCTCGAGCAGTACCTTGAGCTTGAGCAGTTCGCGGGAGCGGAATGCGTCGAGCGTCTGGGCTATCAGTGCGTCATTGACGCCGCCCTTGCCGACCTGAAAAAGCGGCTCGAGCGAATTTGCCTGCGCGCGAAGCGCGGCTCTCTCTTTGCTTGTCATATAATTTCCTCCAGTTTTTTTGCAAGGAGTCTTAACGCCTTGCCTCTGTGGCTGATGCTGTCTTTTTCTTCTGCGGTTAGCTGCGCCATCGTTTTGCCGGGAAACTCGTCGGGCAAAAACAGCGGATCGTAGCCGAAGCCGCCCTCGCCTGCGGGTTCAAAGGCAATCTTGCCCTCGCACTCGCCGCGCACGGTCATGTGCCTGCCGTCCGGGAAACAGCAGCAGACGGTCGAAACGAATCGCGCGGTGCGCTTGTCCATAGGAATGTTGGACAGATTTTTGAGCAGGAGCTCGTTGTTCTTCTCGTCGTTACCGTGCTCGCCCGCGTATCTTGCGGAATACACTCCCGGCGCGCCGTCGAGCGCGTCAACGGCAAGTCCTGAGTCGTCGGCGATGCAGGGCATGCCGCTCTCTTTGCAGCCGCTGTCGGCTTTTAAGAATGCGTTCTCTTCAAAGGTGACGCCCGTCTCTTCAACATCGGTAAGCTCGACTCCCGCCTCTTCCGCGAGCAGAACGCGCACGCCGATGGGTTTCAATATACGCTCAAGCTCGGCGCGTTTTTTCATGTTATGTGTAGCTATGAGAAAATCCATTATTCGTCCTCTTTTTCCTCTTCCTCGTCTTCAATCGGCTCTGCGTCAAACAGACCCTCGGCGAATGCGCGGGCGTTGAATGGGCGGAGGTCGTCCACCTTTTCGCCGACGCCGATGAACTTGACGGGTACGCCGAGCTCATTTTTGATGTTTAATACAACGCCGCCCTTTGCGGTACCGTCAAGCTTCGTTAAAATGATGCCAGTGATCTCTGCAACATTCTTGAATTCTTTTGCCTGATTGACTGCGTTCTGTCCTGTAGTCGCGTCAAGCACGAGCAGGCTCTCGCGGTCGCTGTAGGGCAGCTCGCGGTCGATGACGCGGTATATCTTCGCCAGCTCCTCCATTAGGTTCTTCTTGTTGTGGAGTCTGCCGGCGGTGTCGCAGATGATTATGTCGGCGTTTCTTGCCTTGCCCGCCTGAATTGTGTCGTATATAACAGCCGCCGGGTCTGCGCCCTCGCGGTGCTTGACTATCTCGACTCCCGCGCGGTCAGCCCACTCTTCAAGCTGCTCGATTGCAGCGGCTCTGAAAGTGTCCGCCGCGGCGAGGATAACTTTTTTGCCCTCGTTTTTGTACATTGCGGCGAGCTTGCCTATGGAAGTGGTCTTGCCCACGCCGTTGACGCCGATGACGAGAATGACGGAGGGGAGAGTGATAAGGCTCATTTCCTCGCCGCCCTCAAGCATCTCGGCAACTATCTCTTTTATCTCGTTCTTGACGGCTTCAGGCTTGCGCAGATGCTTTTTCATAACGCGCTCGCGCAGCTTCTCGACTATCTCCTATGCGGTCATGCAGCCGACATCGCCCATGACGAGTATCTCTTCGAGCTCGTCATAAAATTCGTCGTCAATTTCAGTCTTGCCGTGGAGCATCGAGTCGATGGCTCCCGACATATTCTCGCGGGTCTTTTTGAGTCCCTTGTTTATTCTTGAAAAAATGCCCATTTTTATCCTCCGTGCGGTCTTATTTCAGACCGTTTTTTATTCTTTCAACTGCTTCGAGCGTGCGCTTTGGCCCTGCGAACGCGGTCAGGCGAAAATATCCCTCGCCCATCGTGCCGAAGCCCGAGCCCGGCGTGCCGACCACCTGAACGGTGTTCAGAAGCCTGTCGAACATCTGCCATGAGGTCAGCCCGTTCGGCACTTCAAACCAGATATACGGCGAATTTCTGCCGCCGAAACAGCGGATATTAATGCTTTCGAGTCCGTCCGTTATCTTCTTTGCGTTGCTGAGATAGCAGTTTATATTTTCTTTTATCTGCCGCCTGCCATCGTCGGAATAGACGGCTTCGGCGGCGCGCTGAAGAACCTCGGCATGGGCTGCGGCAGCCGCGCGGGCAAGATGGAGATGCACAGCGCGGGCAAGCCGACCGTGGCGCAGAACCTCTGCATCGGCTGCGGCGCCTGTGTCCGCATCTGTGCGCATGACGCACCGCATATTGTGAACCGCAAGGCGTCCATCGACCACACGAAGTGCGTCGGCTGCGGCCGCTGCATCGGTGTATGTCCGCGCGACGCGGTCGAGGCGAGCATGGACGAAAAAGGCGACATCCTCAACTGCAAGATTGCCGAGTACACCAAGGCGGTCATCGACGGCAGGCCGCACTTCCACATCTCGCTGGTGATCGACGTATCGCCCTTCTGCGACTGCCACAGCGAGAACGATGCCCCAATCGTGCCGGACATCGGCATGTTTGCCTCGTTTGACCCCGTGGCGCTCGACGCCGCCTGTGCCGACGCCGTGCTCCGCGCGCCGGTCATGGCGGATTCTCTGCTCGATGAGGTCGAGCACACGGACGGCGACCACTTCACCGATGTGTCGCCGAACACCGACTGGCGCCGGCAGATCACACATGGGGAAAAAATCGGCATCGGCTCGTCGCACTACGAGCTTATCGAAGTCAAATAAACCGTGTCCGACTACGAGCTGAAATTCTCCGCGCGGCGCACGCTGGCGCTGGAAATCAGCCGCGACGCGCATCTGATCGTCCGCGCCCCGCGCGGCACGCGCCGCGCCGACATCGAGCGCTTTGTCGCGGCGCACGAGAACTGGATTGCGGAAAAGCTGCGCGCTGCGAAGGCGCGCACGGCGGCGTTTGATGCGCTGAGCGACGCGGAGATTGCGGCGCTCAAGACGCGCGCCGCCGAGGTGCTGATCCCGCTGACCGCGCGCTATGCCGCAGAGATGGGGCTTTCCCCGCGCCGCGTGCGCATTACCTCGGCGAAGAGCCGCTTCGGCTCCTGCGGCAGAGACGGGGGCATCTGCTACAGCTGGCGGCTGATGCTCTACCCCGCCGCCGCGCAGGAATATGTCGTGGTGCACGAGCTGTGCCACCTGCGGCACTTTGACCACTCGCGTGCGTTCTATGCGCTCCTTGAGAGCGTTCTCCCCGATTACCGCGCCCGCCGCGCCCTCTTGAAATTGCCCGGCGAGACGGACATTTGAGGTGAAACCATGAATAATCCGATTTACGCCGCTACCCACGCACAATTTACGCCTTTTGTGCAGCCGCTCGGATTTCGCTGCATCGGAAACCGCTATTATTATCGCATCGTCGGCGATGTCGTGCAGCAGTTCTGCGTACTATGTCTGCACAGGCAATGCACCATCCGCTTTTGCATGTCTTCCGTGTATGAAGAAAACGACCGCAAAAACGAAGGCGCCGAGGTGCACACGCTGATTGACGGTACAAAGCGATGGGTTGTCGAATCTTCCAAAGAGCTTGCGCCGGGCATTTTCGCCACGGATGAAAGGCTATTGCAGTCGAATGACGATTCCTGTGCCTATGCTGCCGTGCGCTGCACTGAAGTGCTGCAAAAGGTTCTGCTGCCGTGGTTTGAGGCAAATGCAACGCCGAAGCAGGCGATGCAAGCCATGCAAGCCGTTCGCGCGGCGGAGGGATGGGATATGCAAAAGCCGCAGGACAAAGATGTCGGCTTTCTGCTTGCCACGCAGCAATGGGCGCTGGCAGCCGCCATCCTGAACGCCTACTTTGTTGCGCAGACAGCTCCCTGCAACCGCGCTTGGCGGGACGAAAATGCGTCATGGGCAATTCCGCTGCATCATGCCTTGCAGGCAAACGATTTGCCTTTTGTCCGTGCGTACATGGATAAGCGGAAAGAGGAGACCTACCGCGCATTCAAGTGGAAACAGATATAACACATTTGACTCAATTTCGTGAGAAAGGAAATTGGATATGCAACCAGAAGCACTGCTCGCCGCCCTGCACACGGCGGAAAAACTGAAAGGCACCTTCCGGCACTGTCAGACGGCAAACGGACACCCGGAGAGCGTCGCGGCGCACAGCTGGCGGTTGGCGCTGTTCGCCTATTTCATCGCGGACGAATACCCGGACGCGGACATGAACAAGGTCATCAAGATGTGCCTCATCCACGACCTCGGCGAATGCTTCATCGGGGACATTCCGTCCTTCAACAAGACCGACGCCGACGAAGAAACCGAGGAAAAACAGTTGCTTGGCTGGGTGGACACCCTGCCCGAACCCTACCGCGCCGAGATGACGGCGCTCTACCGCGAGATGCTCGCCCTCGAATCAACCGAGGCGCGCATCTACAAGGCGCTGGACAACATGGAGGCGGTTATTCAGCACAACGAATCCGACCTTTCCTCCTGGGAGGCAAACGAGTACACGCTGAACCTCACCTACGGCGAGGACAAGGCGGCGTTTTCGCCCTACCTCGCCGCCCTGCGCCGCGCCGTGCGGGACGAAACCGAAAAGAAAATCGAGCAAAGATAAAGAGAGCCGCGCATCTGTGCGACTCTCTTTATCTTTATCACCATGCCGAATCCTTATTCCCGCTCGAACGAGAGATACCGCGTGCCCTGAAAGGTGAGCTTGCCGCTGTCGCCCTCGGCGAGCATACCGTATTCGCTGCCCGAAACGCCGAGCTCCATGCGGTCGCCGCTCTCAACTTCAAAGGTGGCGTAGTACCAAGTGGAACTTGTTGTATGCATATGTCCGTTTGCGCCATGATGGTGCCCGCGACTGACGCTCGTCCGCTTGGAGACGACCTTGGCGGGCACGGTGAGGCGCGGAGAGTTGTTGTTCTTACGCCACTCGCCGATGCCGCGCACAAGGGTCACGACAAACACAATGAGAACCATGCCGAAAACGGCGAAGAAAAAGAACGGGAACAAAAATTCCATAATCGAAAAGGCATTCATCTTGTCAAACCTCGCTGTCTGTGTTTTGTATTCTGCTTATTCAACGGTCGGCGCGGCGTTTTTCGCAGCGGTCTCACGCAGATATTGCTCTGCGGCGGTGGCGGCTGTCGCGCCGTCTGCCGCGGCAGTCAGAATCTGCCGCAGAGGCGTGGTGCGCGTGTCGCCAGCGGCGAAGACGCCGGGGCAGTCGGTGTGCGTATCCGCGCCCGCGCGGATATAGCCGTTCTCGTCGAGACTTACCAAATCGGCAAACGCTGCGTTGTCCGCGACGAGCCCGACGGCGACGAAGACGGCGGCGACCGGAATCTCCCGCTCGCCGTGCGGCGTGCCGACAAGGATGCTCTCCACCCGATCGCCGCCGCGAATCTCCGTGACAGTGGAGGACGGCAGAAATTCAATCTTCGGCTCGGCATGCAGCCGCGCGACAAGGCGCGCCTGCGCGCGGAAATCCGCGCGGCGGTGGATCAGCCACACATGCGGGCAAATGCCCGCAAGATAGAGCGCGTCCTCCAGCGCGGTGTTGCCCCCACCGACGACCGCCACATCCCGCCCGCGGAAGAACGAGCCGTCGCAGACGGCGCAGTAGGACACGCCGCGGTGCGCGAGGCGGTCTTCGCCGGGAACGCCGAGACAGCGGCGCACCGCGCCCGTGGCAAGCACCACGGTGCGCGCATCGTAGGTCGCCTTCCCTGCCGTCAGGCGGAAGCCGTCGGCGGTCTTCTCCGCCGCCTTGACGCGGCGCTCGACAAGTGTCGCGCCGAGCGAGAGCATCTGCTGCCGCATGGCGGACGCAAGCACTGCGCCGGACGTGCCGGGCAGACCCGGATAGTTTTCGATTTCGGGGGTGAGAATCATCTGTCCGCCGCAGACCTCCCCCTCAAACACAAGCGCGGACAGCCCCGCGCGGCAGGCGTAAATCGCGGCGCTCATACCCGCAGGGCCTGCGCCGACAATCGCAATATCGTACATTTTGCCTCCGAAAAAACAATTTTCCCGTGAAAATCTTGTGAAAGTGCGCCGCTGCGGCGCATTTTGTGGTACAATATAAGTAAGTCCAAAGAAACAGGAGGTTTTTCACATGGGAATCATCAAACTGGACGAATCGAATTTCAATGCGGAAATCAAAGAATACGCAGGCGTCGCGCTGATCGACTTCTATGCCGACTGGTGCGGGCCCTGCAAGATGGTCTCTCCTATTGTGGACGAGATCGCCGAAGAATATAACAACTACAAAATCTGCAAGGTCAATGTGGACGAAGTGCCCCGCCTTGCCGAGCAGTTCTCGGTGATGAGCATCCCGACGCTGGTCGTGATGAAGAACGGCGAGATCGCCGACACGCACATCGGGCTTGCCTCGAAGGGCAAGATCCTCGACATGCTGGAGAGCGCGGAATAAGCGGATTTCAAAATTGCAGGGCAAATGCCCTGCAATTTTTTCTATAATGCCACCGCCTGTCCGTAGGGGCGATTCGCGAATCGCCCGCCGAACCAAGGCAAAACGGGCGATTCGTGAATCGCCCCTACAAGAGCTATCCCGGCATCTATACAAATGCCGCCGCGCTCAGCCCTGCCCGCGATCCTTTTCGATCAGGATCTTCAGCGCCTCGACCGCCATGCGGATCGCAAGGTCGGTGTCCTCGTCGCGCACGGCGATGTCATCCATGCCCGCCTCCTTGCGCTCCTGGTTCCACACAACGTGGAAGATGCCGCCGCAGCGCGCGCCGAGCGAATCCGACACGACAAACTGCGCAGCGCTCTCCATCTCGCTGCACAAAACGCCGAGACGGCGGTACGCCTCCCAGCGGTCGAGCAGCTGACGGGCAATCGGCATCCGCTCGGGCGAATGCTGCCCGTAGAACGAATCCTTGCTCTGCACCACACCGGTGTGGAAGCGGCAGCCCGCCTCCTCGGCCTTGATGATGCCGCTCGCGGCAAGAAGCGCCGCGTCGACGCGGCCGCTCGTGACGGCGGTCATGGCGGCGGGAATGTCCATGGAGAGGAACTCGACGTCATCGGCCGACATGCCTTCCTTCACCAGAGCGGCGATGAGGAGCTGATGGAGCACGGTGCCGCGGGGACCCGCGACCTTCTTGCCCTTGAGGTCCTTCACGGAGAGACTGGCGCCGGGCTTGCCCACGATGGCGAAGGTGTCCGTCGGGTGCGAGACGCCCGAGGCGACGTAGACGGGATTGCCCGAGCCGTTGGCCATGAGGAGCGAGGCGGTGTTCATGACGGCGGAGACGTCGACGGCGCCGGCCGCCATGGCCTGGGCCTGCTTGGCGCCCGAGTTGATGGACTTCCACTCGACCTTGACGCCGTCCTTCTCAAAGGCCTTCTCGAGCATGCCTTTTTCCTTCATGACCATGTTCTGAAGGTTGAACGGGCTCTTCACGTAGACGATCGTCACCTTTTCGGGCATGGCGGCGAGGGCGGACGCGGCAAAGGCGCCGCAGACGGCGGCGGCAAGAAGCTTCTTCATCATTTTCAGGATTTCCTTTTTATAGAAGCGGCTCCTCTTCAAGGAAGCCGCGGAGGATTTCTTCGGAAAGCGCACCGAGTCCAGGAGTCGCGAGGCTCCTCGGATAAGGCGCGGGATTGTCGTAGGTGCGCGCGATCACGCCGTTCTCAAGCCTGCAGATGCGGCTCGAGAGCAGCACGGCCTCGGTCACGTCGTGCGTGACGAGCACGGTCGTGACGGGACGCGCGGCGTGAATGCGAACGAATTCGTCATAGAGCTGGCGGCGAGTCAGAGCGTCGAGCGAACTGAACGCCTCGTCGAGCAGGAGGAGTTCGGGCTCGGCGGCGAGCGCTCGGGCAAGGCCCACGCGCTGGCTCATGCCGCCCGAGAGCGCGGCGGGCATCGACTCGGAGGCATGCGCGAGGCCCGTGAGCGCAAGCACGGCGTCGACCTTCGCGCGTCGCTCGTCGGCGGGCAGGTGTCTCACGGCCACCTCCACGTTTCTTCTCACGCTCATCCAGGGAAACAGCCTGTGCTCCTGAAAGACCACGGCCGTGCGGGGCGCGGCGGCGCGACCCTGCGCGTCCTCCATGCGGATTTCGCCCGAATCGGGCTTCTCAAGTCCCGCAAGGAGCCTCAGCAGCGTCGTCTTCCCGCAGCCGCTGCGGCCGATCACGGCCGTGATGCCGCCCGCGGGCATCTCGAGCGACAGTCCGTCGATCGGAGCCGTCCTGCGGCTGTCGGACGAAAAGACCTTCCTGAGATTTCTGATTTCAACCTTTACCATCTACGCAGCTCCCGAAATGCGGCGCGAGAGCGCCGAAACGAGCCTCGAGATCACGGCGTCGGCCGCAATGCCGAGCCCCACGATCGTGAAGATGCCGACGAACACGACGTCGGTCTTGCCGAATTCGGAGCTCTCCGTAATGAGAAAACCCAGCCCCGACGAGGCGGCGATGAGCTCGGCACCCACGAGGGCGCGCCAGCTGTACCCGAACCCCATGCGAAGGCCCGCCAGAATCCCAGGCATGGCCGCAGGAAGCGTGAGCATCCTGAAGCGCTCGGCGAACGTAAACCTGAGAAGCTCGGCCACTTCGGCAAGCTTCGGGTCGATGCCCTTCACCGCCGTGAGCGCGCTCAGATAGATCGGAAAGAAGCTCGAGAGAAAGACGATCGCGATCTTGGGCGCCTCGTCGATGCCGAGCCAGAGAATGAGAACGGGAATGAGCGCAAGCGGAGGCGTGAGCCTCAGGAATTCGATGACGAAATGCGAGGCCGCCGCGGCTGCGGGCCTCACCGCGAACCAGACGCCGCAGCCGATCCCGAAGGCGGCCGCAAGCACGAAGCCCGTCATCGTGCGCATCGCACTCATGCCGATGTGCGCCGCCAGCGACCCATCGGCCGCCATGCGCACGAACGCCTCCCACACCGCCTCGGGCGACGGCAGGAGAACGGGCGCGATCCCGCCCGAGTGCGCGGCGAGCCACCAGGCGGCAAGAAGCGCCGCCGGGATGACAAGGCCCAGTAAAGGAAGCGATGAACGGTTCATGTCGGAGCGGGCGGACCGGAGACGGCTACGGTCATACCCGAGTAAATTTGTCGGGATAATGTAGCAGATGAGCGGTCCTGATGCAAACCATTCTCACACGAGGAGTCCGGAACGTTGGAAAACGGCGAAGAAGGCACAGCCCCTGAAGGGACGCGCCCGGCGCTGGGCCGGGCGTGGAAAAGACATGCGGGACGGAAGTAGTCTGTACCTGATCAGAGCGAAAATCCGCGCCAGACAAGCTGGCAGCCGAGGGCGACCATCACGCAGGAGAGCAGGATGACGATGAGGCGGGGCTTGCTCTTTCGAGCAAGGCGTGCGCCGAGCTGTGCGCCCACGATGGCGCCGCAGCCCACTGCGACGGCGGGGGCCCAGACGATGTGGGCGAGTAGCGCATGGCCGACGACGCCGATGGCGGCGCTCACCATGAGCACGAAGGTAGAGGTGGCCACGGCGACGAGCGGCGGGAAGCCGAGCAGGAAGACCATCATCGGAACGTGCACGACGCCGCCGCCGATGCCCAGAATGGAGCTGATGAAGCCCACGAAGAAGGAGCAGCCGATGCCGAGCCAGATCTTGCTTCTGGGGAGCTCGTTCGGATCGAACTCGTCGGCCGAGCGGTTGGCGGCCTTGTTGCGGGAGCTCCAGTACATGAAGCAGCCGAGGAAGGCGAGCGACGCGCCGAAGGTGATCGAGAAGGCGGGACCCGAGAACCATTCGCTCACGTAGCTCCCGAGGAAGGCGCCCGGCACCGTGGCGAGTGCAAAGGGCATCGCCACGCTAAGGATGATGCGCTTCTGCCTGAAGTAGGCCCAGGTGCCCGAGAGGGCATTGAGGAGCACGCCGAAGAGGCTCGTGCCCACGACCTCCTGAACGTTCGCGAAGGTGCTGCCCGAAGGCGGCATCATGAAGTACATGAAGAGCGGCACCATGATGAGGCCGCCGCCGATGCCGACGAGAGCGCCGAAGGAGCCGACGCCGATGCCGAGAATGAAGAGCTCGATGAAGTCAAGCATGACCGTGTTGTCGTCTTGTATTGATGGGTGTAACCGAGGGAGTGCGCATGACGCGCCGTGTGCGCGGCGGACCGTGCGGGACTTTCCGACATGATACGCCCGCCGTCTTCCGTCAAGGACGAAAACCCGCCGTCCTCTTCATCCTGCTCAAAAAATGCGGGACGCCTAACCATGGACGTCCCGCATTCCGTTTTCACAGTCTTCTTTGCGTCACAGCCTGATGCGCGCGGCTAGTCCCGGCGGGCAACGGCCGATCATCAGGTCGGCGAGCGCCTCGGAGTGCGTGCACGCGAAGACCTGCACGCCGGCTTCGACGAAGGCGGCCGCGGAGGCCGCGACGAGCCTGCGCAACTCGTCGTCCATGCAGGCGTCGGGCTCGTTCCAGAAAAGGATCATGCCCGGCGAGATCATGCCGTTGCGAACGAGCCTCGCGAGCATCACGATCCTGCGCTCGCCCGAGTCGAGTTCGGACATCGGCACCATGGCGCCCTCACGGATGACGACCAGACTCTTGTCGTCAGGATGCTCGGCGACGCGGCCGCCGAGCCTCTTTTCGAGTTGGTCAAGGAGCGCCGCAAGCGGGGCTGCGGGTTCGGACTTCGTGTCCTCGGCGCCGAGCACCGAGCAGGTGTCGCGCCAGACGCCCTCGAACCCGACATGCCACATCTCGAAGAGCTTCGGGAACCAGGGCACGAAGGAGGCGAGCTCCTGCATGGGAATGAAGACGGGGCGGCCGGGCGCCGTGCCCGACGGCATGGCGTCGACGGAGACGAATTCGGCGCCGGTCTTGAAGCCGAAGGCGAGCGTGCCCTGGACCTCCTCGTGCTCGAGCTCGACGGCGCACTCCCCGCGTGCGAGGTCGCCCACGCAGCCCGGACGAAAGTTCTCCCTCAGCCGGCCCGTGATCGACTGCGCGTATCCGAGCTTCGTCATCCAGCGCGTCGTGAAGGCGCCCGCGGACTCGACGGCGCACAGCAGCTTGAGCAGGTTGTGTCCGCCTGCGCCATTGGGCGCGACGATGACGTTGAGACCGGGCGCAAACGCATGGCGCCCGTCATTGATGTTCATAAAGCCGCGGAGGCTCAAGGATCGGATCAAGGCCGTTCCTCCTTGCAATATTAGTGTTAAGCGGTGTGCTCGGCCCAGACGGCGGCGACCGCCTCCCTGACGGCGGTCTCGTCCGCCTTCCAACTGCCCTGCACGAAGCCCTTCGCACCGCCGCCGCGGCCGTTGAGGCGCTTGTTGAGCGCGATGCTCACGGGGCGCAGAAGGTCGTCGGGGATGGCGCAGACGTAGCTCATGACGCCGGGCTCGGTCTCGGACATGACGGCGATGAAGGGAGCCTTCTTCGCTTCGGAGAGCTGCACGCAGAACTGGCGGAGCTCAAACGGGGTGAAGCCTTCCTCCAGGACGACGAGCGGCGTCTCCTGAGCGGGAATGGCGTCGGCCTTGAGGTCGAAGATCGTGCGGTTCATCGCCGCAATCCTCGCGTCCTTGGCGGCCGACTCGGCGAGCACGCGCTCGACGGCCGAGGAGATCTCGAGGGGCTTCGCGGAGAGAAGCGCGGAGACGGCGCGGGTCTCGCGGATGCGGGCCTCGTAGTCCCTGAGGGCGCGGATGCCGCATACGAAGAAGACGCGGGTGCCGCCGCGGTGCTTCATCGAGGAGAGCACCTTGATGAGGCCGATCTCGCCCGTGCTCCTCACGTGCACGCCGCAGCATGCGCAACGGTCGCATCCGGGCACGTCCACGATGCGCACGTCGCCCTTGAGGGCCTTCTTGCTGCGGTAGGCGAGCTTTTCAAGCGCCTCGGCGTCGGGAAACGAGATGCCCACCTCAACGTTGGCGACGATCGCCTCGTTGCAGGCGCGCTCGACTTCGGCCACCTGCTCCTCGGTCATCACGCCGCTGAAGTCGCACGTGATGACGTCGTCGTCCATGTGAAAGCCCACGTTGTCAAAGCCGAACCTCGCGTTGACGATGCCCGAGAAGACGTGCTCGCCCGTGTGGTTCTGCATGTTGTCGAAGCGGCGCTCCCAGTCAAGCACGCCCTTGACGTCCTGCCCGACATCGAACGCCTTTTCACAATAGTGCACGATGCCCGCCGGCGTGCGGCGCACGTCGAACACGGCTGCGCCGTCGATCGTACCGTGGTCCGCAGGCTGTCCGCCGCCTTCCGGATAAAAGGCCGTGTCTTCAAGCATGACCTCGAAGCCCTTTTCGCCTTCCACGCATGAGGTCACCTTCGAGGTGAATTCGCGGACATAGGGGTCACGATAGAAAAGTTCGGTCATGGCGGTCATGGACGGCTCCTGAAAAATCAATACGACGAAGATAAAAGTCTATGCCCATTCGGGGAGATGCGCAAAAACCTGATTTCGCATCACACCCGTTTCGGGCCGCTCTTAAGTACCAGAAGCGCGGTTTGCGGTGACTGACGGTTTTGCGGCCTTGGCGTCAGTCCCGGACAACGCCCGAGGACGGGCTGTGTGATGAGGTATTCCGGACGCACGCCTTCGTCCGTCCATTCGGAAGGCATTGCTTCTGGGATCTGAATGAGGACTCCAGAACCAAAAAGTCGGACCCTTGCTTGAGAGGGGCAGTTGCCCCTCATGACGTTTCGACAACAACATCGCGGCACCCGCTTACGTCACAACCTGACGTACAAGCATTGACAATGACCTTATCAAGAAATCCATTCTTGCAAAGAAGATCGTCAATGTCAGATCCCCAATCGAATCCATCAAACGTGATGTGCTGGCACAGCCCGGCCCGTTTTGATTCGGAGTTTCCCAATGAGAAAACAAAAGTCAAAAGCAACATTTGCCCTTGAGCGTTGCCGATCGTCCTATGAAGAAATCTGTTGGACGGCATACAATAACATGATGCTGGTGCCGGAGGCGCTGAGGACGCGTTCGTTCTGGCTCATGGCCTGTAAGGCAGACGGCAGGGCACTTTATGCCGTTCCTCCGGAACTCGTCGACGCCGAACTTTGCCGGGCTGCCGTCGATGGTGCGCCGGAAGCGCTTCGGCATGTGCCGTCCGAGCTCATTGATGAGGAAATGTGTCGCAAAGCCGTATCGGCCATGCCGGAGATGCTGGCCTGCGTACCCGATCAATTATGTACGGCCGAACTTTGCTTGGAAGCGGTCACCAGGGGGGCGCGTGTATCGCAACAACGGCACATCGCTTGTGCTGAGGTATGTGCCTCATCGTCTGCGCACAAAGGGCCTTTGCATGGCGGCCGTGCTCAATCAGCCGGAATCCCTGCAGTTCGTACCGGAAGCGCTACGCGACGCCGTCATGTACGAACAAGCAGTGTCTCGAACCGGCCATGTGCTGGCCATGGTGCCTGAAGAAGAGCGCTCCGAACACCTCTGTATTCTTGCAATCATAAGCAGGACGGGCGGCGTGCTGGAGCACGTCCCCGACCGCCTTAAGACAGCTGAATTATGCCGTTTGAGCTGTCAACATTGTGGATTCGAGATCGCTTCCGTGCCGAAGGACATGCTTACGCCCGAGCTCTGCGAACTGGCCGTGCACGCCGACTGTCAGGCATTGGAGGCTTTGACGGAAATCCTTTTCGGGCGGCTTACCGAACAGAATGCATGTGAATGCAACGATTCATGGAGAACACGATAATGCCTGATGCCAAGACTCCCCAAACTTTCATTTCCGCAACGGTTCTGCTTCAGCCCGGGCTCGAAGCCGACATCCGGGAAAAGCTCGCCGAAGCCTTCGGAGCTCAAGCTGAAGGGACGCCTGTCAAGGTCTACCGAGCTTTCGAAGACCTGATGGCCGCGCTACTTGCCGATTGGTTGAAGTCGGGAAAGCCCGTGCCCGAGGAAGTCATTCACAAGTGGAAAGACGTTTCCCGTCTTCCTCCTGCGGGACTGGAAAGCGTGATCCGATACGAAGCCGAACGATCGATGCCATGTGAAAAGTCAGCGCAAACGCTTCAGCATGCGCTCCGTGAGCTTGCGAAAAACGTTCGGTGCGGCAGCCGCGGCGGCAATTGGAACTCTCCGCTTTGGTTCTTCGGCTATGAACCGGGCGGCTGTCGATGCCGTGAGGATGGTTCAAAGTATACGATGCTCGACACCGACGTCTGCAGCGCGGTCGATCTGGGATTTCTTCCCGACGATGAACGCTTTGCCGAGCTCAACTATCCCTACGCCAGAAAACTGGCGGCCTTCGTCCGCAATCTGTTGGGCGAGACGGATGTTGATGCGAGCAATGCGGGCCTCAAGAGAGCCATTGCGGTGCATCGCCTCTTCTGCGCCGACGGCATCGGATGCGACTGCAATCTCTATCCGGTTCAACGTCCCAATCAAGGCATTTGGGACCAGTTGGGCGTCATGTACAAGGGGATCGACTTCGGTTTGGTGGGGCAATACAGGATCGATCAAAACGATGCCTCACCAGCCTATCCGCAATGCATCGAGGGCGATCGACGAGACGCCTGGCACAAGCATCTGATGGAAGTATTGAGACAGCACCCGATCGTCATCATCGCCAACGGACAGAGAGATAAGTTCGAAACCATCCTTTGCGGACCCAAGCCCTCTTCTTGGGTTGAGGCTTCCGAGGATCAGCTGGACATTTCCGTTCGAGAACTTGGATTCGATAAACCCGGGCTGTGTGAAGGTCTGCTTGTCAGCATGCCGCAT
>OGFG01002015.1_pt1 | contig 18014 bp, 8 predicted proteins | sample 1570761 | NCBI WGS metagenome assembly OGFG01 (sample SAMEA2581938, study PRJEB24529) | metagenome | biome: Human gut stool | place: China | collected 2011 | reverse complement strand
CAGGCAACGTTTATGCGGAGAGTGCAGGTCGATGGTGCATTATTTTTACATGATGAATACGGATGGTGCAGTGGTGGATTTCTGGCGGACTCCAACACCGATCTGATGACGGATTCCGGCTCACAGCAGCAGTGGCTTTCCAGAAACTGTAACTGGAAAGCGTGGATGGGGGCTAACTGGAATATGGTCTTTGTCGGCACAGAGGAAGGAAAAAATCCAACCGGAACCTGGCCGGTCGTTCCGTACACAGAGGTGGAAAAGACCGAAGCCATGCAGGAAAAACCGTTTTTGATCTATGATGATGAGGAAGGTTATATGGTCTATGTGCCAAAAGAGCGGGAAAATGCTATCGGTGTTTCATGGGAAAATGGCAGCGAGGGAGAAAAAATTCCGATTGACCAGTTTTATGTTGCAAAGCCGGAGAAAGATACGGCAGAGACGATGAATCAGGCATTGGAAGAAGGAAAAAATCTGCTTCTGACACCTGGAATTTATGACCTTGAGGAACCGATTGCTGTAAATCGTCCGGATACAATCGTGCTTGGCATGGGACTGGCAACCCTGCGTGCAGCAAAAGGAAACGTCTGCCTGGAAACAGGGAATGTGCAGGGACTGATCCTTGCAGGATTACTTTTTGATGCCGGGGAAATAAAATCAGACAATCTTCTTGTCATCGGTAACGAGGGTCAGAAATCAGAGGATAATGGAAAAAATATTTATTTAAGCGATCTGTTTTTCCATGTCGGAGGAACAGATACAGACACACCGGTAAGCGTAAAGTGCTGCGCTACGATCAACAGCAACCATGTGGTCGGGGATAACTTCTGGGTATGGCGTGCAGACCACGGAGACAATGTTGCGTGGGAGAAAAACGAGGCAGAAAATGGAATCATCATCAACGGGGATGATGTCACGATGTATGCGCTGATGGTAGAACATTTTGAACAGTATCAGACGGTATGGAATGGAGATCACGGAAAAGTGTATATGTATCAGAGCGAGATCCCATATGATGTTCCAAACCAGGAGGTTTGGATGAGCCATGAGGGACAGAAGAATGGATACGCTTCTTTTTATGTGGATGATGCTGTGGATACGTTTGAGGCATGGGGGCTTGGCGTTTACCTGTATAACCGTGATGCGTCTGTGGAACTTGACACCGCCATGGAGGTGCCGGATAAGAATGGAGTGAAAGTACACAATATCTGTACCGTGATGCTGACCGGATATCCGGGCATGAACCATATTATCAATGAATCGGGAGATTCGGTGACTTTTGCAGGAGAACGAAAAGTGATCTGTGAATATGAGAACGGTCTGATCCGGTAAGATATAAAAAAAGGACACCTTTTTGAAAAAGAGTGTCCTTTTTTGTGTCTTGTTTTTTCTTAGAATAAAAATATCAAAATAGGAAGGGTAGAATCAGGATGAAAGGATATCAATTTGAAGATACACAGGGAACATTCCATTTGAAAAAAGCGGAAAATATCAGCTATCTTTATTTTCCAATTGCAGGGGAAGCAGGATTAAAAAGTTCCTTCACACCGAATCTCGGCGGTGATGCGAAGATAGATCAGAATACATTTTTACTGGAGCCGGTAAGTGCGGAAAATCTTGTCAATAACCGAAACAGCAGAAACTTCTGGTGCAATGTGAAGGGAATCGGAAGCTGGTCTTTGACTGGTCATTCAGCAGAAGAGTTAAGTAAGAAATTTACGGAAATGCAGGATGACAGTGAAGTGACAGCCGGATTTATGTGGCAGAAGACGACAAGGGAATCCAAAAAGTATCAGCTTCGCGGAGAAATACTTTCTTTTATTCCAGTAGATAAAAACGTTGAGATCATGCTGGTGACGATCACAAACACAGGACGCATGGCGCAGACAGTTACACCAACGGCGGCGATACCATTATATGGAAGAAGCGCGGACAATATCCGTGACCACAGACATGTAACATCTTTATTACATAGAATCGAAACTACAGACACAGGCGTTCTGGTGACACCGACATTGTCTTTCGATGAGAGAGGACATCAGGTCAACCATATGACTTATTACTGCGTGGGCTGGAGTGGCAATGGAGAAAAGCCGGTGGATTTTTATCCGACAGCAGAGGATTTTGTCGGAGAGGGCGGTAACTTTGAGAGACCATATGCCATTGTAAAAAATGCAGAGGGGGTCAAGGCAGGAACAAAGATAGAAGGATTAGAGGCAGTTGGTGGTCTTCATTTTTCAGAGATTACATTAGAGCCGGAAGAGGAATGCAGTTATCTGATCTTTACCGGAATTACAGAAGATATTCAGGAGATCAGGAATCTTTCCAAAACTTATACGACCAGAGAGAAAGTACTGGAAGAACTGGAAAAAACAAAAGCATACTGGCAGGAAAAAGTAAATGTTGCTTATCATACCGGAGATTCAGATTTCAACCAGTTTATGCACTGGGTAAGCTTTCAGCCAATTCTGCGTCGTATTTATGGCTGTTCCTTCCTTCCGCATCATGATTACGGAAAGGGAGGAAGAGGCTGGCGTGATCTCTGGCAGGATTGTCTGGCACTTTTAATTATGAATCCGGATGGAGTAAGACAGATGCTGCTTGATAACTTTGCCGGTGTCCGTATAGATGGAAGTAATGCAACGATCATCGGAAGTAAACAGGGAGAGTTTGTTGCAGACCGGAATAATATCACAAGAGTGTGGATGGATCATGGTGTATGGCCAATGATCACAACAAAGTTTTATATTGACCAGACCGGAGATCTTGAACTGTTAGAAAAAGAGGCAGCTTATTTTAAAGACAAACAGATTGCAAGAGGAACCAGGACAGATACACTGTGGGATGAATCCTATGGCTGCTGGCAGAAGACCAAGCGCGGCGTGCGGGAAGAGGGTACGATTTTAGAGCATCTGCTGTTACAGAATCTTACCGCTTTTTATGAAGTTGGAGAACACAATAACATAAGACTGCGCGGCGCAGACTGGAATGATGCGCTGGATATGGCTTCTGAGAAGGGCGAGAGCGTGGCATTTTCCAATGCTTATGCAGGCAACCTTGCCGATATTGCAGAATTGCTGGAGGCATACCAGAAGAAAACTGGAAAAGAAACGGTTTCCCTTCTGGCAGAGATCGTGATTCTTTTAGAAGATAATCCGGCATTATACGATTCTGTTGAGAAGAAGCTGCATGTATTAGAGGAATATTTACATACGTGTGAGCATGATACGAGTGGAGAAAAAGTAGAGATCTCCATTGAAAAACTGACTGAAAACCTGCGTCACAAATCGGAGTGGTTAATGGAGCATATCCGGAAAAATGAGTGGGTAAAGGATTCGGAAGAAAACGGCTGGTTTAACGGTTACTATGATAATCATGGACGTCAGGTAGAAGGAGATACAAAAACCGGTGTCCGCATGATGTTAACCGGCCAGGTATTTTCCATCATGGCTGGCACTGCAACAGAAGAGCAAATCCGGCAGATCACGAAGAGTGCAGACCGTTATCTCTATGATGAAAAAGTGGGTGGCTACCGTCTGAACACAGATTTCGGGGAAGTCAAGACAGATCTTGGAAGAATGTTTGGATTTTCCTACGGAGATAAAGAAAACGGAGCAGTCTTTTCCCATATGGCAGTGATGTATGCCAATGCGCTTTACAAACGTGGATTTGCAAAGGAAGGTTGTAAGTCCTTGCATGCATTGTACAGACAGTCGGCAAACTTCGAAGTGAGCCACATCTATCCTGGAATTCCGGAATACTTCAATGGCAGAGGACGCGGTATGTACCATTATCTGACGGGCGCTGCGAGCTGGTATATGCTGACGGTGATCACAGAGATGTTCGGAGTAAGAGGTCAGATCGGTGATATGATCTTAGACCCAAAACTTTTAAAAGAGCAGTTTGATGAAGAGAAAAAGGCATCCCTTACACTGAAGTTTGCAGACAAAAACTGGAAGATCACTTATTTGAACTGTGAAGACAAGGATTATGGAGAATATCAGATTGCAGATGTAACGGTGGACGGAGAGAAGATAAATTTTGTGCCAAAACAGCATGATGCAATTCTTCCTAAGAATATGATCGAGAAACTTTCTGGCAATGAGACACATCTGATCGAAGTGGTTCTTGCCTAGGAAAATATTACATTATAAACAATTGCGAAAAATGGATTGGAGAAGAATATGGCAGAGAAAAAATTTTTAATTGAAAACTATGGAAAAAAGAGCACGTTTGCAAGCTTTCTTCCAGGCATTTCCGGAGAGAAGGGAATTCCTATCTGGTGCTATTATGTAAACCGTGGACAGTGCGTGGTCAGTTTCGGAGTCGACAATAAAGATCATTCGATCATGGAATTTTATCCGGCACATCAGGCGTACCAGAATGTGAAAACGACAGGATTCCGTACTTTTGTAAAAAAAGATGGAAAAGTGACGGAGCTTTTTGCAGATGAAAACCGGACACACCGCATGGAAATTGCCAGGAACGGATTAAAAATTGAAGAGGAAAATGACGTACTTGGCGTGAATGCAAAGGTGGACTATTTCACACTTCCGGGAGAAAAAATCGGTGCGCTGGTGCGCAGGGTGGAACTGACCAATACCACCGGGGAATATGCCAAAATAGAAGTATTAGACGGCATGCCGGCACTGATCCCATATGGGGTTGGAATTGACAGTATGAAAAATATGTGCCAGACATCCAAAGCGTGGATGCAGGTCGAGGATGTGAAAGAGGGACGGCCGTATTTCAGGGTACGTGCCAGCATGGCAGATACCGCCGCAGTCACAAAGATGGAGGGCGGCAATTTTTCCATCGGATGCCTTTCTGATGGCACGAGATTACAGCCGGTCGTTGATCCGACGGTTGTATTCTCCTATGATACTTCCTTACAGAAGCCGATTGGATTTGAAGGGACTGCAGTAAAAGAACTGTTGGTAAAAGAGCAGATTACCATGAACCAGCTGCCATGCAGTTTTTATGGAACAGAGGCAGAACTTGCTGCGGATGAGAGCATTTGCTTCTATGAGATCATCGGACAGGTGGAGAACAAAGACTTATTAAAAGCATATGCAGCAAAAAAACTGGACGCGGCTTATTTTCATGCAAAAGCAAAAGAGGCAGAGGAACTGGTAGAACATCTTTGCAGCGGAATTGCGACAGAGACTGCGTCGAAAGATTTTGATGCTTACTGTCAGTATACTTATATGGATAACGTCCTAAGAGGCGGATATCCGATCCGGCTTGGCAGTCATAAGATTTTTTACGTGTATTCCAGAAAGCATGGCGATCTGGAAAGAGATTACAACTATTTTTCCATGCTGCCGGAGTTCTATTCACAGGGAAATGGAAATTTCCGCGATGTCAACCAGAACCGCAGATGTGACACTTTCTTTGCACCATTTGTGGGAAGGGAGAATATCAAAACATTTTACAGCCTGATCCAGCTAGATGGTTATAACCCACTGGGCGTGGAAAAACTGACTTATCAGGTTGCAGAAGAAAAAGCAGGCAGTCTGCTGGCTCTTCACGAAAATTTATTTACAACCGAGCAGGAAAAACAGGAGTTTTGTGAATATATCAAAAAACCATTCACACCGGGTTCCTTATATCGGAAAATCGAAGAGAATTTTGGCGAAAAAGAGACCGAAAATCTGTTTTTCCAGGTGCTCGATCAGGCGGATGGACTTGTGAACGGCAATTTCCTGGAAGGCTACTGGAGCGACCACTGGACTTACAATCTGGATCTTGTGGAAGATTATCTGGAAGTATTCCCGGAAAAAGAGAAGGAATTACTGTATGAGAGAGTTTATACGACGTTCCTTTCACGGGTAAATATCAATCCGAGATACAGTCGCTATGAAGAGACGGAAAATGGCCTGAGACAATATTATGCATTGAATGAAAAGAGCCGTAGAAATACGGAAGAAAAACTGGTGCGTGAAGCAAATCAGTCCGGAAAAGTTTTAAAGATGACGCTGCTGGAAAAATTAGTGTTACTCTGCACCACAAAATTTGCAGCGCTGGACGCTTACGGTATGGGTGTGGAGATGGAAGGTGGAAAACCTGGCTGGTATGACGCGTTAAATGGTATGCCGGGCATGTTTGGTTCTTCCATGGCAGAGACCTATGAGCTTGCCAGAATGTTGGAATACACGATCGGGGCATTAAAACGATATCCGGGAGAACTGGAACTGATTGAAGAATTTTCTGATTTCTTACAGCAGCTTGATCTGATCAATGCAAGTGAGAAAGATGCGATCGGTTTCTGCAAAAAGCAGAGCTATGCAGCTAAGGAAGAGATTCAGAAAGAGGGTGAGATCCTTTCCTTCTGGAATCAGATCAACGATGCAAAAGAGGCTTACCGAGAGAAAGTATTCTCCGGAATATCCGGTGTGAAGAATCTTGTTTCCACAGAGAAAGTTGTAAAAATTTTAAACGATTTTCTGGAAACAGTAACCTGCGGAATTGAAAAAGCATGCATATTGGGAAATGGTATCTGCCCGACCTATTTTACTTATGAAGTTTTAGAGTATGAGAAAGTAAAAGACGGCTACAAGCCATTAAAATTTATGGTTCGTGAAGTTCCATATTTCCTGGAAGGACCAGTTCGTTATCTGAAATTAAAGACCGGAAAAGAGAAAAAGGCAAAATTATATGAGCAGGTGAGACACAGTGATCTCTATGATGAAAAACTTTCCATGTATAAGGTCAATGCTTCTTTGCAGAATGCATCCTTTGAACTTGGAAGAGCGAGAGCCTTCACACCTGGCTGGCTGGAGAATGAGTCCATCTGGCTTCATATGGAATATAAGTATCTGTTGGAACTCATCCGAAATGGCATGTATGAAGCATTTTTTGAGGATTTCCACAAAGCTGCGATCCCATTTTTGGATAAGGAAGTATATGGAAGAAGTATTTATGAGAATTCATCCTTTATCGCAAGCAGTAAAAATCCAAACAAAGCATATCACGGCAAAGGTTTTGTGGCACGCTTAAGTGGATCGACCATCGAGTTTATCAGTATGTGGAAACAGATGATGTTTGGCAGCCATATTTTATCCATGAAAAATGGAGAACTGCATTTCACGCCACAGCCTGCGGTACCGGCATATCTGATCCCTGAAAATGGAAAAGTATCTGCCATGCTGTTTGGAAAGACAAAGGTAACGTATCAGTTTGCAGATGTCACCGACTACATTCCGGGACATTATGAGATTGCTTCCATGAAGTTTATCTATCAGAATGGAAGCGTTGCCAATGTGGGCAGCGGCGTTGCAGGAGAAAAAATAGCAGTGGATGTCCGTGAGGGGCTTGTGACATCCATTGAGATTGATGTTCGATAAGAACGACACACATAGTACAATATCGCATGAAAATTATCACAACGGACTACGAAAACAAAAAGTTCTGGGAAGAAACAGAAAAAGAATCTGCGCTGATGGGAGAAAGGACACCTAAAAAAAAGACACCATTTTAAAATTTAAAGCATTTTTACAAGAGGGGATTGAACTTATAATTCAATTATCAACAAACAACAAAGTGTTGTGTAACAGCAGAAAGCAAATTCACTTTTCTGCAGAACAATAAGGAGGCAAAATCCTCTCCTCACCAATGGGTTCGGATTTTGCTTCGTAAAACAAGGAGGATTATATATGAATTGGAAAAAAGTAGTATCAGTATTGCTCGTAAGTGCAATGACATTATCCATGGCAGCATGTGGCGACACAGCAAGCACAAGCGATAATGCAGCAGCAGGAACAGAGACAAAGGGAAGCACAGCAAATGCATCCAGCGATGAAAAGTTAGTTGTATGGACATTATCAAACGACTTGATCGACTTTGGTAAGAGATTCCAGGAACAGACTGGTGTAGAGGTTGATACAGTGGTTATCGAGCCAGCTGATTACCCAACAAAAGTTCAGACAGCATTACTTGCAGGAGAAAAAGAACCGGATATCATCGTTGGTGAGCCAAAGATGTTAGAGGATTTCTTTGATGCAGGTTTCTTCGAGGATTTAAACCAGGCACCATACAATGCACAGGATTATGCAGATCAGATCGTTGATTATGTATGGCAGGTTGGACAGGATGACGATGGTATCCAGAGAGCAATCTCTTACCAGATCACACCAGCAGGTATCTACTACAGAAGAGATATCGCAAAAGAAGTATTCGGAACAGATGATCCGGACGAAGTTGGAAAATTATTCAAAGATTATCCTACTATCTTAGAGACAGCTCAGACATTAAAAGATGCTGGATACAGAATCTTCTCTTCTGATGCAGAGATGAACGTATTCTCCGGTGATAGTGCATGGGTAGTAGATGGAACATTAAATGTTGACCAGTCCAGAATTGATTACATGGATCTTTGCGTTGACTTATATCAGAATGACTTAACAGCATATGCAAGCCAGTGGTCAACACCTTGGTATCAGGCTATGGCTGGCGAGGTACCTATCTTAACAGCAGATATCCAGTCTAATGCAGATGATTCCGTTAACGTTTGGGATGCAGATCAGTTCGCAGAGGCAACAAAAGGACTTGATACAACAACTGTATTCGCATTTGGTCTTCCTTCCTGGGGTGTACTTACTATGAGAGATAACGTAGGCGAGACATCTGGATTATGGGGCGTTTGCTCTGGACCAGCAGCAGGATTTGACGGTGGTACATATATCGGTATTTCTTCTCAGTCTGAAAGAAAAGACACAGCTTGGGAATTCGTAAAATTCTGTACATTAAATGAAGATACAGCTAACTGGTGGATTGAATACTCACAGGGTGATACAGTTTCTTTGAAATCAGCTCTTGATAAACACAAAGATGATGAGAACCAGATTTACGGTGGTGAGAAATTATACCAGTTCTGGTTAGATCAGGCACAGTACATTGATACTTCTAAAGTAACAAGATACGACAAAGGTATCGGCGATGCTTGGGGAAATGCAGTCTCTTCTGTTAAAACTGGTGAGAAGACAAAGGATGAGGCAATCTCTGACTTCTACGATACAATTGAAGCAACATATCCTGAAATCACAGTAAACAGATAAAAATATCTCCAAAATCATTTTTCTTACAGTCTGCACAGTGAATGTGCAGACTGTAAGAAAAGACAAAAGAGTACAGGAAAAGAATGGCTATCCTCTGAGATAGTTATGAAGAAGGAGAATGGCAGAATATGGGAAAGAATAAAAATGGTTTGAAAAAATATGATAACGTGGGATACTTCTTCGTTTTACCATTTGTTATTGTATTTTGTATTTTTAGTGTTTATCCGGTATTAAGAACCTTATATTTCAGTTTTACAAATGCCAAGATTGCAGGAGTCGGTGTGACATCCTGGGTCTGGTTTGACAACTACAAGCGTGTATTCACAGACAAATTTTTCTGGAGAGCGCTTTGGAACACGGTAAGGATCTGGGGTGTGAATATCGTATTACAGCTCGGACTTGCATTTTTACTTACCATTGTATTTAGTGATATCAAATACAAAATCAAAGGACTTGGAATTTTCCGTATTATTTATTACTTACCGAACTTAATTGCAGCAACATCTGTTGCATTCTTATTTCAGACATTACTGGATTGGCGTTATGGAACGTTCAACCAGATTATTGCAAGCATCTATCGGTTATTTGGTGCAAATTACACTCCGGTCGACTGGCTTGGATCATCTGCAACAGCAGGTGTGACCATCGCAGTGATCAGTTCCTGGATGTGGTTTGGTAACTCCTTCATTATGTTAATGGCTGGTGTGCAGGGAATCTCAAAAGATTATTTCGAGGCAGCAGCAATTGACGGAGCCGGAAGATGGACCGTATTTGGAAAAATCACATTACCATTATTAAGACCGATGTTACTTTATGTAGCAATCACATCACTGATTGGTGGATTACAGATGTTCGATCTGCCGTATCTGATGTCAAATCCGGCAGGGGCATCTTATAACTCCGTATACACCGTGGTAATGTATCTCTATAAATTTGGATTTACAACAGGAACAACACAGACTGGTTATGCATCCGCAATCGCCTATGTATTATTCCTTATCATTTTAGCTGTTTCCATTATACAGTTAAAAGTGTTTAACCAGGATGAAGAGAAAGCAGCAGCACGCCGTGCAAAAAAACGGGCTTTATCTAAGACGAAATAAGGAGGATTACTATGAACGGCATTGGATATAAAATCAAAAAAACAATTTTATATATCTTACTAATCCTGCTTAGTGTAGTGTGTATGTTTCCATTTTTATTAATGATTGTCAACGCAACACGAAGCGGATCTGAGATTATGAAATCATTTACTCTGATTCCGAGTGTTTATTTAAAAGAAAACTGGGCTACTGTATTTAAATACTTCAACCTGTTTTTAGGTATGTGGAACAGTTTGAAAGTAGCAGTTCCATCTACATTACTCTGTGCATACTTTTCCGCTATGACAGCTTATGCACTGGCAATGTACAAATTCAAGGGAAATAAAGTATTATTCATGACGATTTTAATTTTCATGATGATACCTGGACAGCTTGGTCTGATCGGTTTTTATAACTTATGTACCAAACTTCATCTGGTAAACTCTTATATCCCATTGATTATTCCGGCAATTGCTTCACCGGGAACCGTATTTTTCTTAAGACAGTATGTACTTTCCGTTATGCCACCTTCACTGATCGAGGCAGCCAGAATTGATGGAGCAAGCGAGTTATATACATTCCACAGAATCGCAATCCCAATCATGTCACCTGGGATTGCAACCATGAGTATCATGGGATTCATCGGTGGATGGAATGCTTACCTGTTACCTATGATTATCTTAAATAAAAATGAGAAATTTACATTACCGGTTATGATGGCAACTTTAAGGGCATCAACAGATATTACTGCAAACCAGGGCGCAATTTATCTCGCCGTTGCAATTTCTGTTATTCCGATTTTACTCGTATTTGCATTCTTCTCTAAATACATCATCAGCAGTATTTCTGCAGGTGCTGTAAAAGAATAATGACAGTACATAAAATAGTTTCCTTACCATATTCTTCTCTAAATAGATAAAAACAGAAACGCTACTCAAAAAATTGGGGTAGCGCTTTTGTGTGTTTAAAAAGAAAGTAAAAAGAACTCGGAAAATGTCATGAAAACAGGAAATTTGCTCTGTCGGGGTTTGCGGGAAACGAAAGAAAATGGTATGATAAAGATACTTGGAAACAGAAATAAAGGGGAAGTTTTATGGTTACATACAGAATCAGAAAAATGATCGCATGGGGCATGGCAGTGACCATGACAGCCGGGATGACAAATGTTTTGACGGGCTGCGGAGCGGAAAGAGAAGGACAGGCTGTGGAGACATCTCAGGTGGAGGACACCTCACAGGGTGATGAGGATACACCGGCATGGAAAAAATATGCCGGAGAACCTGTTACGTTAGACTGGTATGTCAATTATTCCTGGTTTGCAATACCGTGGGGAGAGAATGCAGTCTCTCAAAAGATTACAGAGGAGACAGGAGTAAATATTAATTTTATTACACCAATCGGGAATGAAACAGAAAAATTAAATGCACTGATCGCATCGGATTCTCTGCCTGATCTGATCACATTAGGGTATTGGGAGCCACAGGTGAACCAGATGATCGAAGAGAACATGGTCTATGCATTAAATGAACTTGCAGATGATTATGATGCCTATTTCTGGCAGGTCACAGATGCAGATGTGGTGAACTGGTATACAATGGATGATGGCAATATTTATGGATATCCGTGTTCCACGGTTACACCAAAACAGGTGAAAGAGCATGATGACATCACGTCCAATCAGACGTTTCTGGTACGAAAAGATATTTATGAGGCAATTGGAAGCCCGGATATGACAACGCCGGAAGGATTTAAAGCAGCAGTGGAGAAAGCGGCAGAGATGTTTCCAGAGGTGGATGGCGAGAGACTGATCCCGGTGGGTTCCCATGTCTTTGACAATCAGGGAAATGTTTCCTTCGACAAATATCTGATGAATTTTCTTGCGGTTCCGTGGGAAAAGGATGGGAAATATTATGACAGATATACAGACCCAGAGTATGTTATATGGTTAAAAATGTTCCGTGAACTGGGGGAGGAAGGGCTGCTTGCCAATGATATCTTTGTGGATACACGGATACAGATGGAAGAAAAACTGGCAAAAGGTCGGTATTTTTGTATGCTCTATCAGTACAGTGATACGATCTCACAGCAAAAAGCATTGTATGAGAATGATCCGGACAGCATTTACATGGCGGTTGAGGGACCGAGAAATTCCAATGGGGATGATCCGACACTGCCGACTAACAATATGAATGGATGGACATTGACGCTGATCTCAAAAAATTGTAAATATCCGGAACGCGCCATAGCGTTTATGGACTATATGATGAGTGAGCATGGACAGATGTTGATCTATCTCGGTGTGGAAGGGGTTACTTACGATATCGTGGATGGTAAGCCGGTATTAAAAGAGGACGTCAGCAAAATTTTAAATTCCGACCGGGAGACTTACGACAGGTTATACGGCGCAGATGATGCTTATTGGATGCTGCAGAATAATGTCATGCAACTTCAGTGGGAGCAGAAGGCAGGTCCTGCTACTGAACAGTTACTCGTGTGGGCATGCAAATATACAGTCTACAATGGACAGTATGATGTGAGTTTGTCGACAAGTCCTGAAATTGCAGCTATGGATGAAAAATGTACCAAACTCTGGAGTGAGACACTGCCAAAGCTTCTTCTCGCATCAAATGAAGCACAGTTTGATGAAATATTTGAAGAATTTGTGGGAAAAAGGAATGCCATGGGCTATCAGGAAGTTTTGAAACAGAAAACAGTATTAATGAATGCAGCAAAGGAAAAAATGGGAATTAGCGAATGAAAAAAATAAGAGAGCTGTTTCGAAATACAAAGCTAAATATCAAATTTACCAGTATTATCATTCTGTTTATGGTGATTCCAATCGGGGTGTTAGCAGGGGTTTTGTTCTATGTTATGGAGCAGAATGCGGTGCAGGAGAACATGGATTACATGGAATATACAATGCAGCGGAATGAGGATGGAATCAAGACAAAGATTGATTCTATCAATATGTCCACACAGTTTTTCTTAAGTGATGATTCCCTGCTTCAAATGTTGAATGCATCTGCGATTGGGGGAGAAATCTCTACGGCCGACTGGCTGGATTTTAAAAATAACGAAGTGTCGGCGTTGGAACGGTTAGTTAACAATAACCCATTGCTGTATGGTGTCCGTGTCTATGCGGTGAATGACAGTGTGCAGGAGATGATGCCCATTTTATACAATGCATCCCGTATGAAAAAACAGGAGTGGTCCAAGCAGGATAAATATGTCGGCTGGAATTTTGATTACACAGATAATATTTTCAATTCCTATACGATGAACCAGAATCGGAAGATTATTTCACTTGTCACACCGATTATTGACAGTGCCAATGGAAAAGTTGGTGTGATCGAGTCTGCCATGACGATGGAGAATATGTTTCCAAGCCTGTACGAGGGAATTGAGGATGAGTGGAGTTTCTTTTATTCGGATGAGGGAGTAACCTATTTTGGACAGAAAGAGCAGACAGAATCTTCAGCGCTGCTTGACGATATTTTAAAACAGCGTCCCACAGAGGACAAGATACAGACCATTTATAAAAAATTGGATGGAAAAAATCTTGTAATCTCTTATATGCAGGTGCGCGAACTCTCCGGTACACTGATCTGTGTGAAGGATATCACAAAAAATGTTCATAATGTATATTTTATGCGTGATGTGTTTGTGGCTGTCATGCTGGCATTTATCATATTGCTGGCGTTCTTTATCAACCGTATTGTGCAGCATCTGTTAAAGCAGTTTTATGAGATCTTAAAGTCCATTCGAAAAGTACAGAAGGGTGATCTTGATGTCGTGATCGAAAACTGTGGCAAAGATGAGATGGGCGAACTCGGAACGCAGATCAATAAGATGTTGGAACGTATCAAGGAGCTGATGGAAGATAATTTAAACCGTGAGATGTTAGCAAAAAATTCTGAGATCCGGGCTTTGCAGAATCAGATCAATGCACATTTTATTTATAATGTGTTAGAATCGATTAAGATGATGGCAGAGATTGATGAAGAATACGCCATTTCTGATGCGGTGACCGCATTGGGGAAACTGCTGCGTTACAGTATGAAGTGGGTATCAGGAAATGTGCTTGTGGAGCAGGAGTTAGAGTACATTAAAAACTACATGGCTCTGATCAATCTGCGGTTTGATTATGAGATTTATCTGTCGTTAAACCTGCCGGAACTGGTATTAAAACAGGAGATTCCGAAGATGTCCCTGCAGCCGATCGTCGAGAATGCCATTTATCATGGAATCGAACAGATGGCAGAGGACACAAATATCTATATCAAGGGCATTTTAGACGGAGATGACTGTGTGATCGAGATCACAGATGCCGGAAAAGGTATGTCAGAAGAAGAAGTGGAGAAGCTTCGGTTAAAGATTGCAGGAAAAATTGATTCCAACGGAGGCTCCGGCAATGGAATTGGTCTGAAAAATGTACAGGACCGTATCCATATTGCATTTGGAGATCAGTATGGAATCGAGATCGCATCCAAATTGGGGTGTTATACAAAAATTATGGTCCGGATTCCAATCACGCATAGACAGTCAGAGGAAAATGACCCGGAGCATAAGTGAAAAATAAAGGCACAGGGGACTGTGACAGAAGAGAGATACAGGATTAGAAGAGGGTAAGGAAGATAATGAAAACAGTTTTGATCGTTGAAGATGAGAAAATGATCCGTCAGGGAATCAAAACAATGATTATGCGAAGTGGTGTGCCAATCGAGACCATTATGGAGTGCAACAATGGAGAGACTGCGCTTGAAATTCTGAAAGAGCAGGAGATTGATGTGATGTTTACGGACATCCGTATGCCGAAGATGGATGGCATCGAACTGGTACAGAAAATGCAGAGCCTCGAACATATTCCACTTACCGTGGCAATCAGTGGTTATGATGATTTTGCCTATGCGGTGGAAATGTTAAGAAACGGGGTGCGGGAGTATATTTTAAAACCGATTGAGCGTGAAAAAATCACCGAAATCTTAAAAAAACTCAATGCAGAGATTGAGAGCCGGAAAGAGAAAGAGGAGAACAATCAGAAAATTGGTTATCAGCAGATGCGGCACCTGATGCTTTCCGATGAGATTTCCGGGGAGGAACAGCGCACAATCGAAAGTCAGTATGCAGATCATTTTTATACCGGAAATTATTATGTGTGCTGCCAGAATCAGGTCAAGAGAGGAGAACTGTCCGACGATAATTATATTTTCATGAAAAATATGAATGACAATGATATTTTTATTGTTCCGGCAGAGAACCTTTCCCTCTTATTGAAAAACGAATTGCAGGATGGTTACATTGGAATCAGTGCGGCGCATTGTGGCTTAGAGAGCATCCGTCAGGCATATGCGGAGTCTGTCATGATGCGAAAGAAAGCATTTGTCCGCAATAAAGTGGAAGCGCAGTACGGTGTATTTCAGGAAAAGATACCGGAAGGTCTTATCACGGAGGCCGCTAAGTTGACAGAGGAGGCAGCCAGAATCCAACGCGTCCAGTTGATCGGAACAGATCATACAGACGATCTGGAAAAGAGTTTTCATCAGTTCTTTTATGAAGTGAAAAATGGAAGAATTGATGAGGCTGTTTTTGAGAGCTGTATGAAAGATTTCTTTACGGAGGTAGAGAAAACCTATCAGAATGCTTTAGAGACAGAGGGAGAACTTTTATCGGAGTGCAAAGAAATCTGGAGTGAAAACTGTATCGATTCCTACGAGGATAAGGTCATGGAATTTGTGATGCAGCTTCATGAGAAGATCAATAGCAGCTATGACCAGAACAAGAATGTACAGAAAATCAAAATGGCTGTGGATTATATAGAAGAAAATTATGCAAAGGATCTGAATATGGCGGTTGTCTCCAATTATATTTCCATGAATTACTCCCTGTTTTCCTACTCATTCAAGCAGTATACAGGAAGCAATTTTGTGAATTATCTCAAGGAAATCCGCATGAGAGAGGCAAAAAAACTCCTGACCGAAACCGATATGAAGATTATCGAGATCAGTCAGGCAGTCGGGTATGACAATGAAAAGCATTTTATGAAAATTTTTAAAGCAACCTGTGGAGTATCTCCGACAGAATACCGCCACAATGCTTATTTGTCCAAATCCTGATGAAAAATCTGTTTTTGCTGGTACATATGTTCATCTGCCTTGGAAAATAAAGCTTTGACATCTTCTTTGGAAAGGGATGCACCCGGTGTGGACTGGGCATAGCCGCCGCTGGCAGAGATCGTATATTCCTTGTGGCTTAATTTATTATAATTATCTAAGTACTTATAGACGCGGGTGAGGAGTTCATCGGCGTCTTCTTTTGTGTAATCCATTGTAAGCAGATAAAATTCATCGCCACTGAATCTTGCGCATATATCGGTGGAACGGGTGACACTAGATAGGGCATGTCCGATGACCTGAATCGCAAAATCTCCCTCATTATGACCGTAGTGGTCATTGATATATTTCAGGCGGTTTAAATCAAACAGAAAACAGGTGACAGTACTTTGGTTTTCTGCAGCTTCTTGAAGTAACAGCGTTTCACGGTGCAGATAGCCGTGTTTGTTATAAAGTCCGGTCAGCGCATCCTTGGTGTAAATGTCCTCCAAGTGAGAGACGAGGATGGAAGTACGTTTTGCGTCACTCAAACGTTTTAATAACTGGTTGATATTCATAAACCAGTGCACGAGCTGGAAGTGATAGTCAATGCGGTTGTTCTCGTAAGCCAAGGCAATATAGCCAAAAGTCTTATTCTTGAAGAACAGCGGAAAATAAAGGTAGGCAGAATCTGACTGTTTGTAGATATGTTCCGGCAGGAGGGAACGCTTGGTAAAACTGCATTCCGGCAGCCTTTTTCCATCACGCAGACTTAATTTTAAAATAATCTCATCCTGACTTGGTTCAAAATCCATTTCATTTTCCGTTAATTCCAGTATGTGCTGGGAAACGCTGTCCCAGTTGGCGTACAGACACAGATAAAATTCGGAACAGTTTGGAATAGAATGAACGTAATTCTCCAACAGATCCATCGCTTCATCTATGTCGGCAATATTTTGGAATTCAGCAGACATTTTCATGGAACTTAAAATAGAGGACTCCAGAGAAGCAATCTGGTTATTCAGTTTCTGTTCATAGTAAATGACAGGTGTTTTTTTTGCGTTGTTACAGCCGCAGGAACTGCCCAGAACCATCCCGGCATGCACCTCTGTGATGGCAGGAACATTTTCCCCATGTATTAATTTCATCAGTTTTTCCACGGAAGCTTCCCCAAGTTCATAGACAGGGAAAGAGACAGTTGTGAGAGAGGGTGTGAGATTCTGTCCTTCTTCACTGTGGTCGCAGCCGGTGATCGCAAGGTCTTCTGGAATATGATAACCGGCAGAGATGGCAGCAGTCATCAGTAAAAGTGCCAGTTTATCATTGTAACAGACAACCGCATCCGGTTTTGTTTCATTTTCTTCAAAGAAGCGGAGTGCTTCAGCAGCGGACTGCGCAGTGTAGGTTCCGGTATAGATGGAATGTGCGTGTGGTGCAATGCCATGTTTTTTTAATGCGTCCCGGTAAAAATGTTCTCTTGCATCCGAAAAGAAACGCTCATCGGCACATCCAAAATAACAGATATTTTTGTAGTGATGTTCTGTGATGAGATGTTCTGTGATATCAAAAAAAGGATGGTTATTTTCTAAGGAAACAGAGGGAAAATGCTGCTTATAAACAGCAATCTGTATGATCGGACAGTGGCATTTTTCTTTCAGCAGGGAATAGATCTGATCCTTTAACTGTTCGTTTGGATAAGTTTCAGACGCAAAAATAACACCGCTTAAATCATCAAAATTCGGCAATGTCAGAATGCTTTCCTCTCCCAGACTGTAGTCCCCGAGATTCTC